>Ga0315289_10015499_pt1 | contig 10575 bp, 11 predicted proteins | sample YL17G11_40_MG_FD_203452 | JGI IMG/M metagenome (GOLD analysis project Ga0315289, IMG submission 203452) | Sediment microbial communities from Yellowstone Lake, YNP, Wyoming, USA - YL17G11_40 | ecosystem: Environmental > Aquatic > Freshwater > Lake > Sediment | place: USA: Wyoming | collected...
CGAGCCCTCCGACGAGGCGGAGGAGGGCAGCGATAACGGTGAATGGAACGGCGAATTGCCGTCCCCGAACGCGTCCACGGGATATGTCGGCTACAAGTGGGGTATCTTCCTCCGCGCCCCGGACATCTTCTTCAAACTCCTGAAGCGCGGCGGAAGCGCCTTCGTTCCGCTGGGCAATCCGGAGGTCGCTACCATCCGGCGGGGTGTGACGACCGGCTGCGACACGTTCTTCTTCCCGCGCGACGTTACGGAAGAGGCGCTGGAGACGCTTGTAGACCCCGCCGAGTTCAAGCAGGAATACGGCATTTCTCCGCGCCAGGCCGACCGGGTGCGCATCGTCCGTGCCGGTGACGGGACTCGGCACTTGGTCGAGAAGCAGTACCTGGAGCCTGTCGTGTTCAACCTTATGGAAATTGACTCCGCGGAGATCAATGAGCAGAGGCTGCACAAGTGTATTCTGCTCGTGGATAAGCCTAAAGAACAGCTAAGGGGAACCCATGTGCTCAAGTACATCCGCTGGGGCGAGCGCGAAGGGTTCGACGACCGCCCTACTTGCGCGAGTCGTGAGAAGTGGTACACACTCGAAGCAGATAACCGCAGTGACGTATTTTGGAGCAAGAGCTTCAGGTATCGACACATTGCTCCGTTTAACCGCGGGAAGTGCGCGTGCAACTGCAACCTTTACGACATCTGGGCGGCGCCGGGCGTCAACGGAGCCGTACTGTGCGCCCTGCTGAACTCGACTGTCGTGGCGCTGAGCAAACACCAGTTCGGCAGGATGATGGGCGGTGACCCAATGCTTAAGACAGAGGTTGTCGACGTCAAGATGATGCTCGTTCCCGACCCGCGCCGTGCGACAGAGAAGGTTCGTGGGCGGCTGGAGGCCGCGCTGGATTCGCTGCGAGGAAGAAGAATCGGGCATCTGGTGGACGTGGACGGCGACGGCGAAGGCCTGACCGGCGAACTGGCCATGCCTGATAGGCAGGAACTGGATGACGCCGTGCTGGAGTTGCTTGGTATTGAGGACCCAGCGGAACGGCGCGAGCTTCGCGCCGAACTGTACGCGGAGATCACGAAGCTGCACCGCGCAATCCGAGCAGCCGAGAAGCGAATGCAGAAGTTCCGCTCGGAAACCGCCCGCCGCGGACGACCCACGCCCCGGTCAATCGCGAGTGAGATTTGGGACGGGCTGGAACAGAAGCCGCCGCTCAAGACGCTCCTCGATTTTACCCCTGCAGACGACGCCGAAGAGATAGACCTGCCGGAAGGCAAAGGGCAGGTCGTAAACGACCTGTGGCACCCGGGCACCTTGCTGATCGCCGGGCGTCACATAGCGCTCGGACACCCCGCCCGCGCCAAGTTTGCCAAAACCGTCAGCGATGCCGGTCTGCACGGCCTGGTTCGTATTCCGAACAATCCCCAGGCCGCCGAGCAAGCCCTGCAGGAATATGAAAGCTACCTGCAAGGCCTAACCGAACAGTTTACGGCCCTTGCCGCAGGTTATACCTCTGACGAGCAGACGCAGGAGAAGATCGTCCGCGAACTCTGGCGCCTTCTGCGCAAGACTGGCGCCTGAGAGGTGGCGCTGCGGCCGGTGCCGATCGGCTGATCGGCCTCAGCGCTTTCCCATCGCCCCGGGTCCTCGCGTCCTCGCATCCCTACATCCCTCCATCTATCCGCTGGGCAACCTTCTCCGGCCGCCGGGCCGCCAGCGACTTGCCGTTCATCCAGACCTCCAGGTGCAGGTGCGGGTCGTCGAGGATCCTGCCGACCCAGCCGATCAACTCGCCCTCGTGAATGCGCATGCCAAGCCTTATGCGCTCGCGGATATGCAGATGTGCGTAGACAGTCGTCACGCCTCTGCCGGCCACGTAGATGCACGAAAGCCGGCCGCCGCGGTCGGCGATCCTGCCTACCCGGCCGTCGTGCATGGCAAAGACCGGCTCTCCAGCCGGAACGAATATATCGAGCGCGTCGCCCGTGCCCGGCCTGCTGTAGCCAAGGATGACGTTGTGGCCCGGCACATCCTTCGGCCGGTACACGCTCCGCCCGTGCAGCGTCCGGTTGTACCTGCGGCCAAGAATGCCGCCGTTAAGGGGACCAGTCATGATCAGTGTACCTCGCAGCCATGAGCAGTTAGCTGTTAGCCGTTAGCTTCCGGGGGCGCCCGACTGCCAATGGCTAACAGCTAATAGCTAAGAGCTACCTCGCTCGCTTCCACTGCTGATATACAAACTCGACGAGCAAGTTGGCGATGCTTTCCGGGACCGGAAAGCCGAGCTCCTTTTCGGAGAGCCGCATGAGATAGGCCACGGCCTCTCGCCGCCTCTCTTCGGAGGAAAGCCCGCTCAGCCTGGCCGCATACTCTACGGCCTTCTCGATCTTCTCCCTGCCGATCCTGCCGAGCCATCGCCTCGCCCAGCTCGGCAGTCGGTCCCGACTCTGAACGTAGCTCAGGGCTATGCCCAGCAGCCCTATTCCGAGCGCCGCCCAATCGCGGAGCGGCACACTTTGAAGCACACTCATTTCGAACAGCCTCCTTCGATTTCAGATTTCAGATTTCAGATTTGAGATTGTTGATTGCTGAATGGGGAGGCCCCTCTTTCAACTTTCAACTTTCGACTTTCAACTCCCAACTCTCAACCCTCAACTCTCAACTATCTCCCGACCACGTGTGCGATGAATGCTCCAATCACGGCCGCCGCGAATACGCCGGCGACCCACTGCATCGTCCGCATGTTCCGTTCGAGCACCGTTATTCGCTCAGCGTGCTCGACCATCTTCGCCGGAACGTGCTCCCGAATCGCCGCAACCTCCGCGAGCAGCGTCTCAAGCTTGCTCTCAATAACAGCAAGGCGCGAGATGATACCTCCATCCCGCGCCTCATCTTGCGCCGGTCTCATTTGGTGAGTCCTTCCTGGTAGGGTCTAGGCTTAGGGTCTAGGGTCTGGGGTGCAGGGCCTTGGGCCTGGGTCGGGATTGTCGCAAGCGACCGCCGGAACCCTAGACCCTAGACCCCGTACCCCATACCCTACGTCAGCGCCGCCAACTTGACCATGGCCGTCCCACCAAGCCGCTCGATGACGATCTTCCGGATCGTGTAAGTCCGTCCGTCGCGCACTATGGTGTCGCCCGCGGCTATCTGGGCGTCGTGCGACGTGACGAGAAAGAGCGTGGGCCGGACAATCGCCATCACCTCGGTGTCGTCGAAATAGGTGCGCATCCTGCCCGTATCGAGCAACTGGAAGAAGCCCCTCTCTGGCGTGACGCCATTAACGAGAAACGCCTCGCCGTGCTTGGCGATCTTTCGCTCGATGCGTGAGAGCACAGTCATTGCTGCTCCCCCTCTTCGAGGCAGAACGTTGGCTCGACGTCCGTCGTAGTGCTCGAAACCTCGGACTCGGACATCATCGGCTGCATGCTCTTGAGGAAAGGCGCAAGCCTCGCCGCGCCCTGCTGAACCAGCACCGGACCCCGCTCTTTCATCTCGCCTACCGTAACCCCGCCGACCGAGAACTGCTCCATATTGCCAAGCTCCCGGGCGAGCTGCTGAAGGAACTCCCCCGAGATCACTTCAAGTACGCCGAGCTTGAGCCCGGCCTGGAGCCCGATGTTCCCCGTGTCTGCGAGGTAGGCGTCTGCAATGGTGTACTCCGCCGCAGGCTGCATCTCCGAGATCAAGCTGTCAATTGAAGCGTCGTAGGTTGTGTCTGATGTCGGGATCATGCATTTGCGCTTGACGTCCGCCCTCGTGATTGTGATGGCCATGGCTTGCTCCTTACTCGTACCGAGTGACGGCCAGATAGTCGTTCAGGCCGCCGGTCACAGGCTGGAGTGAGGTGGCGTCAAGCACAGCCCAGTAGAGCGTCGTGTTGGGGGGAACAGTGTCCCGGATCTCGACTGACGATGTGACGGCGTACTCGGCGCTTCCGAGATTCATCGGGGTGCTGTAGCCGAGCACAAAGATCCTGTTCGACCAGGAACGACAGTTCGGGAAGACCCGGAACCGCCGTGCCGTTCCGAGCGCGATGCTCCCCGACGTCAGCTCCGAGATTGCGGTCACGCTGCCGCCGACTCGCGGGCTTGCGTCCCCTCCCGAGACCGCATCCACGGCCACGGGCAACTTGTTTCTAGTGTTGGTCATCATTGCCTCCTCTCAGGTCATGGGGCGTGGGTCATGGGTCATGGCACCAGTGGGGGTCGAGTCCAATACCCCATGACCCATGACCTTGCTGCTCCAAGCTGTCGCTATGCGACCTGTGACCCGTAAGCGGTCTGCCAGAGTCCAAAGCCGACGTTGTAGCGCGCCCGGACACCGTAGACGTACTGGTCGCGCATAAAGCCGTTTTCGCTCGTGCCCTCAAGCGCCGCAAACTCCACGGGCACGCGCGACTGGAAGATGATAGGCTTCACGACCCACTTTGTCGCAAGCAGGAACCAGTCGTTCGAGTCCGTCAGGTACGGCGAGACGACGAGGTCGAGCCTACCCTTGAGTGGGTTAGCGGAGAGTTTCTGCGCGCCTGCGCCGGCTGCAATCAGCTCCGGGTAGTAGGTCGAGTTCAGAAGCTCGAGCGCCGTCCACTGAAGATCGGGCGGGACGACGAGCAGGTCAGGAGCAATGCCGAGGGGCTTTCCCTTATCGTCCTTGAACTTCATCACAGCCGTGATCCCGTCCTGGAGCGATGCAGCGGCGAGCGCTGACGTGCCCTTGTTCGACTGCGTGCCGGACCCCGATCCGTCGGGGTGGTCGGTGTCGAAGAAGTACTGGCCGTCGTGGCAGATCGAAGCGAAGCCGGTCGCGAGCAAAGCAAAGACCAGCTCGTCAACGTGCCTCTTAGACTCCCGGGCCAGGCCCTGGACCCTCAGCTTGATCTGGCCATACAGATCATCCTCAATTGCCGCCCGATCAACGGCCATGGAGGCCTCCCAGGTCTTGTTCTTGATCGTGTAGCCGTGCTCAAGGAGACCCGCGGGAAGCCGCTCGTCCTTGAACTCACGCATCCTCGGGACCGATCCGAGCCAGGCGTAAGTTTCGCTGTCCTGCTCGCTCGGGACGACGGTAGCGATGCGCTCCCAGTCGCCCACCGCGGCGTCATACGCCTCGAAGAATACTGTCTTCAGCCCGGCCTCCAAGAGCCGGGGAACGTCCGATTTTACTAGTGTCATTTGGTGTCTCCTTTCGTTCGTGTGAAGGTCATGGGACATGGGTCATGGGTCATGGTTGGGGCGCGGCTTGTTCCCATGCCCCATGCCCCATGACCCATGATCTCGACGCCTAACTCGCGTACCTATCTATGCGAACACGTACGGTCGAGGCGTCAATGGACTCGACGCAGATGCCGGCCTTCAGGCTGTTGGTAGTGGCCGCGTCGGTGATTGTCTGATTGTCAACCACCTTGAACTCGACTCCGACGTCGGTCTGGGCGCCGTTTCCGCCGCCGTCAACAAAGACGAAGGTGCCGGTAGTTTCGACGCGGATATCCTTGTCGCCCGCGGAGCCCGTGGAGTTGTCCACGGTCTCATACGCGACGCCGGCGAAGGTCTCGCCGGACGCGTCGGTTGAGTTGGTCGCGTATCCCGCGGCGTTGATCGAGACCAGCGCGCCTTTCGGGATCTTGACGGCAGCCATCTTGTAAGCGATCAGCTCGCCGTCCTTTCGTTTTGCTTCTCTTGCAGTTGTAGTTGCTGTCATGGTATGCTCCTTTCGTTGGTTAGCTGACAGTTTTCGGACATGGCGTGTAGGGTCGAAGCATTTGCCGTTCGCGTGCTCGCCAGGCTCATGGAATTCGCCGCAAATGCTTCGCCCGGACAGAGCTCCTGAATCGCTGAGACGGTGAACGGACTGAAAACGCTGAAGGCCGCAGGGCCGACGTTGCCCACCAGGCTTCAGCGCCCTCATTGACCTCAGTGCTTCAGCGGCTCCGGTACCGTCTCATCTCTCATCACTCTCCAGTCCCCGCTCTCCTCCTGCCGATAATCTTAGACTGGCGATTCTGCCGACGGCTGAAAGCTGATGGCCGACGGTTCTACTGGAGGTGCGAGTTGAAACCACGCAATAACACAGGCATGCCGAGCCTTCGAGCACGGCGACCGGACGAAGAACTCCTGCTCGACGACCTTGCCGCGCTGGTGCCGACCCGGACCCTGCAGCAAGCGCAGGACGCTTTCGCTTCGGCGCTTGGTATGGCGCTCGTATTCACCTCGCCGCGCGGCGGGCCGATCACAAAATCGGATCGGATTGAGACGTTTTGCTGGGAGCTCACCCGTCAGGGCCAGGCCAAACGCCCCTGTGCGAACTGCGGCAGGCTCGATCGCGGCATCTCCAAGATGGACGCTCCCCAGCCGTTCGGATGCCCGATGGGCCTGCAGGACATCGCGGTGCCCATAAAGGCGGGCGATCTGGTAGTTGGCTACCTCATCACCTCGCAGATCACAACGGAACCCGGGGCGCCGCGCGCGCTCGCCGCCGCACGCGAGCTCGGAATCGCTTCGGCAGCCGCCGTGCGCTATGCCTCGCGCATTCCGGTGATGCCCACCGAACAGCTTGTCGAGGTCGGGGAACCGCTCTCACATCTCGCGAAGGTCGTCTCCGAACTCGCCTCCGCTGCCCGTCAGAACAAGTTGGCCACTGTCTGCGACCCGCTGACCGGCCTCGTCAATCGCGCCTATTTCTGGGAGTGCCTCTCCAGAGAGCTCGAGATTGCCGCTGCCCACAACTATCCCGTGTCGTTACTCCTCCTTGACCTCGACGACTTCAAGCAGATCAACGACACTTTCGGCCACGCGACCGGGGACAGGGTGCTCCAGGCTGTAGCGCAGGTTCTTGACCGCGAGATTCGGTGTTCCGACCTGGTGGGCCGCTACGGCAGCGACGCTTTTCTGGTGATGCTCAGGTGCACCGACCCAACCGGCGCGGAAATCGTCGCCTGGCGACTGAAGAACAAGATCGCCGCCTGCAAGCTCACGGCTCGAGGCCAGCGGGTGCCGGTATCGGCGAGCGTGGGCCAGGTAACATATCCGATCTGTGCCGCCCGCGACCCGGACGCTATCTTCAAAGAACTCCTGGCCGCGCTCCAGTCAGCCCGCGAGTCCGCCCCGCCCCAGGAACGCCGCAAGGCGGCCTGAACCACAGATTTCGCAGATTGCACGGATTTCGCAGATAGTGGAGCGCGGCGACTCGGTCCCTGGGAGGGCGAAGCTCCCGCTGAGCCGCGGTTCGGCACGAGCTTCACCGTCCCGTCATCCGCGGAATCACACCAGTCTGCGGAATCTGCGGTTCGACGCGCCAGCCTCGGCTAACGGCTAACAGCTCCCAGCTACCTCCCCCGATGCTTCACCACCGCCTCCGGGCTGACTCCGAGCTTTGCGCAAAGCTCCCGCTCCGCCTCGGAGAGCTCGACCGGCTCCTTCGCGCCGTCGGCGAGTTCTGAGAGCTCGATCACCTTCGGCTGCGCCTCAAGAAACGCAAGGAACGTCTCGGCCACCGGTTTCTCCGTCCCGTCGGCGAACGTCACTACCTGCCCGTCGCCTGCCGAAAGCAGAACACGCGCAAGCTCCTCACCAGCCGGCGCGAGCTTTCCTGCCCGCTTCAGCGACTCGACGTGCGAGTCTACGTCCCGGCTCCGAAGCTCCCCCTCCAGATCCGCAATCCTGCGCGAAAACTCCGCAGCGTTCGTATCCGCCACCTCTTCACCTCCTTCGATCTCAAACTCAAACTCGACCGCGTCGGCGCCGAAGACAACGGCGTCAGCGATCCTGGGACGGCGCACCAGGCTGACCTCTACAAGCCCGGATTTGTCCCGCTTGACCGCCGCCGACAGCCCCTTCGCCCCGGAAGCCTGCACCAGCGCCCAGGCCGGCGCCGTGAAAACAAGCCGGCCGAATAGGTCCTTGCCTGCGCGCCAGATCTTCGTGACCATCCCCAGGTCGAGCGGGCTGTCGGTGTGCTCAACCTTGATCGGGACGACCTCATGCGATTCGGCCATCCGGTCGAGGTCAGCCTCGCTGATCTCGATCCCCCGGTCGGGATAACTACCCGCCGCGAAGAGCTTCGCGTCGCGCTCCACAACCTCGTCGGATAGATGCACGTCGAAGCGCTTTGCTGCGGCTATGATCCTGCTCTTGATCAGCTCAAGCTCAACGGGCGTATAGAACATGGCGTTCCGCGGCACGTGAATGTATGCCCACGCCGCCCGCACGTGCTCAGGTGTATCAATCGGATACTTGTTGTTCACCGGGTCGGCGAACTCGACCTCGCCATACTTCCGAATCCCCTCCTCGGGGTCAACGTCATCTCTTTTGCGTATTTGCATCGTCAATCTCCTTTCTCAACAAGGGGCCAGGGGCCGGCCCCGATCCTAACGCGCCTCTGGCAACCGCTGCCGGCCCCCGGATGGGATCTCCAGGTAGTCGCGGATCCACGCCTCGTCCGGGGCCACGACTCCGCCGTCCACGAGTTTGGCAATAACGTCCGCGAGGAGCGAAATGTCCGCCTCCCTGAGCGTTCCGAGGGAGAAGGTCGGGCAGCGATCCGTCCGGAAGTTGTAGCTTACGAGCCGGCGGATGAGCTGCTCGCCCATCACCGTCTCCTCAAGGTCTCGCTTGATCTTCTCGAGGACCATCCTGAGCACGTCCAGGTGGACCTTGGCAAGCGCAAAGGAACCATAACGCATCCCCTCATCGGTCGTCAGAGTCTGGCCCAAGATCGCCTTGGCAATCTGCCTGTCGTGGTATTCGATGGCCTGCAGATAGCCGGATTCGCCGGCTCTCTGCGCTTCGAGCAGTTCGATCTTGATGTCGTCCGGCAGGACGATGGCGGTTTCCTGCTGGATTCGGTCCAGGACCTTGAGCAAGTCGTCCTGCTGGGTCTTGGGCGTGCCGCGGCTGTAGGCGCCGAGCACAGTCGGCGAGCCGTACTTTTCGAGGTAAACGTTGTAGAAGCGCAGAATAACGTCCTTACTCCACCAGTGCTTGTAGGCGGCGCGAAGGTCGGAAGTCCCGTAGGGCGACTCATAGCGCGGCATATAGCTGTAGATCAGGAACTTCTCCGGCGGGAGCCTGGTCTCTCGGCCCGGCCCCTGCCAAATGGCGACGAGGTTCAGATACTCATCCGTCTTGAACGTGATCCCGGCCGGGTCCTTGGACTTGATGGACTCAAGGCCGATCATGCCCTGGTAAGGCCCATCCTCGACGACTTTGTAGTTGATCTCGGAAATCGAGAAACCCTTGGCGACCGCGTCGAGGACGTCGTTCAGCACATCAATCATTGAGCCCCGCATGTCCACCAGGGACCACCGGACGAACTCGCCGATGCGGACATCCTCGGGGGCGTCGCTCGCCGGATGCACCTGCCAGCCGCGCGAGAGGATCGAGAGTTTCTTGATGTTGAGGCAGGCCCGAACCTGGCTGTCCGTCTGCATCCGGTCGTAGATCTCGTAGCCTCTGCTGGTCACGAGATCGTCCGGATTGTAGGCCCCGATCCGGCCGAAAGCGCCGGCAAGGCGGTCTGCGACCATGAGTTCTTTCATCTTCGGCCTTGCCAGGATGGAACGCAGCTTTGTCAGCATGAATCCTCCTTCATTGGGAAAGACCAGAGCCGCCGCGGCCCACATCCGTGAAGGGGCCTCAGCGGCTCTGCTCGTTGCTCCGAACTCAGGGCTCGCCGCCCGCAGCCCGCCGTCTACCGCTCGACAGGAACCGGGCCGGGCCGCCGTGAGATCTCGCCTTTGCTTCCGCCAGCGCGAGCGCAATTACCAGGTCGTCCGTATAGCCGGCTCTGGCACCCGTCCGCACGTTCCCGGCTACAGTCAGCTCGTACTCGAAATACTGCAGCTCGCGGACGAGCTGCTCATCGTCCGGGATGGCAAGCTCCTGATGGGCCAGCCGGATGACCAGATTGTCAATGATCTCCCGCTTGCTCGCATTGGTGAAAGTCAGCCCTTCGACCGACATCCCGGCGCCATAGTCCCAAATTCGCTTGCGAAGCTGTTCGAGCAGCGGGTCGCCGACTGAGGTCTGATCCGTGAGCACCGCGCTCACCCGGTGCCGAAGCAGCATGCCCGTCACCCGTTCTACCTGAGCCTCCCAGGTTAGCCGGTGAAAGCGGTCCATGGCCACGACCCGGTGAGGAACCGCTCCCACGTCGAGCACAACGACGGCTGTGTAGTCGGTGTACCTTGCCCAGTCCACTCCAGCGACTACCCACGGCTCCTCAGCCTCCGCGACAGACCTTGAGAGCGCCACAGCGTTCTCGATCAGCCCCCAGCCGAACACGGAGCTCTGGTCGTCCAGGAACTCCGCCTCGTACTCCACGGCAAACTGCCTTGGGGTCAGCACGCCGCGCTGGAACTCGATGTAGTCCCTGCTGATGAACGGGTTTTCCCAGGATGGAAACCGGAACGACGCGTATCGGGTTGGGGGCTGGGGGCAGGGGGTCGGGGGTCGGCAAGCTCCTGCGGCGAGCCGCTTGCCGACCGTCCCGCCCGCGTTGTCCGCTTCGCTCTCAACCGGTGCTGATCTCTCCTGCCCGCCCGGACTGGGGCCCCCCCCCCCCCCCCCCCCCCCCCCCCGGGGACC
>Ga0315289_10015500_pt1 | contig 10574 bp, 13 predicted proteins | sample YL17G11_40_MG_FD_203452 | JGI IMG/M metagenome (GOLD analysis project Ga0315289, IMG submission 203452) | Sediment microbial communities from Yellowstone Lake, YNP, Wyoming, USA - YL17G11_40 | ecosystem: Environmental > Aquatic > Freshwater > Lake > Sediment | place: USA: Wyoming | collected...
ATTCTACTATGGGAGGTAATGCAGTAAAAATTTCTCGTCCAGTTACTTTTGAAGAAGCCCAAGCAACAATTGAATGGCTTAAATTATCTGTTTTTCCCGCAATCAATTTATGGGATACCGATTATTCTATATTAGGTTCTTATGGAAAGAAACTTCCAGAAGAAACTTATGGCGATATTGATATAGCTGTTAAACTTGATGCTATAAGGGAAGATCATGATGTAGCTTTTCTCAAAGATTCATTAGAAGCATTCGGATTTGAGACAAAAATAAACTATGGATTTAAGATTGTTTCGTTCGGTGCCGGGATAGGGGGGAAAGCCTCAAATGGCCTTGTTCAAGTGGATTTAATGATAACTCCAGATTTGGATTGGTCGAACTTCATTTATCATTCTCCAAATTTTCGCAAAAAAGAATCAAAATATAAAGGGCTTTATCGTAATATCCTCTTAATGGCTCTTATTACAGAACCAGAGAAATGGATCATAAAAGAAACTCCAGATGGTGGTATTGAGGAAATTGAAGTGAATATACTAAGGTATCCCAAAGGAATATATCGTGTGAGAAAGAATTTCATGGGTAAGAAAGGATTAGTAAAAAATGGTAAAAACGTCGAGGGATCAGACACTCTAATTACTTATGAACCATCGGAAGTTATTAGAATGACGGTTGGTAGCCAGTATAAGATATCTGATATTGATACCTTTGAGAAACTTTGGAATATAGTTTTATCCGAGGATTTCAAATGGAAAAATAAAAGAGAAGACATCGTCAATAGGTTTATTGAATGTCTCGGCGAACAAAAACTTTCTTTACCTAAAGAATTAATAGAATGGAAGGCATAACAGTTTTATATCCAGGCGGGTTTAAACCTGCTCATTCAGGTCATTTAGATCTTATTTGCAGATACTCAGAACATCCTGCTGTAGATAAAATACTGGTTCTTGTTGGGCCTGGCGTTCGAGAAGGTATCAGCCAAAATGTTGCTGTTGATATACTCAATAAATTAACTGAGGGAATGAATAAAGTAATCATTCAAGCAGTTCCCTATCCATCCCCTGTTCTAGCATCTTATAAGTTTGTTGAAGCAGCTGAATCTGGATGTTTTGCTCTTGCAGCATCATCTAAAGAAGAAGAAAATGCTAAACGAATAAAAGATTTTGTATTTAAACATTCCCCAGAAGGTAAATTTTACAGAAAGGATATTAAGGTTTTTGAATTACCAATTGACATTGAACCCAAAAGATACGAAGGGAGAATGGACGAACACGAGGGAAAACCCATTTCAGCTTCAGTTATCAGACAGGATCTTCTTAATAATGATTTAGAAAAATTTGAAACTTCATATCCGGATTCAACAATAGAACAAGTTTCATTTATTTGGAATACACTTAAGAATATAAAATAATGGCAGGATCAGCAGGACACATTTTATCCCCATGGGAGGATACAGATTTAACATTCGGTGAAATCAGAGAAATACTTACAAGAGCTTTAGATGGAACTCTTGATAATCCTTCTGAGAAATTGGATGGCCAGAATATTATGATGTCCTATAAAGGTGGTCATGTATATGTTGCTCGTACTCCCAAACAACTTAGAAATAATGGAGCTGAAGCTATTCGATGGGATTTAATAAGAGACTTTATGAAGACCCCCGAATCCAGGGAAGCTTATTCAACAGCTGCTGAAGATTTTCAAGTTATTTTATTTCAAATAAAGGAAGAAATTCTCCAAGGCTTCTTCTGTGATGGAAAATATTGGCTAAATATGGAATTATTGACTCCTTTAATGGAAAATATTATCCACTATGGTAAGAGTCAGCTTCGGATCCATAATGTCCAAACTGAAGACGGTATTGTTGACCGAGAAGATCTTTTCTATCCACTTTTTGAACTTATTAGGCTTGTTCAAGAAAATGTTATAAAAACTTTTGAAGTTGGCAGAACAAATAGAGTTTCCTTTAGAGTTATGGATCCCCAAAGATATTTAGATGAATTGGATTCATTTATGGGAGAGCTGAGTCTTGTTGAGGGAAATACCTTGAATGATTTTTTAGCAGCAGAGTTTTGGGAATTTATTGATTTTGAGTTTACAAAAATAGAGGAAGAAGACTTTGAACTCAGAAAAGGTCTTATCCGTAGATGGGCATATTCCGACAAATCCACAAATATTATCAAGCTTTTATCTGGTAGAAACTCTAAATTAGTTCAGTGGGTAAAAGAAACAGATCCAACTATAGATGATAAAAGAACAGAATTTTTAGAACCTATAATTGAATTATTTTCTAAAGTAGGTTCTATAGTACTTACAAACTTAGAGGATTTAGCCTCTTCTGACCAAGACAAAACTCGAAAATCCATAATTGCTAAAGCTACAGAAGGGATAAATAAGATGAAGGAGTATCGAGGAGAAAAATCCCAGTTTCTAAAAGTTCAATATGAAAGATTTCTTAGAACAGGAGGAATAAACTCGATAGCCCCAACAGAAGGGATCGTATTTGAATTTAATGGTCAATTATTTAAACTAACAGGCTCATATCTCCCTCTACTTAAAATAATTAGCTTCTTCCGCTTTGGAAGAGACAAAGAATGAATGCTCAGTTTGTAAGAGGCGCTGAAAAACCCACTGATATCGGTATAGGAAAATATAGGGAGATGCAAGGTCTTCCTGAAGAAATCCAGAGAACTATAATTACTTTAAGAGAAATGGGATATTGGGAACCTCGTTATGATGAGGGCTTTGAATATCGCTATGAAAATAGTCCAAATAAAGGAAATCAATTCTTCTGGGATCACAAAAACGACACTTATTCCTATATGGGAGCTAAACTTCAGTGGGCTTCTCTTTTTTGGTTACCAATAACATCCCCCGATACGTGGTACGATTATCAGATTAATAAAAAAGATGAATATTTTGGGGAGGACACTTTAAGTTTTGAAGCTTCTCTTCAAGTTTCAAAAATAGATCCGAATTCAGAAGTTGCTAAGCATTACGGCGGAAGTATTATTTGCGAGATAAATCTAAAAATTCATGAGGTAAATTCCTCTAAAGATCTTTCAAACTTACCAGATTCTTATGATAAAAAAGGGATCAAAGATCCAGAAGAATTAGCTATATTCATAACCTATAAAATTAAACAACTTGAAATTTACATTAAGAAATTTTTAACAAGGTATCATAAAATTAATGAATCTGCAAATTTTGAACGAGGGCTCGACCCTAAAGAATCTATGAAGATAGGATCTAGAGTTAATGCTCTTGTTCTATCAGCGATTGATATAGAAGTTGGAGATGTCTACAATTCTCTAGATGAAGAAGGAGTTATTGAAGTTTTAGAAGATTGGCAGGAAATATTTCCAAAAAATAGTTCGCGATACCTGTTTTATATAAACGAGAATCCAGATTCTCGAGACGAGACAAGTTATGTTTCTTCCGATCTTGATGGAGAGTGGATAATATACAAGGGCAAATATTATAAAATCCCTGATAGTCCAGTAAAAGAATCTGTCAATTTTGAAAGGGGATTAGATCCAAAAAAATCCATGAATATCGGAATGGAAGTAAATAAGGATCGCTTAATCAATATGCTAGATCCAGAAGATGAAAGATTTAAGGAATTTAAAAAATTAATAAAGGATAAATTAACAAAGGTTTCTTTTAATAATAATACTTTTAAGGTTAGTCGTTATGGTAGGCCTTTTTTTACAAATCAATTACAATCATACCTAAATAAATTCTCTAGGGATATTGTCAGGTTTTTAAATTACGATTCCGATAAATACGAAGCAACCTTTCAAATAGTAGAATCTGTAAATTTCGAAAGAGGAGCTGAACCAAAAAGATCGATGAGAATAGGTCATCGTAGAAATGATTTATTTAATGAAATCGAATCCATACCTTTTATAGAAGCAATAAAATTCTATCCCGAATTAGGATTAACTGACAGAACAGTTTTATCGGCTGTAGCTGAGATGCTTAAAGTTCCAGAAGAGAAAGTTATGATTGCTATGGACGGGGATGCACCCATTTATACAGATAATCCTCTGATGGATGAATACTTAGGAAGAGAATGGGAATATGGTTTAGAAAAAGAATTAAAAACTAATCTAATATCATATTATTTAATAGGGTCTTCGACTGGAGAAGTCTATGTTAAGGATCTAAAAACCGATGACATACTTTATATTTTAGGAACTGTATCATGAGAGCACAATTTGTAAGAGGAGCAGATCCTCGAAAAATTATGGATTTAGGAATAAATTATTTTATTCAAAACAGAAATTTAAAATCTAGTTCAGATGACTATGGATTTGATTCAGTGGACAGGGCTATAAATATATCTTTAGAAGAAAAATTGGGGAAGAATGATTTTTTTAGATTATGTTATGTTTTTAATAACAGTGCATGGATAAATAATTCTCCTCCTATAGAAGAGAAAAAAATAGAGAGATGGATAAATGCAAAAATAAAAAATGTAGATAAAGAATTTCTTAATATACATGATGAAGAATATGAATATGGAATGTTATCTATTTTTAGAATAAATGAAGGACTTTTAATTGATTGTAGTGTCGATAACGTTGAGTTTAGACATTTTTGGATAGCGGATTATAATGTTACTGATTTTTTATTTAAAAAAATGCCAGAACTTTTTAAAAAAGATCTAACAGGAAGAGAATCCTGGAAAAATTTAGAATCATAATTTTTAAAAAAATATATGGAATTATAAAATGAGAGCACAATTTGTAAGAGGAGCAGACCCAAAAGATACAATGGATATCGGTAACAAACATGCCCGAGAAGGTCAGAAAATGATCGCTGCTTTTAAGGAAATTGACTCATCTTTGGACCCTAAAATAACTGATGATAAAACTACCGAAACTTTTGAAATGGTTATAGTTAATATCATTATAGGATACAGAAATTATTCTTTAGCATGGGTCAAGTCTGGATTAGAATATTACATAGCATCTTGGGGAAATTCCAAGGGAAATAAAGGAGAAGAAGGAGGGCAAGATACATTTCCAAAATTAGAGCAAGCCAAGAGATATATTCAGAAATATATAAAATAAAGTAGAATATGAATCAAATAATTATTTTTCAATCTTCGGATAAGATAGAGATGCAAAATCAGGTTAATGCTTTTTTAGCAACTAAGGATTCTTCTGCTTTTGTAGACCTTGAGTATGTGTCAGACAGCGGTCTTATGACAGCTATAATCACTTATCAAACTCCATAAAAAATTAACGAAATATTAATAGAATAAAGAGGTAGAGTCAAAAACTTTACCTCTTTTTGTGGATATATATATAGATAAATATGCTAAAGGTACCTAAAAAGCTAATTGTCTTACTAACTAAAATGTCTTAAAAATTATGAGTGAAAATTACGATGCGTTCTTTACGCCGGGAGTAGAAGCTCCCTCAACTTCAGCTAAACAGACTGAAGAGTACAATCCAACATCAGACAAGGGAAAAGGTGGAATCTATCAGTCCATCATACGTTTTATCCCTTGGTATGTCGATCCAAAACACGGTTCAATTCAGGAAAAATGGGTTTCTTATTTAGTAGATCCCGTAACTCAACGTGGTCGCTACGTTGATTGCCCTTCATCCGTGGGAAAACCCTCACCTCTCCAGGATATTTACTGGAAACTTCGCAAAAGTGAAAGTGTTCAAATGCAGAAACTTGCACAGAGTTTTTCACGTAGGCATTCTTATGCTTCTCTTGTTCAGGTCATTCGTGACGAAAACAACCCTGAAGCAGAAGGAAAGATTATGGTCTTCCGTTACGGAGTCAAAATCTGGGAAAAAATCAATGCTGAACTTAAACCTGTTATCGGTGAACCTCATGATCCATTCGATACATTAGGTGGAAAAGCTTTCGCCCTTGTTATTACCAAGGTATCAGGATTCAATAACTATGACCAGAGCAAGTTCGTTGACAAGAGAATTCCTCTTTGCCAGCCGAATGCAGATGGAAAACTTATTCCTATTACTCCTCAGAGTAACAAAAGAGAAGTTTTTGAATGGGTAAAAACCCAATCTCCAGACCTTTCCAAGTATGCTTATAAAGAATGGGATCAGGATACTTATGACTATGTTAATCATGTTATTGTAGCTGTAACTGGCGAAGGTCAGGTATCTACGAAATATGCAAATGTAGTTAATAAGGAAGCTGCAAAAAGTACAGGGCCAGTTTCAGGGCCAAGTACCGGAATAACCACAAAGGAAATATCCGTTGGTGAACTTGATCTTAGCGGTGGTGATGGTCTCGATATTCCAGACCTTGATTTAGGTAATCTTGGAGGTTCCAAAGGAATCGACGGTGATCTTGACGATATTATCGGAAAGATGTAATCGAAATCTTAATTAGAACTTGAGAATAATCTGAGGAGGGGTGAAGTAATTTGCCTCTCCAAAGATTTTGTTTAAAAAGATTTCGTCATGGAGAATACAATTATAGATACTTCAACTTTTTTTGATTTCAATGAATTAGAAAAAACTATTTCGGAAGATCAATTTCTTGAGGTCATCTTATCTAATTTCGAACGGATTGTAAGGAAGAGATTCCCTTCAGATCCTATAAAACAAAAAGTTCGTAAACACCTTAATAAAAGGATAACAGGTAGTTGTCCTTATTGTGGTGACTCCATGGAAAGCTCTTGGAAACAAAGAGGAAATATCATCTTAGAAGGGAAACACAAATATTATTATAAATGTTTTAACTGTGGTGAATTCAAAAGAGTTGACCACTTTCTTAGGGATTTCAAAGTTGACTTAAACTTAGACGTTCTTAATTATATTTCAGATAACAAAGGAAATTTCACATCAATAGGAGGTAAGTATGACATCTCTCTCCTATTGGATGTTTCTACCATAGAGGGGTATGCCATTGACAGACAGGAGCTCAAAACGAAGTTCGGTCTTATCGAAGCAAAAGAGTCTCCTGTCTGGTCGTGGTTAACTAACCGATTACAATTTGAAGCAGAGAAATTTTTATATAGTCCAAGTAAGAATTATTTATTGATTCTTAATTTAACTCCATCAGGAAATATTCTTGGATTTCAGAAAAGAAACTTCATAAAAGCTAAGGGAGTTCCAAACTACCTTACATACGGATTACCAACCATTTACCAGTTATTAGGAATTACAAAAGAAGTTCCAGACACTATTGACACCTTATCCCAATTATTTGATATCTGTACCATTAACTTTAATAGACCAATAACTTTATTTGAAGGACCGCTAGATGCTTTTCTTTTTCCAAATGCAATCGCAAATGGAGGAGCCAATAAGCATTTTCCAATAGATATTCCTTTAAATTATTTTTATGATGACGATAAAACTGGCCGAGATAATGCTCTTAAAAAAATAGCTGAAGGATATTCAGTCTTTCTTTGGAGTAGATTTAAGAATGAATATGGTCTTCCATATAAACCAGATAATGGTAAAAAATGGGACTTGAATGATGCTATGATATGGTTCAAGAAACAAGGCCTTCAGATCCCATATTGGGATAAATACTTTAGTAACGATCCAATGGATGCAATTGATTTATGAAAAATGATAAATTAAAAACTAATCTAAAGTGGCACTTTGAATTAGATGAAGATATTCCAAGTCTGGATATCCAGATTCCTTTGAAAAAAGAGGAAAGTAAGAAAACAAAAATAGAGATTCATAAACAAAAACAAAATGGAAGAGACAGTTCAACCAATAATTCCAAACTCTTTTGATGATTTTATAAAAGAAAATCCCCCAGAAAACAAAGATAGGGAAGATACTATGGAAGTTCGCTTTGCTAAAGAAAGAGTAGAGTGGACAGAAAAAGTAAAGAACATGTCGACAATGATGAGAAAAATTGTTGATACTGCTGAACTTATGACTACTCTTTATACAGAAAGGCAGCGTGGGGTAGAATACTATCATTACTTATTAACTCTCTTATCTAAGATAAATAAGACTTACAGGAAGCAATATGCCGAAAAATTTGATTTCTATACTTATCAAACCCAAAAAAGATTTCCAAACGAGAGATCTAAAGAGATCCAAATAATGGCAGATTTAGCCCCAACAATTTCTTTAAGAGACCAAATTGAAAACCATTCCAAATTTATTGATAAAACAGTAGGTACAATGGACAATATCATCTTTGGAATAAAATCTAGAGTTGAAATAGAACAAATATTAAGAGGAAAATAAAATGTTTAATTTACAATTTGATAGAAAACGCTCAACTCACTATCAAGCATTACTTGGTGCATTGTGCGGAGAAGTTATTTTGGTATTTTATGAAGGCTCGCCTGAAAAAACTCAATTAGATGAACATGAAGAAATATGTCCTTTATGTGCAGAAGCTCGTAAACAAGGCACAACATTTCCAAGATATGCAAAACATAGAAATGAAATATTGGCATATAGAATGAAACTTGCTAAAGATACAAATAGAGTAAATGAATATTTTATTAAAACAAGTTTTGAAGAACTTGAAATTAAAACTAAAGATACACCATACGAAGGAAATATAATAAAAGACTATTATATCTTAGAAGAAAATACTGCCGCTCCGATGGTTGAAACATATTTAGCAAAGATATTAAAATTAGAAAATGGAAAAGTATATTAAAAAACCAGTAATAGTTGAGGCCGAACAATTTTTATTAGAAGAACAACACCCGATATGGGGTAGTTCAAAAGTAATTAATGTGCCAGAAGGAGTTATGAAGCACCAAGGATGCGGATATCGCATGTGCGATGTTTGCGGAGGTGCCAATTCAAATGAAACAATTTATTATCTACCAGTTTCTGGAGAGTCTCGGTATCTCTCAAACAGAGATTGGGTCCTTACATTTCCAAACGGAGAAAAAGATATTTGCAAAGCGGATTTTTTCGATAAAAATTATGAAAAAATAAAGTGAGACTAAAAGTAACTGAAGATAAAAAATTCCTTTATGTAGACGATTGCACCCAATTAGAACTGGAGCAAGTCGAATCTTCATTTACTAAGAAAGTGGACAATTGGTTCATCATTAAGAAAAAGATCCCTAACTGGGATGGTGAAATTAAATTCATCGACCGTTACAATAGAATTCCCATAGGTCTCTGGGGAGAAGTAAGATCTCTTGCTAAAAAATATAATTTTCCTCTTTCTATCGATGGAGCAGAAATTTTGGTGGACAAAACATTTACCGAAGAAGATTTCTCTAATTGGATGAATGAATTTTTCCCAGATCCAGATGAGTTTTGTTTAAGAGATTATCAAATTGAAGCCTGCTTAAAAGCTCTTAAATTTCGTTTTTGTACTGAAGAAATATCTACTTCAGGTGGCAAAACTATTATAGCATACGCTCTTTTCCGCTATCTTTTTGATAGAAAGAAAATAAAGAGAATGCTTTATGTTGTTCCAAATATCGATTTGGTAACTCAGACCCAGGAAAAATTTTATGAATACGAAGCAAGAGTAAATGATACACCTCTTTGGAAAAGTCAATGCGTTTATTCAGGAGCAGGAAAAGAAAAAACAGATGCCGATATTGTTTTCGGAACTTATCAGAGTTTAACAAAAAGATCTGTTGAGTATTTTTCTCAATTTGATTCTATAATAATTGATGAGACTCACCATGCTAAAGCAGATTCTATTAAAAATATTGTAACTAAATGCTATAATGCTCTTTATTACAAAATAGGATTGACAGGAACTCTTCCTAAAGAAGGAACTTGTAGCTCATTTACTATTCAAGCCTATTTAGGGCCAAAAGTATTTACATTAGAATCATTCGAACTCATCGACGCAGGAAATGCAACCCCTGTAAATGTCATCTGTATTGAATTAGATTATCTTTCTCCGGAGAAGAAAAAAGATCTCTATTTATTACGAGATGTTAAAACAGATGAAAAGGATGGAGCTAAGTTATTAAATACGGAAAAAGATATTGCTAGGAATGATCGAAAGAGATTAGTTTATATCTGTGAAATGATTAACAAAACTAAAAAGAATACATTAGTTCTTTTTGCAGATGTTAAACACGAGTATGGCCGAAAGATTTATGATTGGTTAAGAGAAAATACAAATAAAAATGTTTATTATATTGATGGTAATACGAAAGTGGTCAACCGAGACTTCTTCAAAGAGAAAATGGAAAACGAAGAGGACACAGTGCTTGTTGCTTCAACCGGAACATTTTCAGAAGGAATCGATCTTCCAAATATCCACAATCTTTTCATAACAGAAAGTCATAAGAGCGAAATTATTATACGCCAGATGCTCGGTCGCCCTATGAGATTAAGAGAAGGAAAGGACCAAGTGGTTGTAATGGACTTTAGTGATAACTTTTTTTGGAATGGTGTAAATCACTTTCAGAGAAAGAATTATCTCATGCGCCATGCAGCCGAACGAGAAAAAACATATAAAGAAAAGAAGTTCCCATTTAAAAAATTCAAAGTAAAGTTATGAATTTTGAAAGAGGGATAGATCCTAAAATATCCATGGATATTGGGAGTAAGTTTTTTAGGGCTAAAGCAGAATTAGAAGTTCGAAGAAAAAAGGCTTATGAAGAAATAGAAGCTAGC
>Ga0315289_10015501_pt1 | contig 10573 bp, 11 predicted proteins | sample YL17G11_40_MG_FD_203452 | JGI IMG/M metagenome (GOLD analysis project Ga0315289, IMG submission 203452) | Sediment microbial communities from Yellowstone Lake, YNP, Wyoming, USA - YL17G11_40 | ecosystem: Environmental > Aquatic > Freshwater > Lake > Sediment | place: USA: Wyoming | collected...
GAGGATGCGCATAAATATTTTTAACTTTTTTAATTTTTTCATCTTCTACATAGAAATTCTCACTTTGTTGTTTTATGCCGTATAAATTCAAGCCAAGATTGAACCATATCGGTGAATTAAATGCTCCATATTGAAAAATTGTTGCAGCAACAATCTCTTCTTCAAGGGTTTTTGCCTGCGGATTAGAAATATAATTTTGCCTTATTCCCCATTCTGCAATCGTCTTCGCAACTCTTCCGGCCAGCTGCCTCAGGTCTATTTCTCTTCCAGTTTTGGGAACCCCCTCTTTTCTGAAATATTTTGTTGCAACAGTATTTGCGGCATTGTTGGACCAAAATTCTGGAAAGAGCGTTCCCTCAATCTTTTCAATTATTTTACCAGAATCATCCCTTATAATAGCCTCTCGCGGAGAATAAGCCGCGATTTTATCATTGTAAGGGTCTCCGCATTTTGAGAAATATTTTTTGATGTTAAGCAGTTTTTCTTCACCCATTTTTCCCTAGCTCTTTTCTGATTAAAGTAGATATAAAAATAGTTTATAAATATTTATCAATCAAAAAGTATATTTTTAACAACACCAAAGTGTAATCTTCTTGCCGGGCTCAATTTTCCCTATCGCATTCCCGTATTTTCTTATATTCTCAATCATTTTTTCATTGGCTTCTGTTTTGATTCCTAATTGAACCAGCTCTTTTCTCAGGTTCCTGATCTTATCTACGAGGTCGATATCCTTGAGCACGCATGCCTTTTCGCATGCCTTGCATAATGTGCACAAGTAAATGAATTTTGAAGGGCAGTCCTTCTTGATTATTATTGCTTTTCCTCTCGGGCTTGCGGCTTCATTCAGCAAGACAGAATATGCAGGACATGATAATCTGCAAAGTCCGCACAATGTACATTTGGTTTTTTCTTCTTTTTTTTCTTCAATTTCTTCTTTGCTTTCTTCTTCCTTGATCTCTTCTCTTTTTTCTCCAACATTTTCTTCCTCGATTTTCTCTTCAACTTCCTCTCTTTCCTCCTTAATTTCCCCTTTCTCTTTTATTTCTTCTTCAGGCTCTGTCTTCTCTTCTTCACTTTCTTCTTTAATCTCTTCAATTTGCTCTTCAGCCTCTTTTTCCTCTTCCTTGCTTTCCTCTTTCTTTTCTTCCTCTTCACTTTCTTTTTTTTCTTCCCTTTTTTCCTCACTTTCCTTTTCTTCATGACTTTCTTCCTCAACATCATTGGCCAGGTCAATTTCCTTTTCAATATCAGTGTCCAAATCTTCCTCTTCCTGTGTTATTTTTTCAGTCGTTTCAGTTATTTCCTCTGTCATGCAGTTTTTTTCATGCTCAAGTGCCTCATCATAGCTTTCAAAGCGAACATGGCATTTCTCGCATTCAAACATTTTTTTGATTTCCGCTGTCATTTTATTATTTTACTTAAATTTGCCCCTGTTCAGTATATTGAAAGGGTCATATTTTTCTTTAAGGTCCCGAATTCTTTTGATTTGGCCGAATATCATATCAATATTCTTTTTCAATATTCCTATGCCGTGCTCAGCTGCAAGTTTTCCTTTTAATTGCTTGACAACCTCCATGAAATCATTCAAATCCCTCTGACTTCTTCTGAAATGGGGATGCAGTATGCCGCAAGAAACATGGCCATAGGCAGGAATATTCTTCTCTTGCAGCCATAAAATGAATTTTCCAATGCTTTCTTCTGGAATGAACGGGTCTTCTATTCTTTGGAATCCTGCTTCAACAAGAACAGAATACATGTTCTCGCGCAATTTCCATATTTCGTTTGCTTTTTGTTTGTCGATGTTGCCTCTCGGGCTGGAGTATTTCACAAGCAGGTAATCTTTTGAGCCAATTCCTGCGATCTTAGCTGCAATTTTATTTATGTACTCTAATGCCTCAACTTCCGCATTGTTCTTGAGCTCGTCGATTTTCGCCAAAAGCTCTGTAATATTATCAAATTCATAGACTGCATCGAAAAGCTCTTTTTTCCTGTTTATTTTTAATTTGGCGTCGAGAATTATCGCTACCGAACCCTCTGTTCCTGCAAAATCTTTGATCTCGTCCCCTTTGATTGTGAAACTCTTCCCTGTCCCGTCAATTATGCTGATTTCCAGAACTTGGTCAATTACTCGGCCATGCCTCAATGTCAGCATGCCGGCTGCATTTGTCGCTATCATTCCGCCTATTGTGCAGGCTGCATGCGAACCCGGCTGGCTGGAAAATTCATATTCATAATTTTTCAAAAGATTGTTCAGTTCGTCCAGGACAATTCCCGCCTCTACAGTTGCGGTTTCTTTGTTCAAATCAATTTTTTTAATTCTGCTGAAAAGAGCCATATCAACGACAACCGCATTCTGAGGAACCGCGCTTCCAACAAGGCTTGTCCCGCCGCCTCTTATTGTCATGCTTATCTTTTCCCTTGTGACAAATCTTATAAGCCTTTGAAGCTGCTCCGCGTTTTCTGGCCATGCGACCAGAATTGTCTGGCCCTTTATCCTTGATGCATCTGTCCCGTAAACCAGTTTTTCAGCCTCTGTTTCAGATGCCCTGCATATTTTTTTAATGCCTTTGAGATATCTTGATTCCATCTTATAAAGCCTCTTTCACGAATTGACTAAGCTCTTTGATTTCCAGCCCGGAAGGCGCATTTTCTTTGAAATGAGCATAGCATAAAGGGCATGCAGTAACCAGAGTTTTAGTTTTGCATTCTTTCAGCTTTTTCTGTGCAATCTTATTTGCAGTATCTGGAAAATTAGCCTTGACTCCGGCTCCTGCCCCGCAGCATACAGCATTTTCTTTGTTCTTGCTGAATTCCTGCACGTTAAAGCCGATGGCTCTGAGAATATTTCTTGGTTCCTCATAAATTCCGCAATGCCTGCCGAGATGGCATGGGTCATGATATGTTATTTTTCCATTTGTGACTCTCTTTATCCTGCCAATTTTCTCATCCAGTATTTGGGTGACATGCTTGACTTCAATGCCTTTTTTTCCAAGCTGATACTCTTTGCTTAACATCTTATAGCACGCAGCGCACGGCGTGATTATCTTTCCTATGCCATATTTATCCAGCATGGAGATATTCTTCTTTTTCAGATTCTCATAATCCTCAGAATAGCCGGCATTCAAGGCGGGGCTGCCGCAGCATACAAAATCATCAATCAGCATGAAACTGACGCGCAGCTTGGTCAATATCTGGATATAATTATCATTCAAATCAGGAGCAGCCAGCTTCAACAGACAGCCAGGATAATAAAGAGTATTGCGCGCAAAAATTCTCCTAAATATTCTTTTAATCATTTTAGAATTGTAAAAAATCTACATTATAAGCTTTATTATGCTAAATCAGCATTATTCATTTTAAATCAAAAATAGAATTATTCCCAGAATAATCAGGATTATTCCGGTTAAAAGATGCGCTTTCTTTTTATGCCTCTCAACCCAGATCTTGATTTTGTCATTTTCAACGCCTTTTATGAAAAGAAGAGTTATAATTAATAATGGAAGGATGAAAATAAAGTTATAATAGATAAGATAGGAAATCGCAGTCCCTTTCGCCGCCGTATTAAGCAATGCAAGAATAGCCAGATACATGCCACCCGTACAAGGCAGCTCAACTGCAGCCACTATAAATCCCAAGATGATTGCGGCAGGCAGGCTTGCCCTGTAAACCCATTTTTCTATGAGCGGCTTTGTTCCATCGGGAATGGCCAGTGTCCCTTTGCCATCCTTAAATGCATCCTTGATGTTTATAATACCGATAATTCCGACTGCAACAGCAAAAATCTTATTTATATGCCTGAGCCATTCAAATTTTGCCAAAGCAGCAAGAATGCCGATGCCTGCAAGGAAATAAACCAGATAGACGGTCGCGATATATATTCCTGCAATAAGCGCTGTTCTTTTTTTGTTTCCCTGAGAGCTGACAAACAGGAATGAGAGAAGAAAAACCAAGACGCCTATTGCACATGGGTTTATTGAATCAGAAACTGCAGCGACTGTTACAATAGGCAATGTGACCTTGCTTACATTGACGAGCTGTTCTTTCTGTTCTCCGCTTTTATTTCCGATGCAATAATCATAAAGCAGGCATTTTGTCTCGTTTTTTTCCTTCATGTCTAGTATTTCATTCTCAAGATTTAGTTGAATCTGGTCAAGGCCCATGAAAACTTTCTGGCCGATTGCAACAAGCGGAATGCCTCTTTCATCCTGAGGAAGATTCTCCAGAGCGCAAAGCTTATTGTACAAGTCATAATCCGCAAACTTTGTAACATCATGCTTGTGCAGCATGATATTATAGACAGAAGTCAGATTTTCAACAAAAGGCCCTGCCGCAGCGCAAAAATGACATCCCTCCCTGTAGAAATAATGAATGCATATTTGGTTTGCAGATTCAGATTCATTTTGTGTTTGTGCTGCTATTAAGGGGATTAATAACAACAAAAGAATAAATGAAAAAATTAACTTCTTCATCTTCTTTAAAACAAAAAAGCGCTTTTAAATTTTACTTATGCAGGAAAAAACTAGAGCTTTTTGATATGGATTATTCTGACAGGGCATGCATCTTCTGCCAGCTTGTTGCATTTGTATTCCTTTTCGCTTATCTTTTCCTTTTTCGGCTTGGCTTTGCTGTCAGGCATCATAACCCAGTTCTCAGGGCATACTGCAATGCACGCCCCGCACCCTATGCATTTTTCATGTTCCTGCACTATCTTGTATTTTTCCTTTTCAGCCATTTTTTGTTAATAATTAATTGAGCATGATTCTGATGCAATTTTTTAATCATGGATTCTTGATGATTTAATGATTTTCTGTCATTTTTCTTTTCTCGCTTTCCTGATGTCAATCAGGTTGTTGTGTATTGTTACTGCAGGTGTGCATTTCTTTTTTGTGTAAGTGCATATGATGCAGCATCTCGCAGGCGGTGTTTCAATTTTTGATTTGCACTTGCCGCATTCAAACGAATATATTGTTCCAGGGTTTGGCACTTTCAACCTGCTGCGCTTGCCGCAGGCCGGGCATGTCAGGGTTGCGGAAGTGGCAACTTTCAGCCTTCGCTCTCTCATTTTTTGATTTTCTTTGCAAGAATCTCATTGATTCTCGGGACATCAAATCCTTTTATTATCTCCCTGTCAATCTCAATGACCGGGACATTCATCTGGCCGGATTTTTTTATCATCTTTTCTGCATTCCTGTGAATTGTGACATCTATCTCCTCAAAAGTCATCCTCTTCTTTTTGAAAAAGTCCTTGGCCATGTCACAGAAAGGGCAGGCTGGAGTTGAATATATCTTAATTTTCATTTTATCAGATTGATTCAATCAGTATAAAGACAAACAGGCATGCAAATTTAGCCACAAACTTGGCTTTTCGCCTAACGCATGGCTAAAAGCAATTTTAGCTCTGCAGCATGCTCCATCTCATCAATAATGATATGCCTTATCTCATGCTCCAGAAACATATCGGCGTTTTCGAGCTTTTCATTTTTCAGTAAGGCATGGATTTTTTTGTATATTTGTATGGCATCCAATTCTGCTTTCAGATTTACTTCAAGGATCTGCTTTATGTTTTTGGCTGGTTTTGTTGGAGCAATGCCCATTGAAGGCTTGCCGCCCAAGAAATCCCCTATCATTTCCCTGAATTTTTCTGCGTGTTTTTGCTCATCGCCGGCTATTTCCTTTATTCTCGCAATTATAGGCTCTGCATCTAATCCATCAATAAGCTCTGCATGAGCTAAATACTGGATATAGGCTGCATGTTCAAGCTCTAAAGCCTGATTTAGCATATTTATCAGCTGCTCTTTTGACATTTCTTTTGAATAACCTCTTTTCAGTTAATAAAGACAGCTTAAATAGTTTAAATATTTTATTATATAGCTTATTCAGGATGATATTACTTTATAATAGCTAACTTGTTTATTCCAGTCAAAACTTCTTTGACTTTAATTGACTTATCCAACTTTTTTTGACCGAATTGGACCCTAATTCCTTCATTTTTGTCAGAATCAGAATATCTTGCTGTAAATAGAGCTGCTGCTTCTATCTCCTTTTGGGAAGGTTTTTTACTAATCAAAAGGGTGATCGGACTGCCGACTTTTGGAACCTCAAATACCAAATTCTTGGCTGATTTAAGGCTTAAAAGCTGTTTATTTTCTTGTTGATTCCTGCCTACTATAATTCTTGCCTTTCCTAGCTTAAAGTGCCTTCCTATCTTTAAAAGAGCTATGTCCTTTTCGCTTATCTTTCTCTGTTTTAGTATATCGGAAAGCTTTTCGCAGAACTCCTTTTCGCATAATAAACAGCCTCCCGCAGGGCTTGGATATGTTATTTCAAATTTTTTAGCAAGTTCAATCTGAATTTTTCGTGACCTGCCCTGAATATCAAGCAGTTTTTTCCTATCAACCAACCCTTTTTTCTCAGCCTCTGTTTCCGGCAGGAGCTTGGCTGAAAGAGGCCTCAAAAGTTTGCCTTTCAGGCCCGATTCACCTTCAACTAATGCCATTGCACTCCGATGCTGGGACATTGGCCTCTCATTCAGCACCTCTCCTGTAACTATGAAATCCGCATTTTCCTTTTTCATTAGCTCTTTTGCTTTTTTAAGCATGAAAATCCTGCAGTCTATGCACGGATTTAGTGCAGAGCCATGCCCGTATTTCGGTTTTCTGACAATTTCCATATATTCCTGAAAGGACTTTCCAGAAGTGCAGTCAATTATTTCCAATGGCAAGAGCTCTTTCTGAGAAAACCTGAAATTGCACATTGTATCATTGCAGCAGCCTGAGCCGAAAGGCAGCTTAAAATGCAATGCCTTCATTTCAATGCCTTGCTCTTTAAGCAGGCAAACAGCGAGCCTGCTATCCAAGCCGCCTGAAAAAAGTACTATTGCCTTTGCTCTTGTTTTTGATTTCATTTTCAATCTCAACAATAAATTGAGAATATAAATCTTTTTAAATATTAAAAGAATTCATAATCTTCCATGGGAATCGACAATCTGACATTTAATCTCATGCATAAGGAGATAAGTCATCCCAATGAAAAGGATTTGCATTTTCTAAACGCTTTTGGCATAACAAATATCATAGGAAGAATTTATGAATCCAGTGAAGACAGGGCAGATGCATTTGACGGTGCATTTACAGCATGCCATATAAACAGGCATCTCAGGGAAGGAAATGTGAAGGAAGCAGGGTTTGATGAGATCTTGGGATGGTATAATTATATGGGGCAAAAAAGATTTGATAGCCCTTTTTATTTTGGGCTGGAAAGAACTCTCAGAATCTTCGGTTTTAAAAATTTTTATGAGGAAGCCGTAGCCTATGTTAAAAAATTGGCTGCTAATGAACAAACTTTTCCATAAGCTTGCATCTGTTGCAGATATCGTTTCTTGAAGGCTCCTCGCAAACAGTGCAGTATTTTAACGCGCTATTTTCCGAATTGAAATATTTTCTCATTTTCGGCAGCATTTTCAGAAAATTTTCAACAATGTTCTGCTTGATTTTCCGGCCATTTTTCATCTCATCCAGAATTTGCCTTAGATCTATCCTGTATGTGCCGATTGCGCATGGGCATCTTTTATACTGCACAGGAAAATTTCTCAATTTTGAATATTTTTTGATATCTTTCTCCAGCATGAAGTAAAGAGGCTTGATTCTTGTCACAAATTTTTTATCTTCAATTGTCCCTGTTTTTGGTCCGAGATTCAATGAAAGCTTCATGTTCCCTTTCATCCAGTTCATCAAGACATTCTGGGCTTCATCATCCAGATTATGGCCTGTAACGATTTTTGTCATTCCGAGCTTTCTTGATTCTCTGTTGAGAATCCATCTCTTGATGATTCCGCAGATAATGCACTGGTTCAGATTGTATTTTGACCTTATGACTGATTTTATATAGCAAATCCCGCAACCGTATTGTTTCTTCAGGGAAACAATATGCAGCTTAATTCCCAATTCTCCGCAAAATTTTTTGATATTCTGCTTATTGATTTCAGACCATTTGCCCATGTCCAGGTCTATGAATAATGCATGCGGCTTAAATCCAAACTTATGAAGAAGGTAAAGGACTGTTGTTGAGTCCTTTCCGCCGGAACATGCCACTATAACTTTGTCCTTTTTGTCTAAAAGCTTATATTTTTTGATAGTCTCAGCTATTCCTGATTCAAAATTCCGGATAAAATGTTCACTTTTCATTTGAGCCTTTTGACAATTTCATTCAAAATAGTGTTCATATTAAAATCTTTTGAAATCTTGACCGTCATGTCTGCATATTTTCTATAAAGAAGCAGCCTTTCATTGAAAATTGTCTTTAAATCTTTATTTTTCAATCCAACTATTCCCCTCTCGTATTTATTTGGGATTCTTTGAGTTATTGCCTCAAAAGACAGATCCAAAAAGATGATTAATGACTTATTTTTGAGAAAATTCATTGCTTTTTTGGAATATATGATGCTTCCGCCTGGAGAAATAACATAATTATCCAGTTCTTTCAGGCCTAAGATTGCTTGCTCTTCAATTTCTATAAATTTCTTTTCTCCAATCTTGTTTATTATATTCTGCAAATTTGAATTAAGCCTTTTTTCAATAAGCTTGTCTGTGTCTATAAACCCGAGATCCAGTTTTTTGGCTAATTTTTTCCCTATAACTGTTTTCCCTGCACCCGGCATGCCGATCAGAGTTATATTCATTTTTAGACAATTTTTGGCTTGTATCTTCTCATCAGCAATGCATTACTCACAACAGAGACAGAAGAAAAGGCCATCGCAGTTCCCGCAATTATAGGATTAAGCAAGAAGCCGAAAGGATACAGGATGCCTGCTGCAACAGGGATTCCAGCTGAATTGTAGAAGAAAGCCCAGAATAAATTCTGCTTTATCTTTTTTAATGTATAAGTGGATAAATCAATCGCAATGACAACATCCCTCAAATCATTCTTGACAAGGATGATATCACCTGTCTCGATTGCAACGTCAGTTCCAGCTCCGATAGCAATTCCAACATCTGCCTGCGCTAATGCAGGCGCATCATTTATACCGTCTCCTACCATTGCAACGATCTTGCCTTTTCTCTGAAGTCTCTTGATCTCTTTTTCTTTGTCTTCCGGCAGAACATCTGCCAAAACATGTTCTATTCCAACTTGTGATGCGATAGCATTCGCTGTTCTTTCATTATCTCCTGTAATCATAACAACATCTTTTCCCATTCTTTTTAGCTGTTCAACTGCTTCTTTGCTATTTTCTTTCAGCTGATCTGCGATTGCAACTAAACCGATTACTTTTTTATTCATCGAGATAAGAACAGTTGTTTTTCCTTGATTCTCAAGCTCTTGAATTTGCTTTTCAAATCTTGAAGCATTTATCAGTTTTCTATTTCCAAGCAAGATTTTCTTTCCTTTGTATACTGCTGATACGCCTTTCCCAGGAATCGCCTTAAAGTGTTTAGCATCAGGAATTTTCAGTTTCAACTGCTTTGCCTTGTTTAGAATCGCCTCGGCAAGAGAATGTTCAGATCTTTTTTCAACAATAGCCGCATAAAGTAAAACCTCTTTTTCTTTTATGTCAAAAGGGATGATATCAGTGACTTCTGGCTTGCCTTTTGTCAAAGTGCCTGTTTTATCAAATATAACTGTTTGGATTCTTCTTGCCTTTTGCAAAATTTCAGCACTTTTGATTATAATCCCGTGTTTTGCTGCAAGCCCAGTACCCATCATTACTGCAGTCGGTGTCGCAAGCCCTAAAGCGCAGGGGCATGCAATTATTATTACTGTAATGAAAATCTTCAAGGCAAATGAAAAGGGATATCCTATCAGCGTCCAGAATAAAAAGGCTAAAAAACCAATTGCAATCACTGTTGGAACAAAGATACTGGAAATCTTGTCTGCAAGTCTTTGGATTGGCGCTTTGCTTGCTTGGGCTTCCTGAACAAGCTTTACAATTTGACTAAGAACAGTGTCCTTCCCTACTTTGGTTGCCTTAAATTTGAATGTCCCATGCTTATTGATAGTGCTTCCAATCACAGTATCTCCTTTTTTCTTCTCTACCGGAATACTTTCCCCTGTAACCATTGATTCATCAACTGAGGAATAGCCTTCAAGGATTTTTCCATCAACCGGGATTTTTTCTCCTGGCTTGACTATTATAATATCTTCAACTCTGACTTCTTCAATAGGAATTTTGATTTCCTTGCTGTTTCTGATGACTGTTGCAGTTTTTGCTTGAAGTCCAAGAAGTTTTTTGATAGCCTCCCCTGCCCTGCCTTTTGTCCTCTCTTCGAAATAGTCCCCCAAGAGAATGAATGTCAGCAATAAAGCAGAAACTTCGAAATAAAGCTGATTTGCAGCAGCTTTTCCTGAAAGAACTAAAATGCCTATGACAATAGAATAAATGTACGCAGCCCCTGTTCCAAATGCAACAAGAGTATCCATATTTGCAGATTTTGTTTTAATGACTGTCATGAAGCCATGATAATAGAAATTCCAACCTGCAATAGCGACTCCAGTAGCCAAGAAAAATTGAATTATTGTAAGAGTTTTGTCTTCAAAGAACAAAGGCAGATTAAAAATAGAAGCGAGCATCGTATAAAAT
>Ga0315289_10015503_pt1 | contig 10572 bp, 4 predicted proteins | sample YL17G11_40_MG_FD_203452 | JGI IMG/M metagenome (GOLD analysis project Ga0315289, IMG submission 203452) | Sediment microbial communities from Yellowstone Lake, YNP, Wyoming, USA - YL17G11_40 | ecosystem: Environmental > Aquatic > Freshwater > Lake > Sediment | place: USA: Wyoming | collected...
CCGCCCACTGTCGTCCGCGCCACCGCCGCCTGGCAGGCCGCCTTTCTCGGCGCCCGCGCTGACCGTGACTGTGCCCGTGGGCGGCGGAGCCGCCGCCGCACCGTCGGGCGGGGGCAGGAGGCCCAATCCCGCCAGCGCGGCGTGGACGGCCGCCCCGCCCGGGCCGCCCGCCGCGGCCGCGGCCGCGGCCGCCGCCTGGGCGGCCGCCTTGAGGGAGTCGCCTGCCGCCTCACCCCCACCCCCACCCCAGCCCACACCCGTACCCGCCCCGCCCGCCGCCGCCGCGGCCGTGTTATGGGCCATTGCGGCCGCCGCGTACCGGAGGGCGGCCTCCAGGTCGTCCACGTCGGACCGGGCGGGCGGCGCAGGCGGCGCGTGGGCGGGCGGGGGGGCGGGGGGGGCGGGCGCCGCGGCGGCGGCAGCCCCACCCCGCCCGGGCGGCGGGCCGGGCGACGTGACCTCCACCTCGGGCGGGCCGTCGCCGCCGCCGCCGCCGCGCCCGTCCTCCTCGCCCGAGTCTACCTCATCCATCAGGGCCGCCACGTCCACCTCGCCCCCGCCGCCAAGTGCCAGCTGTGGGGGCGGGGTCGCGGTCGCCGTCGCGGTCGCGGTCGCCGTCGCGGTCGCGGTCGCGGTCGCGCCGCGGGCGGTGGCGGTGGTGCCTGCCCGGCCGGAGGGCGCGCCGCCGCCGCCGCCCGCGCTCCCCGCGCCGCCTGTCTCGTCATCCGCCACGGCCGCCGCTGCCTCCCGGCGGGCCCGCCGGGCGGCCGCCGCCAGGAAGGAGGCGGTCGTCAGCTGGGAGGTTGGGCCACTGGCGGCGCGGGCAGGCGCGGCGGCGGCGGCAGGCGCGGCGGCGGCGGCGGCGCCTGCCCGGGCTGGCAGGGCCAGGCCGGGCGAGGGGTGGTGATAAACGGCGGCGTCCGCAGCCAGGGACGCCCAGGCCGGCGGCACCGGCGCCGGGGCGTGCGCGAGGTGATAGTCGTAGTGCTGCTGGGCGGCGGCGGCGGCGGCCGCGGCCGCGGCGGTGTTGGTTGCCTGTTTTTTGGAGCCGGGCGGGCGGCCGCGCGGGCGGGGCGCGGGCGGCGAGGGAGCGGCCGCAGCCGCCGCCACAGTCGCCGGCCCCGCAGCCACCGCCGCCGCCTCGCCTCCCCCACCCCCGCCGCCGCCGCCGCCGCCCCCTGCCCCGCCCACAGTCTGGGCCAGCAGTTGCGCCTGGCGCAGGTGGAGCTGGGAGGAGGAGGGCGGCTGGTAGGTCGGGGCCAGGCGCCACACAAACTCGCGGAAGGCGGGGTCGTCCACCGCCGCCAGGGGCACGCGCTGGGAGGCCAGCCACGTCAGCAGCATGTCGTCCAGGGCGGCCGCCGTCACGACTGTCACGGCGGCCGCGTCGGCGGCGGCGGCGACGGTGCCGGGCGAGGGTTGAGGCGGCGCGGTCGCGGCCGCGACCGTCGTCTGCCACCCGCCGCCGTCCTCTGCCTCCGCCTCCGCCTCCTCCGCCTCCACCTCCCGCCGGACCCGCTTCGGGGCGGCCAAGCGCCCGCCAGCGACGGGGGGCCAGCCGGCGGGCGGGGAGGCGCCGGGACCGGCGACCACGGACGCCAGGCCGGGCGGCGGTCGGGCGGCGGCGGCGGTGGCGGGGCGGGGCGGCGCCAGGGCAGCGGCAGGCGGGCCCCCCGTGAGCAGCAGGGGCCCGGCGAAGGCCGCCCGTCCCACCGCCAGGGCCGACGCGACCGCCGCCGTCGCCGCCGCCGCCGCGGGCGACAAGGGGCTGCCCGACCGGGGGTGGCCGCTGCCGGGCCCACCTCCGGCCGCGGCGCGGGCGGCCGCTTCAGCAGCGTGCCTCGCGAGCACGCCGGTCTTCAGCCCAGCGGGGGCGGCCGGGCAGGCCTCGCCCAAGTGCGCCACAAACTTCTCGGGGCGCCCGTCATCGATGCGCAGGCCGCACAGGTTGCACTGGGCGGACCGGCGGCGGGTGGTTTCCCGGACCTGGCCGATGGGACTGTGTGTGGGGGAATATGGAGAGAGAATGATGTGATGACTTAGGGTGTGGTGGTTCGAAACAAAATGCGGGTCCTGAGTGCGTCCGTCACCTCTTGCGCCCACGCCCGCCTTGCCGACTTCCAACACCCGGGCACCCCCCTTTTATGATGGCAAGCCAGTTCCTGACTCACCTGAAGTGCGACCAGGCCCAATGGCGGGGCCGGCCGCGGCGGCGAGGGACATCACTGCCGCCGCTGGCCGTCGGCGGGTCGCCCAGATCCCGGTCCTCGCCCGCCCCGCCCTCGGGGGCCAGCGCCGCGGCGGCCTGGGCCTGGTAGGCCGCGACGGCGGCCTGCTGCGAGTCGTGAAACACGCGTTCGTCGTTCAATGACATGCCGTGGGGCCTGTGCGCGGGGGACGCGACAGTGCGAGAATAAAGAGCGACTTTTGCCGCCGTCCTTCCTTTTTTTCGACGACTCAAACGGGGAGCGCGCTCAAGCACGCGAGGCCAGCGCGAGCAGTCGCGTGGAAAACGAGGCGGCTGAACAAGCTGGCGCGTGAGTGTGGGCGCGCATTAACCGGGCGCTTGTGTGTGGCGCGGCGCGGCGCGACGCGGAGAAGCTGCGAGTGAGGGCTGGCGATAGGGAACGCATTTTTCCAACCAACCAAGGGCGCCAGCTGTTTATCTCACCACTCAACAGCGTCCATTTTGAAACGTGCACGCACCATTCATCGCGCACCAAACACACAAGAACTAGTCCTTTTACAGTCCGCCCCTGACCATATGTGCCAGATCTCACCGCCTCCCCAACCCGCCCAGCACTCGGGCCGCGGTCGACTGCGGGGCCCCCGCCGCCGCCCCCACCGCCCCGGGCCCGGGCGCCGACAGGCTCCTCGCCCGGTCGTCCGTCGCCCGGGCCGTGTTGGGGCGTGGGGGCGGGGTGCCGAAGACGGGTGGGGCGGCAGAGGAGGCGCCGCCGCCGCCGCCACCACCGCCGCCACCGCCTCCATCCCCATCCACCACCGAGCGGCGCTGGCGGGGCGAGCCCGGAGGGGTCGCCGCAAAGCCGCCCCGCTTCCCGCCCAGCAGGTCCCCAATGCCGTGCGGATGGGAGTGGCGGGGCAGGTCGGGCCCGGACCCGCTGCTGGCCAGCTCGCAGGCGCCGCCTGCGCCGTTGACGACGATGGCAGCCCGGTCCCCGCCCGCAGCCGCGATCCTGCCCGCCGCCCGCACCAGCCCGGGCGTCGCCAGCAGGGACGCCGCCGCCGTGCCCATGAGTGTCTGGTGGATGGAATACGTGACCAGGCCGGCCTGGGAGCCCGCAGCCAGGAGGACAAACGCAAACTCGCCGATCTGGGCGAGGGCCAGGCCGACCGCCAGAGACCGGTGGGCCGGCAGCCCGAACGCGAAGCGGGCGACGGCCGTGACGACGGCGGTCTTAGCAAATACGGTCAGCGCCAGGCTGCCCGCCAGCAGGCGGGCGTGGGACCACAGGAACGCGGGCGACAGGACCAGGCCCGTCGTGGCGACAAAGAGCGCCACGAAAAAGGACTTGACGGGCTCGATCGAAAAGAGGGTGCGGTCACGCAGGGTGGTCGTCGAGGGGAGCGTCCCGGGCGGCCCGGGGGCGGCCGCCACGGGCGTGCTACCCCCGCCCGCGCCCAGGGCGGCGCCCGCGATGAAGGCTCCCAGCTCCGTGGACAGACCCAGGCGGGCCGTCGCCGCCCCGGACAGAAGGCAGAAGGCAATAGCGCCCAGCTGGAAAAGCTCTGGCGAGGCCCGCCGCGCGGCGGCCGCCCCCGCCGCGGGGAGCAGGCCCCGGGCCGCCACCGCCGCCACGCCCACCACCAGCGCCAGGGACCCGCCCATGCGGGCGGTCGCCTTAATCAGGCCCGCCCCCGTCACGCCCCCGCCCGCCGCGGCCTGGGAGAGGACGGGCATCGTCGCAAACAGCAGGCCGACCGCGCAGTCCTGCAGCACTAGCGTCCCCGTCGCGACCGCACCCCACCGCGTCCCCGCGTCCCGATTGTCGGCCAGGCACTTGACGACGACGGTCGTGGAGGACATGGAGACCAGGGCGCCGATAAAGATGCCCTGCGCGATGGAGGCGCCGATGGCGCGGGCGGTGGCGGCCGAGGCGGCGCAGAAGATGGCGACCTCCAGCGCGCCCCCTCCAAACGCTACGCCCCGCACCGCCCGCACTTTGGCGGGCGAGAACTCGAGGCCCAGGGCGAAGAGGAGCAACTGCACGCCCAGCTGGGCCAGGGATTCCACTTGGACCAGCTCCTTCACCAGGCCGAACCCGCCCGGGCCGACGGCGGAGCCCGCCAGGAAATAGCCAATGATCGTCGGCTGGCGCACGGCCTCGGCCGCCGCCCCCGCGGCCGCGCCCGCCACGGCAAGCACCGTCAAGTCCCGCACCAGCTGCGGGTCCAGGGTCAGACCGGGTCCCCCCGCGCCCGACCGGGGCTTGGAGAGGACGTACTCATTGTCCTGGGAGTCGATGAGGCGGTCGACCTCGTGCTCCCCGCCCGCAGACGCAGAGGTGTCCGCCGCAGTGGCTGCTGCTGCGGCTGACGCGGCCACATTTGCCGACGCGTCCGCGACCCGCTTCTCAACGGCGGCAGCCAGGGCGGCACGTTCGGCGGCCGCGGGGTCGACGGCGGCGGCGTGGCCGTGCCCGCCACCCGCGACAGCCTTCCACCAGGACCCGCCGCCGCCGGTCGCGTCTGGCTTGGCGGGTGGAGGGGGCGGGGGCGGGGGTGGAGGGGGCGGGGGCGGTGCGCCGCCTGCGCCCGCCCCTGCCCCACCCCCGGCACCCGCGCCGCCGTGCTCCGGGTTGGCCGGGTCGATGTGGCGCTTGTGCGAGACCTTGACGACCGTCTCGACGGTGGCCTGTGGGTGGAGAAAAAAGGAAGAGGGTTGAGAGTGGGCGCGCGCGCGCAGGTGTGTCTTCCTTCGGGCTCCGCCCCCCGGGCCGCAATGAACTCGCCCTCGAGCCCCATAACACCACTATCATCTCCTGACTCACATCCTCGGATTTAGATGTCTCGGAAAAGGTCGCCCCGGTCGAGGCGGCCGCGGCCGCGGCGTCGTCCTCAAACTCGTGCGTGAGCGCGGCGTCGATGCGCTGCGCAATCGTGGCCTTGTCGCCGAGGGGGTGGGGCGGGGGCTTGGGGTCGGCCGACATATCCTCTGGGTCCGCAACAATCTTGTCAGCATGTACAGATTCGATGGCGGCGCCGCCCGCCGCCACTGCGGCGGCGGCGGCGTCTAAGACGGGGTCCCAGGGCGCAGCCCGGGCGGCCGCTGCCAGGAATAAGGCCGCGCCGGCGACCACCAGGGCGGCAAGGGCTGGCTGGCGCCGCATGGTGGCTGAGGGAGGGGAGAGGCGTGCGTGCGTGGCCTCTGGCGTCCGCCCTCCTCCGGCGCGCGTGTGCGTGTGCGAGTGGAAAGAAGAAGTGAGAACGAGCACGCGCGCCTGCGCTCCCAACCTCGCTCTCTCCCTTCTTTTACCTCCGTGGTAGAGAGTCACTCGCCAGCCGCCTCCGCCCCGCGCGCCTGAGAGCACGAACACGCGGACACGCGCCACGCTCTCCAGCACTTCCTTCTGACTCATCTGAAAGTGCTGTTTTGCTTACAAAAAAAAAAGGCATCCTGCTCTCTCTCCACAATCCCCCTCTCCCTCTCCCTCGCCCTCTCGTTTTGTCTCTCAGAAAAAGACGTCCAGGTCGTGCCGCACGTAGAGCCCGCCCCTGCCCTCCTCCTTCTCGCCCTCAGCCGTGGGCGCCGGGTCCGGCAGCCGCGGCCAGGCCGGCACCATCGCCGGCGCCGCCCCGACGTACAGGTTGTTGTACAGGCGCCAGTACGCCTCCCGCACGCGCCGGGCCGGGTGGAAGAGGCCGGGGAGCGTGTAGTTGAGCAGGACGGGCGCGCCCAGGGCCAGGCGGGCGCCCTCGAATGCCGTCGTCACCGCGGCCGCCAGATGGGGCCCGGGCTCCAGGATGTTGGGCCAGACATGGTTGAGCATGTGGAGGACCGCGTCCTCACAGCCCAGGCCCACCACGCCCAGCGCGAGGTGCCCCGCAGCTGTCGCGGCCGTCTGGCGGTGGACGGTGTCCCGGTCCGCCAGCGCGTCCGTCAGCAAGGGCGCGATGGCGTACACGTAATCCCGGCCGGCAGGGCCGATGTACTCGGCCAGGAAGGCCAAGGCCTTCAGCACGCCGTTCTGGACGTTGAGGTCGGGCGCCCGGTACTCATTCATGAGGGCCGGCAACACGGTGAAGGGCGCGCAGGCTTCAGCCACGATCGCGATGGCGACCGTCGTGCACACCCGCAGCTGGCGTTCCTGGACCTTCAGGTTGTTCAGCAGGGTGACCAGCACGTCCTGGGGGCCGATGGCCTTGGCGATGTAGCCAAAGGTGGCGACCGTCGCCCGGCGGATGGCCAGCTTGGGCGCCTTCAACAGTTCCAGGAGCTCGAAACAGATGCGCATCCACTCCCGGGCGGGCACCTGGTCGGGCGCCCGGTCCGCGATCCGCCCCACCAGGTCCACACAGTTCTCCTGGACGGCCTCGTGCCGGTTCTTCAGGATGGGCGTCAGACGGGGGAGGAGGTCACGCACGGGCGGCGCGCACTTGTCCATGCCGATGACCGCGATGATGGAGCGCAGGCCCCCGAGGATCGACCCCAGCACGTCGGGGTATTCCTCGCCCAGGCACTCGTACAGGACGACGCCCAGGTGGCCCAGCAGCTTGTCATCGCCGCACGCCGCCATGACGGGCGCGGCCTTGGCCACAAGGTCGGCGGCCTGGGCGCGGACCTTGGCGGCCTTGTTGTTGAGCCGCCACTTGACTGTGCCCGCGACCTGGGGCAGGTAGGGCTTGGCCCGGCCGCCCAGGGACGTGAGCACGGTCGCGAAGCCGTCCAGGACGACCTTGGCTTCGGCGGGGGTCGCCTCCGCGGACTGTTCCTGGACGGCAAACAGCAGGCCGTCCACGAGCAGCTCCTCCAGGCGGGCGTCAATGTCGGACGCGCCCAGCGAGGCCACAACCCGGTCGACCGTTTCCAGGACCATGCGCCGGTACGGCTCGGCCTCATCCTTCAGGTCCTCCACGATGCGGCCCACGATCTCCGCGCAGCCCACCCGGTCGGCCAGGGCGGTGGTCGTGTCGACCAGAGCCCGGTAGTTGCGCCGGTCCAGGGCCATGCGCCGCACCCAGAAGCACCGGAAGAAATCGGGGAGGACCTCGGTGCGCACAAACGTGGGCGCGACGCCCTCGGTCGCCACGCACTGGCGCACCACTTTCAGCACGATCTTCTTCATCTCCTCGTCGGGCGACCCGAACTCGCGCAGCAGGATGGGCGTCACCTCCCGGGTGTAGTAGTCTGCGTACGTCGCGTCCATCAGCGGAATGATGCAGCCGATGGACTTCAGGAAGGCGGCCAGGGGCTTGCCCCGCTGCAGGCGCACGCCCTTCCACAGCGGTTCCAGGACGTCGTCAAAGGCCTCAATGCCGTACGGGGCGGCCGCCTCAGCGAGGGCGGAGACGGCCAGGGCGGCCTGCGTCTTAACCTTGCCCTGCTCGTCCGACAGGCCGGCCGCGACGGTCGCCACCAGGGGCGCCAGGTGGGGCAGCACCCCACACCCGGAGAGGATGGCTATCTGGTGGACGACCTTCAGGCCCGTGTGCCGGGCCTGCCACGACTTCTTGGACTTGCACACGGCTTTCAGGAAGGGGAGCAAGGCCGGCACGCCCAGTGCGGACGCGACGACCGCCAGCGCGCGCGCGGTCGTGTTGCGGACGTACTCGTCGACGTGGTCGACGTCGGGCCGCATGGCCGCAATCATGGTCGCCAGGCCAGCCGCCTTGGCTAGGTTCGCAATGATCTCCCGCCCCTCCACGCGGGCGTAGTAATCCTCGTCGATCAGCAGGGGTTCAATGACGACCAGGATCTTGTGGACGTAGGGCCGGACCAGCTCCTCCAGGCGGGAGAGGATGCGGTCGACGACCTTGACGAGGACGTGGCGCTCCGCGTCCTCTAGGGTGGGCGCCATGAGCAGGGGCAAGACCTGGTCGAAGAGGGGCCCCGCCCCGAGTTCGCGGGCCTTGTCCGTCAGGGCGCGCATGGCCGACTTGCGCTGCTGAGGGTTGCCGTTCTTGACCTTGAGGAGCAGCTTGGAGATGCGGCGGTCCCGGGCTTCGGCCGGGGACAGGGTGGCCTCGTCCAGGTCGTTCATGAGCGCCCCAAAAAATTGGTGGTCCTCCGGTTTCAGTTCCGGCAGGCCGCCAGGGGGCGCAACCGCAATGCCGTAGGCCGCTCCCGCAGCGGCGGACGCCCCGCCCGTCGTCCCGGCTTCCGGCATGACGTAGAAGTCGCCACCGGCGAGGGCGGCCGCCGCGGGCGTGGCCGCCGCCGCGTCGAGCGCGCCGGTCCGGCGGACGGGGTGGTAGTCGGGTGGAGGGGCCACGATTTCATACCCCGTCGCCGGCAGCATCGCATCCAGGTCTCCGTCCGACAGGGGCCGGTTGCGTTCCTCCAGGGCGCGGTCGGCTTTCAGGGACGCGTACTGTTCGGCCGTCAGGTTGATGGGAGCGGAGGGGCCGCCACCACCAGCAGCCGGCGCAGCTCCAAAGCCGCCGACCACCATGGGCGTCGCGTCCGGGGCGCCGCTGCCGCCCGCCATGATGGCGGGCGTTGCATCCCACCGGGACCGGGGGCGGGCCGCGGCAGCGGCGAGCGCGGCGGCTTTGGGGTCGGCATCGTCAGCCTGGGCGCCCCAGAGCGGGGTGTCGCCCAGGCCCACAGGCGGGCCGCCGCCGCCAGCGGACGGGTGCAGCGGCGTCTCATCCCACTTGGACGGACCAGTGGGCCCCGGTCCAGCACCATCATCATCCCAGCCCCGGGCTTTTTTGGCTTCCGGGCCGGCGCCATCCCAGCTGGCCGCGGCCGAGCGCTTGGCAACAGCCGCGGCCGCCGCGGACGCCGCGGCTGCCGCAGCTGCAGCGTCCTCCTCCGCCCGGGCTTTCGCCCGGATGTTGGCCAGCGTGTTGTCCCGCTCCCGGGCGAGGGCGGCCTCCCGCATGACATCCGCATACGAGGAACGCGGCTCCTCCTCCTCGGGCACAGCAGCCCCGCCCTTCCCTTTCCTGCCCTTGCCCCCCTTTGGTTTGGGCGCGGGTTCGGGCGCAAAGGCGTCCACCCGGGCGGGCGACAGTCCCCGCCCCAGTCGGCGCCGCTTGTACTCATCCTCCCGGTCCGCGATGACGCCGCCCCGGCCGAGGGTGGGCTGTGTATGGTGGTGGACAGAGAGAGAGAAAAAAGCGAGAGAGCGAGAGTGAGTGAGTGGAGTTGAGGCGGGAGGTTGAAGAGCGCGTGTGCGCTGCTTCTGTGTGCCCCCTCCCCCTTCCCCTCTCTTACCTGGTCATCCCCGGCCTCCGCTTCGGGGACCTCGTCCAGCAATGCCTTGGGCGCGGTGAAGGAGGCCAGTTTGGAGGCCAGGGCGGCTTCCCGGGCGTCGAGGGAGGCGTCGATCGGAGGGGGAGCTGCGGCGGCGCCGGGGGCGGGTGGAGACGCACCAGCGGCAGGGGCGCCATCAGCCACCCGGGCGGACGCTCGGGTGCTGCGTCGGGAGGGTCCGTCGTCAGCCATGTGTGCGTGGGGCGTGTGAGAGGGGGTGCTCGGGGCGTGTGTGTCACACCGGCGACCAGCGACGGCGGAGGAGAGTGTTTTTTTTTTTGCTCTCACGTGCCGCGCTTCCTCAGAAAGCTATGTGCGGTCGGGGTTGGGGACACACACGACTGCCTGGGGTCCAGAGGCGCGTGCGCGGCTCGGGTGCGTGCGTGCGTTCGTGCCGGGCAGGCCACCCTCTGCCGAGAAAGAAAAAGTGAAGCGGGCGAGAGCGTCGCCGAGCAGCGACCACTTCACTTTTTTTTTCTTCTTCTTCACGCCCCCGCCCGTCGCGGCGCACAAGGGACTCCCGCGCCCTCCTGACACATAGCTCCAGCCATGGCCAGCCTAACCGCCCACCTCACCAGGCAGGCGCCTCCCCAATCGCGCACCCCACCCTCACCCTGTCGCCTCCGCCTGTGCCCGCCGGCGGCCAGCGCGGCGGCGGCGGCCCCGCATGCGGCCCGCTCCGGCCGGCCCGCCACCTCTCCGCTCCGCCCTGCCAGGACAGATACTGCAGCAGCTAGCTCTGACGCCAGCCTCCTAGTCCCTCGGTACCGGTGAGTGGGCAGGAGAGTAGCGGGTGGCCTCAACCAGAAACGGTTCAACCTCTCTTCGACAGCTCTCTCCCTCCTTACCAACCCCCCTTCCCTTTTTTTTTTTCTCTCTCTCTCTCCAACAGCCGCGTCCTCCTCAAGCTCAGCGGCGAAGGCCTGGCCGGCGCCGGCGGCATGGGCGTCGACCCAGCCGTCTTGAAACGGGTCGCCTGCGAGATTGCGACTGCCGTGGCGCGTGGGGTGGAGGTAAGAGGAAGGGGAGGTGAGGGGCCTCAACTCTCTTCTGGTGCGCGCGCCGCTGCTGTCCTCCCCCTCTTCCATTTTCCACTCAACATGCCGCGCTCTTACTCCATATCCACAGGT
>Ga0315289_10015504_pt1 | contig 10572 bp, 7 predicted proteins | sample YL17G11_40_MG_FD_203452 | JGI IMG/M metagenome (GOLD analysis project Ga0315289, IMG submission 203452) | Sediment microbial communities from Yellowstone Lake, YNP, Wyoming, USA - YL17G11_40 | ecosystem: Environmental > Aquatic > Freshwater > Lake > Sediment | place: USA: Wyoming | collected...
GGCCTTACGACCGTGGCCCTACCGCCGCCGACCCAGCAGGACAGGACTTCGACGCCCAAGACCAGGTCGTCGCGCAGTTCCGAACGCCGTCCCCGAGCTTCGGCCCACCGTAAACCCCATTTGTGGTTACAGGGGAGGGGTGGCCCCCCGTCATAGCTCGCCGCCAGTTAGATGTTGTTTTTATGTAGTATAAAATTATAGAATCCCAATTGTTGAAAGACTGTCCGATATAACGTCAGATAGTCGGCAACGACTGAATCCTCGGTCCGATGACTGCTTTTTCGAATCGTCGAAAGTTGGCATTAATCGCCCACATACTTGTAAACAGTGCTCGGCTTGCCGCGCCCAGCTGCGGGTGCTTTGACATCTTCCGTAGGTTGCACAAGTCCTTTTTTGATCAATTTCTGAACGGTGCGCCATGTGACGGTCTTCGAAGCGCCAGTTTCACGCATGAGATCTGGGATGGTGAAATTTTTTTGTTTCTTGATTACTCTAAAGATATCTGCCTCTTGGAGACTCATGCTGTGGAGGCCATGCTCGATTAACTTTGATGTCGCTTCCCCTCGAGTTCGTTGAAGATAAATCCAAGCCGATGATGCAGCTGCCGCCGCCGATACGCCCAAGACGGCCAATATCACTGCAATTAAAGGAATTCCTCCTCCCACTTGCGGGGTTGCCGCCAGCTCCGCCATAACCGCGTACTTGCTCAGGTGGTCGACCTGCACGGAGACGGTTTTATCCACTTTGTTTACATTCCCACCAACGCGCTCCCAGCTACCTGTGTTGATGTTGTAGTAGTATATTGCCAAGTCATCCTCGCTCACCCCAACTGGGAGCTCGTTTTCGTCGTAGGGCAGGGTGAGAGTAGATGGGGTGGTGAAGGTCGTCCCGCTCGGCCCGACCTCGAAGACGTGGCTCACCATTTTATAATCGGGGAGATTCTCAAGGGGCGCTTGCACCACGGTAATGATAGTGTTTTCAGAGAGGGCGTTCTCCGGCACTACCAATAAATTCTCCATGACGTCAATCTTGATGATGTTGACGACGACGGTACCTCCATCATAACCGATAGTTACGCTAACTGAGACGACAGGTATCCCCAGCGAAGTCCCGCTGCTCGCCCCGTATTGAGCATCGCCGGCGAAGGACGCCGTAATCGTCACCTGCAGGGTATTATCAGTAACCGTCGGAGCCGTATAAATAACGGAAACTTGACCCAACGCGTTGGTCGTGCCGCTCGATGGGCTGACGCTCCCAGCGGTCGTCGACCAGGTGATCTGCTTGTTCGGGAGCGGGTTGTTGTCGGCCCTCAACGTTGCCGTCAGAGCTTGAACTTGACCAGAATAGCCGGGGAAAAGGGCGAATCTTGGCGGATAAATTGATAGGGATATTGGGATGATTTCAACTCTCAGAATCACCCAGAAATTATCAGCTGGCTTGTTCTCCCAGGGTCGGACATAATGCATGTTCACTTCTCCTACTCCTTTCCCGATAACACCTAGTTTCAGCATGCGCGTACCGCCTCTTCCTACGATTTGATTTTCAGGAGGAATGTAAACATCCTCCATCACTTCTGCGATGTTTTCGCTCAAAGTATATTGCCACGTGTATCCGGTGGATGGGTTTTCTGGCAGTTTTATGATTATTACAGATCCAACGTCAACGTCAAGTGTCATGCCGTTATTCTCAGGGCCCAAATTAATCTCGTTTTCATATTGGTTTTTTGGTAAAACGTGCGCGATCGAGTACCCTGTGCTTGCTTTGTATTGATTGTCGCCAGCGAACGTTGCCCAGATGTTGTCCCACTTCTCCGTGGCAGTAGTTGGGGCAGTGTAAGTGACATTGACCCGTCCAAGATTGTCGGTCACTCCACTACTAGGACTAATGTTACCGTAAATGGCACTCCATGTGATAGTTTTGCCGCCCAAGGGGGCATTGTCCATGGTGGGCCTGTAGAGGAGGGCCGTCAGTGTCCTGGATTGTCCAGACTGTAAATCAAAGGACGATGGATTAATCATGATTATTGTAGAGGTGCGGTTCTCCGCCGTTATCGTGCCGTACGAGTATCCGCTGCTCGATTGGTACTGATTGTCGCCAGCGAATGATGCAGTAATTCTAGCCGACACCTGAATATTAAATCCATCGGCGGTGTATATAATCGAGGCCTGTCCGAAGGAATTTGTTGTGGTGCTCCCGAGATGTCTAGGAAGAATTACTATTTCAAAATTCTCATGCCAGTAGATCACGTCCCATTCTATGGTCTTGCCTGCGAGCGGGTTGTTGTCGGTGTCCGTTAGTGTTGCGGTAAAAGTTTTTGTTCCTCCGGGTGGCAAGGTAAAACTTGATGGGGAGATAGACAGACATGTGGAGACCAGCGTAGGGGTGGAGCACCATTTCGCGTACTTGAGGTCACCGTTCGTGGTATCGAAGTAGCTTATGTGTGGGTTGTTTGAAGAGTCCAGCGCTATGGAAGTGTACGAACCAACACTCCCAGTGGAGTCTACTGTCTGAATGCTCCATGAGCTTCCCGTCCACTTCGCGTACTTGAAATCATAGTTCGTGAGATCCAAGTAGCTTATGTGTGGGTTGTTTGAAGAGTCCAGCGCTATGGAAGTGTACGAACCAACACTCCCAGTGGAGTCTACTGTCTGAATGCTCCATGAGCTTCCCGTCCACTTCGCGTACTTGAGATCACTGTTCGTATAGTAATCGTAGCTTATGTGTGGGTTGTTTGAAGAGTCCAGCGCTATGGAAGTGTGCCAGCCCCCACTCCCAGTGGAGGTCACCGTCTGGATGCTCCATGTGCTTCCTGTCCATTTCGCGTACTTGAGAACACCGTTCGTGGAACCAAAATAGCTTATGTGTGGGTTGTTTGAAGAGTCCAGCGCTATGGAAGTGTCCCAACCCACATCCTCAGTGGAGTCTACTGTTTGGATGCTCCATGAGCTTCCCGTCCATTTCGCGTACTTGAGATCGTGGTTGGTCTGATCGTAGTAGCTTATGTGTGGGTTGTTTGAAGAGTCCAGCGCTATGGAAGTGTACGAACCAACAGTTCCAGTGGAGTCTACTGTTTGGATGCTCCATGAGCTTCCCGTCCATTTCGCGTACTTGAGGTCACCGTTCGTGGTATCGAAGTAGCTTATGTGTGGGTTGTTTGAAGAGTCCAGCGCTATGGAAGTGTACCAGCCCACATTCCCAGTGGAGTCCACCGTCTGGATGCTCCACCCACTGGGACTCGCCGGTGTCGTGCCGATCGAGTATCCCGTGCTCGCTTGGTACTGATTATAGCCGGCGAACGTTGCCCGGATGCTGTCCAGTTTTTCGGTGGTTGTGGTTGGGGCAGTATAGGTGACTGTGACCCGTCCAAGATTGTCGGTCACTCCACTGCTAGGACTAACGCTACCGTAAATGGCACTCCATGTGATAGTTTTGCCGCCCAAGGGGGCATTGTCCGTGGTCTTGTAGAGGATGGCCGTCAGTGTCCTGGATTGCCCAGACTGAATCGTGAAGGATGATGGGGAAATAGTGATTATAGTAGAGACACGGTTCTCCGCCGTTATCGTGCCGTGTGAGTACACCATGCTCACTTGGTACTGGTTATCGCCGGCGAACGTTGCTTGGATTGTGCCAAAATCCTCGGTGGTTGTGGTTGGAGCAGTGTAAGTGACAGTGACCTGTCCAAGGTTGTCGGTCACTCCACTGCTAGGACTAACGCTACCACGAGCAGCACTCCAAGCGATAGTTTTGCCAGCTAGGGCGAGATTTTCCGAAGTCAGCGTTGCGGTTAGGGTTGTAGACCCTCCGCTCTGAAGGGTAAAACTCGGAGGGGAGATGGAAATAGTAGTAGTTGATCTTGGCACGAAATTCGGAACCTGAGTCGGGCTAGTCCTATTGGTTTTGTCGCCCAACCCCAGCTGACTCTCGTAATTGCGCCCCCAAGCCCAGAACGTCCCGTCCGATCGAAGGGCGAGAGAAAACTCGTCCCCCGCGGCGATGGTGGTCCAGTTGGTCGAAGTTCCAACCTGAGTCGGGCTAGTCCTAGTTGTGTTGTCGCCCAACCCCAGCTCACCATAGTAATTATACCCCGAAGCCCAGAGCGTCCCGTCAGATCGAAGAGCGAGAGAATGACCGCCCCCCGCGGCGATGGTGGTCCAGTTGGTCGAAGTTCCAACCTGAGTCGGGCTAGTCCTATTGGTTTTGTCGCCCAACCCCAGCTGACCAAAGCTATTTTGCCCCCAGGCCCAGAGCGTCCCGTCCGACTTTATGCCAAGAGAACAGGCCCACGCATCGATGGTGGTCCAGTTGGTCGAAGTTCCAACCTGAGTCGGGCCAGTCCTATCGACGGTGTCGCCCAACCCCAGCTCACCATACATATTCCACCCCCAGGCCCAGAGCGTCCCGTCAGATCGAAGAGCGAGAGAATGACTGCACCCCCCAGCGATGGTGGTCCAGTTGGTCGAAGTTCCAACCCGAGTCGGGCTAGTCCTATTGGTTTTGCTGCCTTTGTCGCCCAACCCCAGCTCACCATACATATTCCCCCCCCAGGCCCAGAGCGTCCCGTCCGATCGAAGGGCGAGAGAATGCTGGGTCCCCGCGGCGATGGTGGTCCAGTTGGTCGAAGTTCCAACCTGAGTCGGGCTAGTCCTAGTTATGTTGTCGCCCAACCCCAGCTTACCATTTAAATTTCCCCCCCAAGCCCAGAGCGTCCCGTCCGTCCTCAGGCCGAGGGAATGGTCGTACCCCGCAGCGATGGTGGTCCAGTTGGTCGAAGTTCCAACCTGAGTCGGGCTAGTCCTATCGATGGTGTCGCCCAACCCCAGCTGACCACATGTATTCCGCCCCCAAGCCCAGAGCGTCCCGTCCGATCGAAGGGCGAGAGAATGATAGCCCCCTGCAGCGATGGCAGGGTCGGGGTCAGGGCTCGCAACCACCGACGAGGGCGTAGATACAAGAAAGACCGAAGCTACAAAAGCGAACAACAGGCAGGCTAGGATCAATCTCGTCCCAAATCGCGTGCCCGAATTCATATCGAGCCCCTCCTTGAAATCCGACCTGGCTCACTGTCATTGACTTGGAAACTCAGCTCGTCGTCGATCCATTTTCTTCTTGGGCCGTGACATGAGTTGTGCTCGTAATCAAATAAAATAAAATATCTATTACAAATGCTATTACAAATGCCAGAGCTGCCAGCGCCAGGACCGCCAATTTTCCTAGGGAACGTTTTTTTCATCTTTCTTCACCAGTTAAATCTGCGCTGGTGCCATATTTAAACTTTGATTCAAATTGAAACTTAATCATTTAGGCGGTGTCATGTTCCCCTTGTTATCATTTTATATGCAATAATCAAGTTCAAAATTGAAATTTAACCTTGGATTTAGTTTAAAATTGAAACTATCTCGTATTTGTCATTGTTTTCGCCGTTTTAGCCCCAGTTGCACCAAAAGTTCGCATGCTTTGCAAACGCTCGTCGGAGTTGGCTCGCCGCAGAAATTGCACCTCTGCATCTCAAATTCGGGCATCGCTCCCGCCAAATGTGGCTTCATGCGGTCTAACATCCGCATGATCATAAACTTGGTGTTGGGGTGCTTGACCTCGAAATCGTTGAGGAAGTCGCGAATCTCCGTGTGGATGCCGTCTGCGTAAGGGCAGACCGCGAGATGCACTTTTATATCTTTGAGCAGTGCGTAGAGCGCGATCTCTTTCTCGGGGATTTCACGCATCGGTTTTATCCTGGGCACGAAGCCCTCCCGTGGCGGGTAGATCGGGCCGAGGCGATGGAGTCTGGAAAAATCACCCCGTACGTAGTTCAGCATGATCGCTTGGGCCTCGTCATCCAAGTTGTGGGCCGTCGCCAGCTTGTCGGCGCCAAGCTCTCGTCCCACCTTGTTGAGCAGCGACCTGCGCATCACCCCGCAGTAGGTGCACGGGTGCTGGCGGCTCTTTTTTTTCTTTGCCACTTTCACTATTTCATCCAGCGTGGCTCCGTACGCATCTTTGAAACTGACGATTAGATGTTCTACTCCAAGTTCCTCCGCGTTCTCCCTCGCCACAGGCAGGCTGTGGTCGCGATAGCCCTTTATCCCCTCGTCGATCGTGACAGCCGCAACCTCGCAGTTCTTGTTTTTGCAGTAATCCGCGATCAGATGGAGGGCCACGACGCTGTCTTTGCCTCCGGAAACCGCGACCGCGATTTTTTCGTTCGGTGCGATGAGTTTGTGTTCGGCTACCGCGCGCCAGAAACGGCGTTCGACGCTTTTTATAAGGCAGCGGTCACATAGCAGCGTGCCAGCGTAGCGGCGGTTGTAGACGGCCCCGCGTCCGCAGAATGTGCACTTCATCTAGCCACCCGTGACGATCGGTATTATTTCGACGATGTCGCCGTTCGTGAGGCGCTCTTCTTCCGGCGCTATTTTTTTGTTGCATCTGACGGCAACGACATCTGGATTGTAGTTCAATTGTTTCAGCAGATCGGCGATTTTTGCGCCCTGCATTAGTTTGATTCTCTCTATCTTTCTCTGCCCGTACAGCTTTACCGTGACGACGATTCTCTTTATTTTCTCACCACAGGCCTGGGAGGAAGCTCACTACTATGAGCGCCAGCACGAAAAAGGAAAACCCGAGAGCGACGCGGCGGGCAGTCTTTGCGGAGGTTCGTTTTTCTACGATTCCCTCGAGAATATAACCGCCATCGAGAGGTATCGCCGGCAACATGTTGAAGAGCCCGATCGCGAAGTTGAGCAGGAAAATCCATGTCAACAGGGAGATGATCGGCCACGGTAAAAATGAGTCGTTGCAATACGGATGGAACAGCGGGTAGCCCATGATTCCGTATGAGATTGCGGCGAGGGTGAAGAGCGGGTTGATGAAGTCCGACCGCGATATGGCGGAAACCGTCACCACCCCCAGGTAACCGCGGTTCTCGTTGTCCGGGTGCGTAACGGCGGTGAGTGTGATGTTATCGTTGTTATCGCTCGTCACGATCGTGAGGTTGTCTCTAGGCCGCACGTTTTTCATTAGGTTGTCGAAGTCCTCCCATTCATTCAACGTTACAGGCGCATTTTCATTGATCGCGACGGAGTACAGACGCGTGCCTGGCAGCAGGTTGTCGTGGGCCGGAAGGTTTTCGTTTTCGGGCGCCGCCCAGACGTAAACACCCGGGCGCGGCGCAACTGCCACAAGGAGGACGGACAAACAAACCAGCGCCAGCAGGACGTTTGCAAACGACCCCGCCCCGTACACCCGGAGGCGCTGCATGACCGGTGCTTTCTTCAGACGCTTTTCATCGGGCTCGACGAATGCCCCGGGGATCGCTACGAACACCATCGCCCCAACCGATTTCGTCGGGAGCCCCTGCGCGCGGAGCACGAAACCGTGTGCGAACTCGTGTACGAGGAGCACGCTGAGGATTGCGATCAAGCCCTCTAATAATGGAATTGTCAAGCCGGGTATCACGAGCTTCACGCCGGGCGCTGCCACGTCTGGCCGCGTGATGATAAGAGCCGCGTTCAAGATGAGGTTCACGAGCATGAACACCATGAACCCAAATCCAACGATCACGGCAGCAGTCCCAAAGGTGCGCCACCCACCTTTATGCGCTTTGGCTGTTTTATCGATGAAGTTCAGGCCCCGCTTGGTGCGCCACATCAGTATGCCTGGCCCGACCTCGATATTCCGCTTTTTCAAATTGTAGCGGCGATCGAGTGCGAAAATCACTAACCAAAATCCAGCAAGGAACGCCAACGCCGATGCCAGCCAAGTCATTTCCATAGTTTTCCCGTAGTCCTTTAATATGAGGTAGCTTAAATTTCTCTAGATAGCATGTTTTACTTGGTGCTAACGACCGTGAAGGCGCGCGTCGAGGCCGAGCGCATCGCAAAGAAAATCGTTGGTGAAAAGTTAGCCGCATGCGTGAATGTCGTCCCAAGTATAATCTCGACGTATCGTTGGAAGGGAAAAATCGAGCGTTCGAGGGAAACTCTGCTTTTGATAAAGACATCCGGCGAGAAGCTCGACAAGTTAATCGAAAGAATCGAGGAGCTCCATAGCTACGAAGTTCCAGAAATAATAGCATTGCCCATCGAGCGAGGGCTACCAGAATATTTAAAGTGGTTGAAGGAAAGCTTGAGATGATAAGTATGGGCATCCCGCTTGTAGAATCGCACAAAGTTATCGCACCTCGCCCGATATTGTTGATAACCACCGTCGACAAGCAGGGGCGGATAAACGCCGCGCCGATGTCGTTCGTGATGCCGGTGGAGATGGATCCACCAATTCTAGCGCTCTCGACTGGATACGATAGCGACACTTACAAAAACATATGTGAGACCAAAGAATTCGTGGCGAACGTCGTCGGCGAGGATATCAAAAAACAGATGTGGACGTGCAGCAAGTCTTTCCCGCGCGGGGTAAATGAGCTCGAGAAGGCCGGCCTGCGTTGGGAGCCGTCCGAGAAAGTGAAGCCGCCGCGCGTCGTCGAGTGCCTGGCCAACCTGGAGTGCAAGCTCGAGTGGGTGCACGAAGGCAAGGAATACGTAGTTGTGGCTGGGCGGGTGGTAGCGGTTAACGTAAGGGAGGGTGTCATCAAGTCCGGCAAGTTCAACGTCAAGGAAGCGAAGCCCCTCCTCCACCTCACCGGCAAGTTGTTCGTCGTAGGAGATCACGTCGTAGAGCTATGATTGGATGGCGAGGCCAGTAAAAGTTGCCGACACCGTCGAAGTATTGTACGACGAGAGACGCTGGGCATTGTTCAGACAGCTGCGACAGCGGGCCAGAGACATCATGCTCGCCCTGTCGAGGCGCAACGTTGTGTCGATAGTTCACGGAAGCGTGGCCCGCGGAGACGTAGACCAAGCAAGCGATGTAGACATCTTTGTGCCGTCGATTGTGCAGTCTTACGAGGTGGAACTCGCACTTGACGACGCAGGATTTGTTCCAATCGAGCGCGAAATCGTTGTGGCGACCCCATGGCAGCTGCCAAAGGCGCACATCTATCTCGATAAAAATTGTTCAGTCACATTTCCATTGACGAAGCCGAAACGTTTGGAGGTCGAGTTCTACTACTTCGGAGGGGCTATAGACTTGCGCCAGGTGGAACGTGAAATTCGCGCAGCTGGGGTCGACAAGCGATTGATGCTGATAGAGCCAACACCGCGAGGCCACGTCGAAAGTCAGGTGATCGGGAGGGAAGCGGAGGTCGCCAAGCGGATAGGCGTCGGCCAAGACATCGTCCGAGAGCGAGTGCAGGTGTTGACGAGACGAAGCGACGTTGGACACACCGGTGTGTTCATCGAGAGAAAGCTGGCTCCGGACGAGGCGTTCGAAGCCGTCATGCAGCAACTACTAAACGAAAATCCCGAGATGAAGATTCGTCTGAGGGGGAAATAGTTCAAGCGATTTCTCTGAATCGGTTTATCACAAATTCTTTGTCGATCGCCAATATGAAGTTTCCAACCCGAGGCCCGGACTCCCTCCCAATCAGCGCAAGGTACACCGCCTTGAAAAGTTCTTGTGGTTTGGTGCCGACATTTTGAGCGATCTCATATACACGGTTGTGAAGTTCTACTGGCTTGTAGTCCTTCTTGGATAAATCATCTGCCAAAATTTTTAGTCCATTTTTCTGCTCCACCGTGATGGCATTAGCTTCAGGTGGCAAAGTTTCTGCGATCTTGAATCGGAGGTGTTCTGGGGCGTAGTCGTTTATCCATTTGAGTGCGCGCTCCAAACGTTGTGTCGCAAGTTCGACATCCGTCTGGCTTGGGTCGGTCATTATCCCTCTCAATTTTATGATATCTATCGCCTGATCCCAATTTTTAACAACTTGACATAACACAGCAGCGAACCTGAACGATATCCGTTGTGGCTGCTGCTTGGGCACTGCTCTCACCTGCGAGAGCTCATAGATGCGTTCGACCTGCTCCTCCTTTCTGTCGCCTATGCAGGTTTCCGTGAAGTACGCGTTCTCCACCATGTCGTATTCGTCGTAGAAGTCGAGCAGGGGCAGACCTGGGTCGAACTCCTTGCTCTTCATCGCCTTGCTCCTGAAGATGAAATATCGAAGGAGCTCAGGTTCAGCCGTGCTCAACCATTGAGGCAAAGTGAAGACCACGCCTCGAGATGAGGACATTCGTCGATGCACCACTTCACCAGTTTCTTCATCCACGCCCTTCAAGCTGACCCACTCGTATGACGCAGGATATGGGGCATCGTAGCCGAAGACCTGCTTCGCGATGATCTTGCCAGTTTCATAGCTACCGCCGGCGGCTGCATGGTCCTTCCCGAAAGGTTCGCAGGTTACTCCTAGCAGTTTCCAACGCGCTGGCCATTCCACCCGCCATGTTAGCTTTCCTCCCCCTTTGCTATAGTCGGCCTCGCCGTCGTGGCCGCAGCCGGCCACATAATCGCACCCATCGCACTTGTAGCTCACGTAGTTGTCGTGCCACGCATATGTTTTTGTGGTGGCGAGCCTGCCGCATTTTTCGCAGATGGCGTCGTACGGCAACCAATCCTCGGGCAAAGGTTTCGCTCGATATCTGTTGAGGATCTCACGTATCTCGTCGGCGTGCTCGAGGGCAG
>Ga0315289_10015505_pt1 | contig 10572 bp, 7 predicted proteins | sample YL17G11_40_MG_FD_203452 | JGI IMG/M metagenome (GOLD analysis project Ga0315289, IMG submission 203452) | Sediment microbial communities from Yellowstone Lake, YNP, Wyoming, USA - YL17G11_40 | ecosystem: Environmental > Aquatic > Freshwater > Lake > Sediment | place: USA: Wyoming | collected...
CGTCGGCAATCGCCTTCGGTGTTTTCATTTTTTACAGACCTCTTTATCTTGACTGAAAAAGCAGGAACAAATCCTTATAATCTATAACACCGTCCGGATCCAGGTCCGCCAGCGGATTCCAGCTCCCCGGAGCTGGAGTAGCAAAGGGGCCGACTCCGACCGCTCCCAGGCAGCGCACCAAGTCCTTCACGTCGAGAAAACCCTTTCTCCCGTCCATATTCAGATCGCCGAATAGGGCCGGTTCGAGATACCTGGCTAAGTGGGCTACGGTCAAGAAGTTGATCCCCTCAAGATTTGGGCTGAGCTCGGCTAAGAGCGGGATAGGGATGAATCCGTGCTCGGCGTTCTTAACCTTGATCAGGGCGCAGGCATTGCCGGCCAGCCGCAGTTTCTCGGCTAATCGCTCGGCCTGGCTGTACGGCACCAGGCTGTCTTTTTCTCCATGGAGGATAAGGGTAGGCGGGTCATCGGATGTTACATAAGTCACGGGAGAAGCCTGCCTGGCCGGGGCTGGACAATCAGCCGGAAGGCAGCCGAGAAAATCGAGGAGCATGCTCCTTCCTTCATTGGTGGTTTGAGAAGGATCGACTGTCAAGTCGGTGGGGCCGAAATGATCGACAACCGCCGAGACACGGCTCGAGACGCCTTCGAGCCCCGGGCCTTCCAGTCCGTCGTCGTCGTCCGCGGTTCCCATGAGGGAGACAAGATGCCCGCCGGCGGAGCTGCCCCAGAGCCCGATCTTATCGGGGTCGATGCCGAATGTATCGGCGTTTATCCGAAGATATCGGACGGCCAGCTTGCAGTCTTGAATCTGGGCGGGGAAATGGAACTGGGGCGCGAGGCGATAGTTGATCGAGGCCACGGCAAACCCCAGCTCAAAAAACATCTTTGAATCTCCCCTCTGAAAAGCCCCGGCCTTATCCCCCGACCGCCAGCCGCCGCCATGAACGTAGATGACCAGAGGGACTTTTTGGCCCCGGCAGAGTGTGGGCTTGGCAAAATCGAGCCTCAGCTTTTGTCCACCGGCTTCTCCATAGACGACATCCATCATTTGGTCAAGCTGAGGCATGGCGGCATCCGAGCGGGGCGGCAGAGGGCCCGGGACATCCCGGCCACCTAGTTTTCGAGCTATCTGTGACGAACTGCTCCCGACCAAGATGAAAAAAAGAAGCAGAAGACCCAAGACGGGACAATATCGCTTCACATATCCTCCAAGATCTTTCTTCGGAAAAATCCTATATTAGCATAAAAAATCCTGTCAAACGGAGAAAAGGTCTGCAGGGAGGGTCAATATTTTAGATGATTCACCCTCTCCCCTGCCTCTTATCTCAAAGGATCAGAAGATTAAACAATATTCTCTTTTTTCAGGCTTTGGCTCACTTTCCATTCGAGCCGTTCTAAGCAAAAGCGTTGATGTCGAGCAATCCGTGGCCGGACAGGTTGAATAGGATCACCTTTTCTTTGTTCTGCTTCTTCGCCTCGAGCGCCTCGTCGATGGCCGCGGCCACCGCATGGGAAGATTCGGGGGCAGGCAGGATCCCCTCTGTTTTAAAAAAGAATTTCCCGACCTCGAATATTTTTTCCTGAGAATAGGCCCGCGCTTCGACGACTCCCATTGAAACGAGATGGCTGACAAGCGGCGCCATGCCGTGATAGCGGAGCCCTCCGGCGTGGATCGGGGCGGGCACAAATCCCATGCCCAGCGTGTGCATGAAGAGAAGCGGAGTCATCCCCGCCGTGTCGCCATGGTCGTATCTCAAATCGCCTTTAGTAATCGACGGGCAGGCCTCCGGCTCCACGGCGATGAAGCGTGTTTTCTTGCCTTCTTGAAGATTCTTCCGGACAAAGGGAAAAGCGATGCCGCCGAAATTCGACCCGCCGCCGACGCATCCGATGACGATGTCGGGCTCGGCGCCCAGATCGCCCATCTGCTTGTCCGCCTCAAGACCGATGACCGTCTGGTGCATTAAAACGCTATCCAGCACGGAACCGAGGGAATACTTCGTCTTGGGGCTTTTGACGGCCAGCTCGAGCGCTTCCGAGATGGCAATGCCGAGGCTCCCCGGATGGTCCGGGTCTTTTTCGTAGAGCGTTTTTCCGAACTCGGTCAACGGGCTGGGGCTCTCGGCAACGGTGGCCCCGAAGAGTTCCATCAGAATCCGACGTCCCGGTTTCTGACGGTAGCTGACGCGGACCATGAAAACCTTCACCTTCACGCCGTACAGGGCTCCGGCATGGGCCAGGGCGCTGCCCCACTGGCCCGCGCCCGTCTCGGTCACCAGGGTTTCGATGCCTTCTTGAGCGGCGAGATAGGCCTGCATGATCGCCGTGTTGCTTTTATGGCTTCCCATCGGGCCGGCGCCCTCATACTTGTAAAAGATATGGGCCGGCGTGTCGAGACTCTTTTTCAAACAGGACGCATAGATGAGCGGTGTCGGCCTAAACATGGCATATGTTTCCAGCACCGCGTCGGGGATAGCGACAAATCTCTCCATGGTCCCCGTCTGCTCAATGAAGGCCTTGGGAAAAACCGGCTCCAGGTCCTCAGGCTGCAGGGGTTGCCGCGTTGCCGGATTGAGCGGCGGCTTGGGTTGGACCGGCAGGTCCGCCTTAAGGTTATAAAAAGCTTTCGGAATGTCTTCCGACTTCCTCGCCGAAAAACGTTTGATGGTCATGGAACTCTCCTTTTCTTGTGATCTGCCTCTTAATGAGGATGAGCGGGATTCAACAGCCGGATAAGGCTGAATATTTTTGGGAAGATAGTAAAGGGGTATGGTTAAAGGGCGGAGGGGACCGCCCACCAGAAAAGAAGAGCATAAGAAGCGACGGTCGTTCGAGGAGCGCTTCCTATGTCAAACATGGGCAGAATGATAGAAAAATCCGTCCTGCCTGTCAATAACTATTTTTTTAATGCTTTGACAGGGCTTAAAAAGCGACCGCCGCCCCCAAATTTTCTACCGCCTCGCCTTCTTGTCGCCGACCTGCTCCTTCTCTCGATTGAGCTCGATCATATCCACGCTGCTTGCCGAATCGCCGATCAGATGCTGGCAGAAATAATCGGCCCGGAGCCAGAAGAAATAATCATTCATATCGCCATAACCGTGGCGCTGCCCCGGGAACAAGAAAAAGTCGAACCGCTTGTTGGCTTTGATCAGGGCGTTGGCCAGGCGGATCGTGTTGGCCGGATGGACGTTGTTGTCCATGTCTCCGGTCACAATCAGCAGGTGGCCCTTCAGGTTCTTGGCGATATCGGAGTTCTTCTCGATGTTGTATTCGAACTTGACCTTCCCGTCCTTGTCCACGACTTCCTTAATGCCGTGGTGTTTTTCGCTCCAGGTATTGTTGTAGATGTTGTTCTCATGGTTGCCGGACGAGGAAACAGCGACCTTGAAGAAATCCGGATAGACGAGCATGGCGGCCGTCGACATGAATCCTCCGCCGGAATGGCCGTAGATCCCGACCTTGTCGATATCGATAAAGGGATGCTTGATGGCCAGCTGCTCGATGGCCCGTTTCTTGTCGGCCAGGCCGTAATCCCGCAGGTTCCCATAGCCGAAATTATGGTACCATTTGGAGCGCTGGGGGTGACCGCCGCGATTCCCAACCTCGATGAGGATGAACCCGAACTGGGCCAGGGTCATGGTTTGGCTGCGGGGGGAGAACGTCTTTGTCACGCTTTCCGTCTGGGGGCCGGGATAGACGTAGGCGAGGATCGGGTATTTCTTGTTGGCGTCAAAATCGAAGGGTTTATTCATGACGCCGTAGAGGTCCGTGATCCCATCGTCGGCCTTGACCTTGAACGGCTCGGGATACTTGAAGCCGGCCTCCAGGAGCGCGCTGACATCGGTCGTTTCCAGTTCCAGGAGGACATTGCCCATGATATCCCGGAGCTGGGCCTTGGGCGCCGTGTCGACCCTGGAAAAATTGTCGATGAAGTATTTCGAGGCATCATTCATGTTGGTCGCGTGAGAGGCCTCCCCGGGATTGAGGAGCTTCATTCCCGTCCCGTCGAAATTGACGCGGTAAAGATGGATGAAATACGGGTCTTCGTTGGGCTCGCGGCCGCAGGCGGTGAAGAACAGGACGCGCTGCTTATCGTCCATCCCGACAATGCCCTGGCCGACGAACTCGCCCGAGGTGATCTGGTTTTTGAGCTGGCCGTTTTCATCATAGAGATAGTAATGGCCCCAGCCGTCGCGCTCGCTCCAGAAAATGATTTCTTTCCCATTGTTGATGATTCGCAGGGGCTGTGACTCGATATAGGTGTTCAGCCGCTCCTCGATGAGAACCTTCACATCGCCCGTCTCCGTGTTGGCGACGCAGACGTCGAGCTTGTGCAGGTCGCGGCTCTGGCGTGTGAAATAGAGCTTGTCCGGAGTGTCGCTCAACCACTGGGAATAGACTTTCTCTTTTTCCCGGTCGATGGATTTCATCCGGTCCGTGGCGACGAACAGAGATTGGTCCTTGAACTTGTCGGCTTTGACCTTGACGATTTTTTTTGTCTCGCGGTCGAAGATCAGGATCTCGCGCTGAGGAATATTCTCTTCGCCGGGCATGGCGTAGCGATACGTCTCGAGCGTGGGACGCGGATTGGCCAGGGCATTGATGACCCACAGATCGGCCACTTTGCGCTGGTCGCTCCTGGTCATGCTGAACTTTCGCGAATCTTTGGACCAGCTGACGCCGATTGACGGCACGCGGAAATCCTTTCTGTCCTTCTCGTCCTTCTGGTATTCCTTCTTTTCTTCATCGTTCAGCTCGCGGGCATAGCTGTAGTGCTCGACTCCATCGGTTGTCATCTGGACTTCCTTGATCTTGGGATCCGTCGCTTTCTTCTGGGCTAGGGCATAGTTTTCGGCATCCATCATGAAGAGGTTGTGGCCTCGGGCAAAAATGATGGTCTTTTCATCCGGCGAAAGACTGGCCCAACGGAGCCTCTTGGGGGGCGCCTCATAATCTTCGAGCAGAGTCAGCTTTCCGGTGGCCAGATCATACTCGAAACCGAGTGTCTTAGTCTTGGACTCCTCCTCCTTGGGCTTCTCCGTTTCTTTGCCCTTTTCGACGTCTTTCTTGTCCTTGTCCTTTTCCTGCTCTATGGCCTTTTCTTTTTCCTTCTCGGCCTTCTCTTTCTCGGCCTTTTCCTTTCCGATGTCGCCGGCCTTGATGATGCCCTTGGACGTTGCCACGTCGATATCCTTCTGCACTTCGAGCTCGAACTGGATGGCCGTATCTTTTTTGATGAATTTGATGGCGGTGATGGGCAGGTGCTGGGCATCGTAGGGAGTCAAGACGATTTTGGTCAGCATAGCGGCCATTTTGGCATTATCGTACACGGGCGTTTTTATCCGGCGAATAGGATCCACGATGGAGTACGATTTGCTCTTGCTGGTCTCGTAGCTGTACCAGAATCGGTCGCTGAATTCGAGCCAGTGCGGAGACACGGCTGTGTCGAAGACGAGTTTTCCGGCTTTGGCCGATGTCCATCGAGCCGCCAGCTCATAATTCGCTTTTTTAACGGGGATATTCTCAGCCAGAATGACAGGAACGGTAAGGGCGAGCATGACAAAAATCAGGGTCAGTCTAAAAACAATGCGTTTCATAAAACCTCCTCCTTTTTTAAATATTTATGGATCTGTGAACGATAAGTTAAATGAAAAGGAATGGCATTGACAGGCTGGACGCACATTGATGAAAAGAGATAAACCTTATACCAACGGAATGAAAAATGTCAAATGTTGAGGTTTGACCCCATAAATTCAAGAGTTTCAGGAAGAGAGCGGATGCCGGCTGAAGCCCCGGCCTCTGTGACGCACAAGGCGCCGACCGCGTTGGCCAATCGAGCCGTTCGCTCCAGCGGCCAATCATGCCAGACGCCGGCGATAAAGCCGGCCGCGAACGCATCTCCCGCCCCTGTCGCATCGACGACGGACACTCTGAACGCCGGGATTCGGAGTTTCTCGCCTTTCCCTGTCATGACCAGGCAGCCTTCGGCACCCATCTTCAAGGCCACGACTCCGACTCCCCTGTCCAATAATGCGCGGCCGACATCCTGGGGACGGTTAAGCTCTGTCAATTTTTGCGCTTCGCCCAGGCTCGGCACAAAATAATCGATCAAAGGAAGACAAGGCGCCAAGATCTGCATCCAGCGGCCGGAAGCATCCCAGACTGTGTCGAGAAAAATGGTGACGCCCGCCGCCCGGGTCTTTCGGAGCAAAGCGACCGTGGGCTCGCCGTCCAATCCGGGCAGGACAAATGATCCCGCAAAATGAAGGATCGAAGATTTTTTGATCAGGCCGAAATCGATGTCCCCGGGAAGCAGCCGGGCATTGGCGCCAAGATAATGGACAAAGCTGCGCTCGCCGTCAGGACGGACCATCACCATCGTGGCCGACGTTCCCGTTGTCGGATCCCGCTGAACTCCCTTCGTGCCCACTTTATGGCTTTTCAGCTGCGTCAGCAAAAAATCTCCGAACGCGTCGTTCCCGACTTTTCCGATGACTTCGACAGGAATCCCCAACTTTGCCAAGCCGATGGCGGCATTCGCGGCGCAACCTCCGGTGTGAAGTCCCATGTCATCGACGAGGACCAGCTTTCCCGCGTCTGGAAAAAATTTCACGGGGCGGCCGACAATATCCGCCACCATGATCCCAAGACAGACAACCGATTTCTTATGGACCATCTTCATGCCTTTGGATAAGCCCTTTGGATTCCAGCCGTGCAATCCCGAAGCTCATTTTTCAGGACTTTTTCGGCCGCCGCTTTCCTGATCGGATAGCCCCCCAGCAAGTCACTTCTGCCGGTCATGAGAATTTTGATCATAGCACCCTGCCGCCCGGACGGCCGTTTTATCTGAGCGACATGCCGAGGATGAACATGGTTTCGATATAGCTTCCAAACATAATAAAAAATCCTGAGACCAGATACATAAGGCCGAGGAATTTCAGTCCGTTCCGGAAGGCCTGCTTCCTGGCCTCAAAACCAAACTTTTTATAAAGCACGGTCCAGAACAAAGCCGTCAGCGTCCCGCAAATGGTCAGGAAATATCCGCCGAATTCACAGATGAGAGTGCCCCACATCTGGTAGGACACTGAATAGTGGGCGACCGTCAATCCCTGCATGAAGCGCCCGAATGGATAGAGAATCATCGGCGCCAGGACAAGCGCCCGGACCATCATCGTCAGGTTGCCGACGATCCAATTGTTAAAAAAGATCGTGAACATGGCTTTCACGACCCGGCTCTTGAACAGGTGCCCGAAGAGTTTCTGCCGCTCCCAATTCTTGTATTTCTGGAGCAGAGCCCCGTAGCCGGGGACTTTGAACTCAAGGTTCCTGTTGAACTCGGAGAGTTTCGAGGCCCGGATTTTATTGAGGTCGGCCAGCTTGAACCTGCCCGCCGCGAATCCCACCCCGAATCCGAGGACATAGACGGCCAGCATGATCAGAAAGACCGCCTTGGATTTTTTAAACAACTGTCCGATGCTCACGGTCGGTTTCCTCGGCGCTTGAATATTCAATCCCTGATTTTACACGGAGATGTCCGCGTTTTCTATCATTTATTTTCGGAAAATTATAAAATACCGTTTCCGGCACAGGAGAAGGTCCTCATGAAAAGAAAGCCGAGCTTAAAACTTCCCCACACCTTGGTCCTGATCTACGGCCTGGTGATCGCCGTCTATGGTCTCAGCCTTGTCATCCCGTCGGGACAATACCAGCGCGCCGAAAAAACATTCCAGGGCCAGACTCGGCTGGTGACCATCTCGGGCACATACGGCGCCATAGAAAAAAAACTATTGGGGCCGCAATGGCTCTTGATCGCCCCGATCCGGGGCTTCCAGGACGGGGCCCTCATCATCTTTCTGATTTTTATCTTCGGCGGCGTCTTTTCCATCCTGGGAAAAACGGGAGCCATCGAGTCGGGAATCCAAAGGCTGGCCCTCTTCTTTTCCAGGAACCCGAGGTCGAAAAAATTCGTGATTCCCATCCTGATGGTGGTCTTCTCCTTGGCCGGCGGGATCTACGGTATGGCCGAAGAATCGATCCCGTTCGTTCTCATTTTCATCCCCCTGGCCCTTTCCCTCGGCTATGATTCCGTCGTCGGGGTGGCCATTCCGTTCCTGGGATCGGCGGTCGGTTTTTCGGCCGCCTTCTTCAACCCGTTCACGGTCGGGATCGCCCAGGGATTATCCGATATCCCTCTGTACTCGGGATTGGCCTACCGCTTGATCCTCTGGGTGGTGGCCACCGTCATCGCAATCGTCTTTGTGATGCTCTATGCGAATAAAATCTCCAAAGACCCAAAACAAAGCCCCGTTTACGAGATCGACAGATCCCGAGGCTACGCGGTATCTGCCGAGACGACAAATAGCTTTGCCTGGGGTGCCGCCCAGAAACTCGTTTTGCTCGTCCTGTTCCTGGGAATCGGCCTGTTGATCTACGGGATCCTGGCCAAGGGCTGGTACATGGAAGAAATCGCCGCGCTGTTCCTGGGCATCGGGCTCGTCTCGGGGATCATCGCCAGGATCCCGCCCTCGGAAATCGCCGTCCATTTTGTCGCCGGGGCCAAAGACGTGATGAACGTGACCTTGATCATCGCCGGCGGCAGGGCCATCCTGATCATCTTAAAAGAAGCCGTGGTGCTGGACACGGTGCTCCGATTCACGGCCGGGTTGATTTCGGCCGTTCCCAACCTGATCACGGCCCACATGATGTTCCTGACCCAGGGCGTCATCAATTTCTTCATCCATTCGGGAACGGCACAGGCGGCTCTGACCATGCCGATCATGGCCCCCTTGAGCGATCTTGTCGGAATCACACGGCAGACGACCGTCCTGGCTTTTCAACTCTGCGAGGTCATCAACCCGATTCTGCCGACCTCGGCCGTGACCATGGGGGTTTTGGGAGTCGCCAAGATCCCCTGGGAAAAATGGGCCAAGTGGTTCGTCCCGCTGATGATCGTCTTAATCGCGTTCAGCCTGATTGCGCTGATCCCCCCGATTTTGATGAATTGGGGTCCGCTATAGGCGCCCCCTCGACCTCCTTGACTCATCGGATGCCTCGATAGATAATGGACACTAGAAAATGAAAGAAACCGACAGCCGGAAGAATCTTTCGCTTCAAGAGAGGATCATCAAAAATTATCCTCTTCTCTCCAGGAAAGAAAAGAAAATTGCCGACTACCTCAGTCAAAACCTGCGTACGGCGTTTGCCCTATCGACCGATCAGCTCGCCAAGAACACGGGAATCAGCTCCGCGACGATCGTGAGATTTGCCCAGCATCTCGGATTTTCGGGCTTTCAGCAGTTGCGATCTCAGATGATGGATGAAGTCAAAGAAGAGATGATGCCCGAAGACCGCTTCAAGCTCCTTACCCCCAACGGCAACCAGATTTCGACGGTGATCAAGATCGCTGAACAGGAGGTAGAAAATATCAATAAAACGCTCCATCATCTCCAACAGGAAACGCTAAAAAAATTCATCGACAGCCTCAGAAAAGGGCGGTGCGTCTATACGATCGGAATCGGGGTCAGCTCTCTCCTGGCCCGTCTCACGGCCTATTTGTTAAATCAGGCGGGAGTGACGACCCATGTGTGTCTCAAAGAAGAGCATTCCTTTCTCGAAAAATTGGTCCTCTTGACCAAAAAAGATGTCATCCTAGGGTTTTCTTTTCCCCCCTATTCCAAGGAGACGGTCGAAGCCATGAAGTTTTGTTTTGAACGGGGCATGACTTGCCTTTCAATCACAGACCGGACGACCGCCCCCATCGCTCAGTGGTCCCACGGCTATCTTCTGGCCCAAACGAAAAATCTGATGTTCACCAATTCTCTCGGGGCCGTTTTAATGATCATCAATGCCATCGCCACAGAACTCGCCCTGATCAACAAAAATAAAGTCGTCGCCAATATTGATTTGATCAACAAACTCTTGGAGGGAGAATTCCTCGGCTAGAGGGCTTGACAAAAGCCGGAAAATATGGTTTTCTAAATGCAAGAAGGGATACATTTTTTTGAGCTAATGAAAGAATTGTTTCATTTTAAGGGGACCGTAAATGGCCGCGAGGTCCCCCGACCCATTAAAGGAGGGATCGTATGAGAAAAAGACACTTCGGTATTTTTGTTCTCTGCTTCGTGTTTCTGACGGGTCTTGTGACCGCCCAGGACTCCCTTCAGACGGGAAACATCTCCGGGACGGTCGTCGACGCGGAAGGGAACGCCTTGCCCGGCGTCGCCATCACCATCACCGGGGCGGCTATCCTTAGAGGAACGGCTTCCACGACAACGTCCGCGACGGGCGCCTTCCGGTTCAATTTTCTTTCCCCCGGAACCTACGACATGACATTCGCCCTGTCGGGATTCAAGACCGTCAAGAAAATGGGCGTCGAAGTCTCCGTCCGAAAAACGACGTCCATGACGGTCACCATGGAAGTCTCGGCCATCGAAGAAAATGTCACGGTCGTCGGGGAATCCCCTGTCGTCGACCTCAAATCCAGCACGATCCAGACCAACTTCACCCAGGCCATGCTGCAAAAGCTTCCCAGTGCGCGCGATCCGTGGGTCATCATGTCCATGACCCCGG
>Ga0315289_10015506_pt1 | contig 10572 bp, 13 predicted proteins | sample YL17G11_40_MG_FD_203452 | JGI IMG/M metagenome (GOLD analysis project Ga0315289, IMG submission 203452) | Sediment microbial communities from Yellowstone Lake, YNP, Wyoming, USA - YL17G11_40 | ecosystem: Environmental > Aquatic > Freshwater > Lake > Sediment | place: USA: Wyoming | collected...
TCCCGGACCCGACCTCTTCAAAGATGTGTTTAACATCATATTTCTTTTTTACGCAGTATTCAAGGAGTCTACCTTTTTGTCGTTCTAAATCACCCTTTTGTTTCTGCTCATGACTTGAAACTCTGGAGTATACCGCCACTTTATCTAAAAGATCCCTCTCTTCTAAGAACGATCCGATAAACACCCAAAGGATTAGTACAAGCCATACCCAAGTTTTCAAAAACACTCCAGCCAAGACTCTGGGCAACAGGATCATCCGCACTGAGTATTGTGGGTTGAGTCCTAAATGGCATTACACCCACATAACTGGGATCTGAGGTCAAGTAGACCTCCCCAATAGGAACCCTATTTGATACATGAACTCGAGCCCCTAATATACTACCAGAATTTCCAGGAATATTATCATAAACTAAAAGGGTTCCTAAAAGCCTATGTATATTTAAATGATCATTTGTATTTATAAAAATATTTTCTACACCTAGATCATTGTCCTGAAAAGCAATGAAAGCTGTTCTAAGTACCCCTTCTATCGTATCATCATTAACTCTTAAACTTTTTTCTTCCAACCTGCAGACTTCAGATAAAATTGAAAAAGCATGGGACTCTTCCATGTTTCTTAAATCTGTGAAAGCTTGGTCTTGAGACCTAATAATCAAATCATATCTACGGTTTCTTATTTGACTTAAATGTATTTGAGGATTGGAAGCTATATCAAACAGAGGCACCAATAACCTTCTACTCTGCGTAGAAAGCACCCTATCTCCTAATTCAGAAATATAATAGGCACTGGAAGGAACATCATAAACAGGGGCAAGTGTTTCCGTTATATAATCCACATGAAAAATTCTCCTGGCTAAAGAACTATCCAGGCGACGACGCATGGGCTCCATCATGGCCGCAGCAAGGCGAGCTCTTCCGGCAGTCGTACTTAAATAATCTCCTAAAATGTTCTCATTCGGAGAAAATCTATGATCTGGATTATTTACAGCTTCATCAAGTTGATTTTCATCTACTAAGGGTCGTTCAAAAGGTAAAGTTGACAAAGCAGCCAGGGCAGCCTCATTGAGCGGTGCCACTAAGGCATGACAGGGCTCAGCAGTATCAGTCCTTAAAATAGAAAATCTGTCCATTACCTTTTTTCTTCTATACTGTAAATAACCAGGCCGCGGGAAGTGCCTATTCCTGTTTTCTGATAATTCGTCCAATACTCATAAAGTGAGTCCCCCACATAAATACGAGGTATTTCACCGAAAGATTTCGCAACATAATCACCATAACGATCAGTTAAGACCCATAAAGAAATCACATCAGATGCCCCCACAATTTTAACTTCTGTGACGACACCAACATAGTGGGCTTCAAAATGCCTGGGCATTTGACAAAAGCCCAGGCCAACAATTAACAAGATTGCGATAAAAAATTTCATGCTTACTCCACGGGTTTAATTTTCAACTTGAACGTGACGTAGCATTTGAATTTTTCCGGGTGTTTCAGATAGTTCAAATACTGATCAACCGGCACCTCAGAATCCTCATCCTTACCTATAACCCTGAGAATACTCGCCCCATCCTTCGTTATCAGTACCAACTCCCCCTTATGAGTGTAAGTCATGGGGTCATCAACTTCAGGTACCCCAGCCGGAGAATTTTTCTCCGGTGGCAGGCCTTCCTGATCTTGACGATTCTTCTGGACCATCTTCACAATAGAAGGCACTTCCCTAGCAGAGGTCTCCTTTTCCATGATGTAGTCGACGACATCTTTAATGACTTCTTTGTCGTCGGCTTTACTGATATACTCCCAATGCTTATCAGTAATTATGGCGTCCTCAGGCAGCTTGGAAAGCTCTTCTTTTACCACATCAGGCATCTTATGATAATCCGCGGAAAGATTAAGCAGTCTTTTCAGCCTGTGGGCAGAGACATTAAGCTTCTTGGCTATATCCTTGTCCTTATAACCCTTGACATTGAGAGCCCGGCCAGCCTTATTTAATTCTATCGGCGAGAACGGCATCCTTTGCGTATTCTCTTCGATAGACAACAGTAATGCTTCATCATCGGTCATTTCCGAATGAACTACATAATCACTGTCCTGTAATTCATAGGTTTCAGGGTGAATGGCGCATAAGGCCCTGAAGCGCCGGCCGCCAGCTACGACTTCAAACTGGTCTTTCTTCGTAGCAGGACGAAGAATAATTTTCTGGATAAGAGAGCCTTCTTTAATGGACTTCTTAAGGTTCTCGAACTCTTCTGCTTCGTCGGCTGTGTTCCTGATGTTCTGCTTCGAGATGCTGATGTCCTTCAGTTGCATTAAATACCCCTCAGGTTAAATTTAATAGGCCCTTAATTGTCCATACCAATATTTTATACCTTCAATAACATCATCAAGATTATCAAAAATGGGAAGAACAGGCCTTACCAATTTCGTTTGAATTTCCAGGTCCTGCCGTCTTACATACTCAGGATGGGCTCCAACGACTATAGGTTTTCTTGTCATTGTGTGTGCCCCATACTCAAAAAGTGCAATGGGACAAAGAGTCTCTTTGGGAAACCAAAATGAAATAAGAGATACTTTCCGTAGCATCTTGAATTCCCAGGGGATCTGTTCTTCAGCCGCTAAAGGATTTTCAATAGGAAAGTTCTTTCTGCGAGGATTAAAAATAACAAGACTGTCCGGATAATTTTTAAGTTTATCACAGATTTCTGATTGAAAATCTGGACAACCCGTAATTCCTCCTGCCAAAAAAACAGAGAATGCTCCAGACGGAACTTCAAACTCTTGTGGTGCTTCAACGTAAATCATTATAACTCCATATTAAGTTTAAAGAATCATAGACAAGCCGATTTAGTTTAATTACGAATTAATGGCATTCTCGGATAATTTAACTCATCTTTCAGCTTTATAGCTGCGGCATCAATAAGCTCTTCAAGATGCTTTAAAACATTTTGATCTACCCTTTTTTCAAAAGGCATTAGCTTATTAATGGATGTGGCACCTACTTCTATAGCTCTTCGAAAAAATTCCTGCCTGTTGATTGACATATCAAATTCAAGGCTGGCCTTAGTTTCTCGAAGACTTATATCAGCTTCCCGGACTTGAAGACTAGATTCCAGACTCTTCAAGTCCAGTTCCTTTTGCTGCAACTGTTTATCATCCATAAAGTCTCTCCGTTCCCCACGAGGTTAATCATGGATTAAAAGTAGCAGCTTGTCTATGATTTCAAAGAACAGTTTCTCTATTTGTTATATGCGTTTTACCAAAAGTAAAGGCTATTTTGAAGCAAAAAGCACATAAAGCCCATTCCACCAATTTTCCTGGTCCCCATTGAATTTAGCTGGAAGTTCCCATTCCTTAATGACTTTTAAACCCGTTTTCTCTATACCTATCTTCGTACCATTTTTTACATCAGGGGCATTCCAATCACCACAGATATAAACAAAAGTATTTTCCAAAGCCCCGTAATAATAAGTTAACGCTAATTCATGGGATAAAACAGAGTGATCGCCATCATAAAAATAAATATTGAATTTTTGTTTAAACTGATCTATATCAAATTGAAAAGAGTCTATGCAGTGTATATCATAAGGAGTCTCTAAATCTTTGATATTAGATTTAAATTCTTCCAGGGATGAGCTTCCATTAAATCCTGACCAATCATCTATGGCGACTGCATACTGAGGATAATTCTTATAAAGAGCTGAATAAAAAGTAGAACCTTTCCAAACCCCTATTTCTAGGTACTTACTATTCGGAAACTCTAATAAATGATTTAGGAAATTCCGAACCTTAAAACTTGACATACCGTCAAGTTTTAAGGCTTTCTCATTAAGCTTAGTTTTCCCCATAATGGAAGAAACTATACAATTATTAACATGATCTATCATGAATGATATTTCCTTTCCTGTACCACCAGGAATTGGCATCAGCTTTAAACCCAGGACACATTTCAACGACTGCCTTCTCCACACCGCCCTGAAGATCATCTCTGCCTGCATGTGCTGCACAAAAATCATCCCCGCATATAACACCACCATCTACTAATTTTGGCATTATCATTCTGATTGTTTGTTTAACAGATGCATAATCATGGCAGGCATCAACATGACATATTTTTATTTTTTCCTGTAAATTTGCCAAATAAACAAAGCAATCCATCTTATGTGGAATCACATTACCTTTAGTTAACTCAGATATGTTAGTCTGAAACTCTTTAAAAATATCCCGTTCTATAGCTAATAAAACCGAAATATTATCCGGACTCTCATCAAAATTTCCTTGCCACGTATCAACAGCATGTAGAGTCTGTGGGTAAACTGCATTGGCTAAAGCCACTGTACTCCGTCCCTCCCAACAACCTATCTCCATTATAATACCTTCCAGAGGAAGAACAGTCCTGGCTAAGTCCGCTAATAACCTGCACTGTGGTTCTGAATACCACTCTTCATGAAACATTTATAATACCTTTCGTAAAATGTATTCAGCACGTTTTCTGGGAGTATGCCAAGCATGAGTAAACCACAAAGAATTTAAAGCCATCTCTTCCAATTTTTCATCCGTAATTTCTTTCAGCGTTTTCAAAATATTTTCCAAATCAATCAGGTCCTTAAATTTAAAAATATGATCTTTATTAAAATTTGAATGAATATAAAGACCTGGGTCTTCTGCAATCATTACAACACCTTTAGCAGGTATTTCCCAATACCGATAACAATCTTTCCCGGCACCGGTCACAGACACCGCCGTCTTACTTTGACTTAACACGTCCAGATATTTCTGTCTATCTAAGGGCTGCCTTTCCACATAGGAAAAAATTGACAGCTTTAACTCTTCTGCTTTTTTATTAATAAAATCTCTGACTTCTTCTCGATAAAAATTCGAAATAGTGGCGACAAAAGAAACATCATACTTTCTTTGCCCATACGGAATAAAAGAAAATGTTTCAGGGATAGATGAAAAATTTATACTATACCAATTATCATATGGTAAATAAGTAAGTTCCCTTTTAAAAACAGCATCGTACTCACGTCCTGATAAAATTGGATAAACAGTGCCTTTTTGATCATTGGAATCCAACATAATTACTTTGGCAGAAGGATACGTCTTTACAATATCCTGAACAAAACTCATCCAAGATTGCTGATTAAGATACCTACCGTAATTATGTAGCATGGCTGTAACAATTATCAGATCCGGTGATTTTCTGAGTGTTCTTTCCGGATAATTGAATAATAAATGCGGGATATTGTAAATAGAATTATGGGCACTCCCATGAAGGGATCCCTTACCAGGAAGATCAACAACATTACAACCAAGCTCACAAAAGCCCATATAAAGGGCATCCTGGAGATAATCCGGGACATCCTTAGTTGTAAGATAAAGAATATCTAAATCAGAATAATTCATTAGTCGTTCATCTTTAAAAGTTCAAAACGATTCATAGGTTTAATATCCAAAAAATTTTCAAAATCCGACTTTGAATAATTATAAATAATTTCGAGTGATCCCCCTGTATTTATGATTTTTACTTTTATATTATCTTCTAAAATTTCCATAACAAGGCCAATAGGAATTTGTCCTTTCAAACAAGGTCGAATTTTACCATCGGGTGTTATACAAACTGCATCTCCTATGTTCATGGCGTTTTCTTCAAAAGTTGAAACCGATTAAATTTTTGCGGTGCCGGCTTCTCCTCAAATTCAAGTCCCCGGGCAAAGCATGATATAAAACCAAGCATACCATTTTCAAAACTATTAACTACACCTATGATAATATTGCCAATATATCGAGATTCATTAGTCAATTTACTATTACAACTACAGTATAAAAAGTCGTTTATTTTATAAGTCTTCACCGGCTCAAAAATATCCGTCCTATACTCTCCACCATTAAGCATTGCAATAGTTGTTTTTGAATCAGCAAAAAAGGAAGAGCTTTCATAAGGACTAACCTGATTAGAAGATACAAAAATACCAGCAGGGACAGTTTCATGGGTACATAACCCAACCTCTCTGTCACCAGTAAAGGTTGCAACCAGTCCCCCATCAACATTAATGCCGGCCTTTATGGAATAGGCATAAAAACCGGTTCTATAAAGGATTTCCATCATTTCTCAAACAAACCTCTCCAAATCAAGGCACAGTTCTTCCAACTGTATTCCCTGGCATTCTCCTTACCCTTCTCAGACCACAGTTTCCATTTCTCCGGATCTTTCAAAAGAGATATCGTCTCGGCTAGGAACTGCTTCCGGCCCTCCTCAGTATAAACCCAATGGGATTCGCCAGTCCCAAGCATGATTGCACTGTCCTGAAAAGTTGTAATAACGCCGGCATACTTATTACAGATCACAGGCACTCCAGCATACTGGCATTCAATTCCGGTGATGAAAAAAGTTTCTGAAAACCATGACGGATATAACAAAACAGAAGCCTTACAAATTTCCTCTGCAAGCTCCTTCTGGGTCTTTCTGCCATGATTAAATACACCAGGCTGCTTCATACTGGCCTCTAAATCATCGATCTTTTTAAGGCCTTCCTGATCGTTTCTGAGCTTGCAAGCTTCTTTCCAATTGAGAGTTCCATAATACACGTGAAGCTCAGCGTCCGGAAATTCCTTCCTGATGAAGGGCCAGAGATAAAGCACATTATCAAGCCCGCGGTCAAGACTGCTGCTCCAATGAAATCTATGAGGCTGACGCTCAACCTTAATATCATCAAATCTCTTCAGGTCTATACCATTCATTGTAAGAGCCATCTTCTCTTTGGGTATCCCATGGTAATTCGAGGCAAAGTCCATATGCCACTGACTCAGAGCACAGAACTTATCAACCTTATCCAGGAACAGTTGACTCTTCTCAGAAAGCAGCCATACATCATGTATCTGGACAAAGATCTTTCCGGCACGTAATGGAAACCTTAAAGGATCTGTGGTCCTGGACAAAATCGCATAATCTGTCCAGTTCTGATCCACCCAAGCCGGATATTCCGTATAGGGTAACCATTGAATAGGCCCATCCATAATGGGAGCACTACAATCTGCAAAACTGGTCACTCTGTAACCCAGATTTGAGAGTTCCCGGGAAAGCCATATCTGCCATACTTCAGACCCACCAATACCGGTAGTCTCCAGGTTCCTGAAGTCCCATTTCTCCCAGCTTGGACCACTGAATATCATAACGGATTTCTTATCCCAGATGGTCTTCAGCAGCCCCTGAGTCTTCCTATCAGCTTCATGATAGGATCCTGGATCTTCCTGCTCGAGCATTTTTCGACTTACAGCCCCAAAATGAAAGACAAAGGATTGGTAGTTCTGCATTATGGTGAAACCCTGCTTCTTAATACGCCGGCAAAGATCTACATCTTCCCCACTGTTGGTAAAGCTTTCATTCAGTAAACCAGCTTTATCCAGGGCTTCTCTACGAATTAAAGTGCAGTAAAAGGCCACCCAATCCCGTTCTGGGGTTTCATAATAAGGCGATCGAAAGTCATAGATATCTTGGACTATTGGTTCAATCTGTTCAAAAGTATTCAGGCCAGGAAGGAGCTCTACTTCAGCAATTTTAAGAGGTATCTGGTGCGTCCACCCAAAATCACAGTTAGAGAGGGGGCCTACAATGCCTACTTTATCCTTGCAGGAACTAATAAGATTCCCCAGCCAACCTTTGGATACGATCACATCATCATTTAGGATCATCACATATTGCCCGGAGCCGGCCTTTATGCCCGTATTAACTGCCTGAGCAAAATTCATACGATCTCTTTTGATGTAAATAATATCAGGTTGCTTTGTTAAATAGTCGTGCAAGGCTTGATTGGTTCCATTATTCACCACAATAACTTTGTGCGGTTCAGGTGTACATTTCCGAATGGACTCAATGCAGAGGGTTATACCGCGGAGATTGTTATAGGTTGGGATTACAATATCCGTAGAAACCTTGAAATTCCGGATAACCCTGGTCCATTTTTCCCCTATATGATCTATATGGAAATCTTGAGACGCCTCAAGTGCCCTCTGGCTGACCTCCTGTCGGAGGTCAGGGCTATTCCGTAACCGGAGAAGCTGCTCCTGCCATTCATCATCGTTGGTAGCAAATAAGCAGCACTCTGGGAACTTTTTTTCAATTTCAAGGTAAGCCGGAAGAGGGCTGCATATAACCGGCTTCCCAAGTGACATTGCCTGGGTCAATTTATTATTCGATTTTGCCGGGAACTTTACAACATCGGTTGGCAGAATAATAATGTCGGCCTTCTTTAATTCTTCCCGCCAGGTATTAAGATTCCATTTAATATTGGCATTATCCCATTCATGTATGGTCACCAAAAACATATCTAATCGTTCAATAAGAGATCGTAAGGCCTCCGCATAAAGAGCGTGACCTCCGTAGCCAAAGAAAAATACTTTTAATTGTTCCATTATAATCCTATTCTGTAAATTTAAACAGAAACCTTCCACTCTTTGGGATACGTAGGCTTCCCCACACGAGTTCTAACTGTAAAACCATCCGGGGTTGTTATAACTTTTTCCGTAAAAGCAAACCAACCAGCTCCTGTAATCCCTTGACTAATTCCCCTCGTTCCAGTACACCCCTGATAACCGGTATAACCTGACGTACCAGTATAACCTCTAACTCCAGTTGTACCACTAACTCCAGAACAACCCCTTACTTTTACTGAACCTACAATTTTTGCAGGCTGAATTGATTCTTCTACAATTTTCTCTTCAGACGGTGCGGCCATCTTTTCTTCAAAAGTTTGGGGTCCGAAAGCATCAAGATTGGGCTTTAAACAATCATGCTCAGTATTGATTTTTAAAATATCTAAATTCATAATCACCCTAATAAAAATTTCATTATTTTATGCTTATGTTTTAAAAACAATCGGAACTGATCTCTCTTAATATCTCGATCCGTTTTTGCATTGGCTATAATGTCCACCAAATCATCTATGTGTTCCGGAGCTTTATTTATACCATGATCCATTAATTCATCAAGGCCTTCTTCTGAATTCAAATACTCCACCATAGCCCACAAATGCTTCTCCACTTTTCTTGAAAATTTTATCCTTTGTCCATCTATATGCCGGGAACGTTTTCCAACAATATAAGCCCACTGAGTTTGACCACCTGTCCCTTTGGCTATTTTCTTAAAAAGGGAAGCTCGAATGCTCGACCAGAAAGAATCATGAATAAGATTAATATCGTCTTCATTAAGTTCTTCTTCACCATATCGTTTCATATAAAAGTCAGAAAACTGATCATTCACATGTTATCCCTCAAAAGCATCCTCTATGACTTCAGTAGGACGACCGGTCTTTTCCTGCACTAATCGAGAAAGTTCTGTCGAGCAACAAACCACCAAATCACAGAGTGATAAAATTTCATTAACCCAAGGAAAGCCTATAAGATTTTCACACAAATCTGCAATAACAATCTTCCCTTGATCCTTGATATACTTGGCATTTTGATAATGACCTTCGTCAAAGGCTTTACCTACAATGCACATGTCAAAATTCTTATCAATAATATCTTGATAATTTTCAGTTACATCTGAGATGTAACCCTTCGACCGAAGCCATCGATTCATGTGTAAGACTCTTATACGGGTCTGTGCAGCCTCCCAGTTCTTGGGGGCTACCCAACCAACCCGTATCGGACAAACGGGCTTCACGGCAAGTGTGGCAACGCTGGGGGTATCCCAGCCATTATACTTCTGAGAGAAATCAATAATGAAACCAATTTCTTCCAACCGATCACAAATTTCTTTCTGAGACCAGCCAGCCCGATGATATTGTGCCTCATCAGGTTCGCCGGCTTGAGTCTTTTGAACTCCATAAACCGTGTATTTATACCATTGACGATGTTCTTTATTTGTCGGGGGAGTCTCAATATATTTCCTAAAACAGTCTTCGACTTCGGGGATCTTCAACATTAATTGTCCACCGGGTTTCATTACCCGCCACCATTCATTCAATGCTTTCTCAGCTCGTAACCAACCTACATGTTCGAGGGAATGCTCCGAATTAATTCCGCCGATAGTACCATCGGCATAAGGAATCTCATCCAGATCGAAAACCTCATCCACAGAAGGACCAGCAAAAAGATCCACGTTAGTATATCCTGCTTCGCGCTTGCCCCCGCACCCGAGATTCAATTTTTTTCCCAAGCCCTCCTTCCGGCCTTTAATTTTCCGGTCCTGAAGACCATTACTAAGAATGGCTTTATTATCCATCATCCTTTTATCCTGAGGACGATAGGCCAAAGCTTTATTATTCCATTCAAGAGCCTTCTGGATATCTCCCAAATTGTTATAACAAACACAAAGCTGTAGGCAAGGCATCCAGGTATAATAGCCAGGTTGATAGCAGGCCAGAAGATCCTTCGGCCTTTTTACATTGGTGCAGAATTCATACCACTGGGCAGCTCGTTGCCACTGCTGTTTTGATTCCCAGTACTGTGCCATGAGATAATAGGGCTCTGCCCGACGCTCTTCTATTTTAAGGGACTCCATTAAATGAAACTTAAACTTAGTCTCATCCCGACCAAAATAGGACTCAGCCAATCGATAGTGAGCTGCGTAAACAT
>Ga0315289_10015507_pt1 | contig 10572 bp, 12 predicted proteins | sample YL17G11_40_MG_FD_203452 | JGI IMG/M metagenome (GOLD analysis project Ga0315289, IMG submission 203452) | Sediment microbial communities from Yellowstone Lake, YNP, Wyoming, USA - YL17G11_40 | ecosystem: Environmental > Aquatic > Freshwater > Lake > Sediment | place: USA: Wyoming | collected...
GCCTAGAGTGGCTTCTGAGTTCACGGCAAGTGGCAGAAAGAGAATCACACCAATACTGTTGGTTTCGGGCCTTCTACTGGTAACCTCTCTCGTAGCATTGTTAATGCTGCCGAACATCGCCTCGGTATTGAGCATGGCCGTCATCGCCTCAGTCGTACCCATTATTCAGTCTGTGATAGCCATTGCTTTTCCTTCAACCCTTTTCGGTAAGTGGCTGGGCGACGCGTACAAAGAGAAGCTAGAATGGGAGTCATTCAAGATGTTCCTCTCAGATCTAGCTCTCATAAGAAAATACGCGCCACAAGATCTCTCAATGTGGGGTGAATGGCTCGTATACGGTACCGCATTAGGGGTGGGGGACAGCGTTGTTAAGGCTATGAAGGAGCTCAAGATCCAGCTTCCAGAAGTAAGCTTGGCACCCCGGATTCCTTCGCTGTTCGTACCGATTATGCTGGCCGCTGCACCTAGTGGCCGTGGAGGAGGAATGGGAGGTGGCATTGGCAGTGGTGGGGGCTTCGGATCTGGCGGAGGATTTGGTGGAGGGGGAGCTGGTCGAAGGTAGTCACTGATAGATTTTTCTCGCGTGGAGCCTTCTCAGCTTCGGTCCCTTCTTGGGAACCACTTTCCACAGAATGGCAAGTGGCGAAGCGTAGACCACTCCAATCAACGAACTTGCAACTACGCCCACAAGAACAGTTGTGAACTCAGACATCTTAGGTGCAAGCATGGGGACGACGATTGACACGCGAAGCGATATGAGAAGTGGATAGATGAAGGCTCGAATCAATGTTTGCAGAAGAGGAATTTCCACCACTACTCTCGCGAGCCAGGGACTAAACGAATAGTAGAATCCATCAAAGATCCTCATGAATTGAGTCCCCGCGAAGCTTCTCATCGCCGTTTCATCTCTGAATTCTCTTAGGAATTGGACTTCAGGGGCAATTGGTGAGCCGTATGCAACCGACGCAATTATGCAGGGCCTTGTAATTGAAGTGGCCGTGGCTGTTACCGTTGTTCTGATCAGGGTCGTCAGGACTGTTTGAAACATCTCGGTCTTAGTCGAAGTCGTAGTGGTGGTTGTAGTGGTTTTGTGCGTCGACATCGCAACAATCGTGAGGTGAGTTGTGAGAGTCGGTGAGAAGCATGTGAAGATGTAAGTCGTCGTGGTAGTTCTTGTGGTCGTTGTCTGCAGGTACGTTGTTGATGTCGTGGTTGTGGTCGATTTGGTGGTGGTCAAGACTGTTGAGGTTGTGGTAGTTGTTGAGGTGCTGGTTGACGTAGTTGTGCTGACTCTGGTTGTTGTTGTGGTAGTTATTCCTGTTACAATAGAGTCTGCAAGAACACTCATCTCTTTTTTCAAAATCTCTCCGCGGTTGACATGATAAGTTGAGGGGTGCGCCGCGCCGGTCACGTCAGTTTCGATCGGTGACAATGCCAACAGCATGAGGACGGATGCTATTGAAACCAGGAAGAGTAATGAGCATCTTCTTCGATGTCGATCTTTCACTGCAATCCCCGCTTCACCGGAACCAGATGATCGCCTGGCCGTATCAGCGCGAGTCTTTTCAGGTACGTGCGATTCCTCTTAGTATACCGTATGTTGCTATGGCAATCCAGACGACGTTCACTGCACCGGAAGGGTAAGCGCTATTAACAACCGAGTTGACCGCCAGAGCTATTCCTCCGGCCAGATTCATCACATGATAGGTCCTAGATCCCCTGTCCAGCCTCCTTGTTGTGAGAAGAAAATACGCCAACAAGACGAGAAGGGCGCCCATCCACCCTGTGATTTCTATTGTCAGATCAGCCACGATCACTATCAGCTCGATGTGTTGGGAACGCATGCTGGAATTGAAGTCACGCTGGCCGTTGCTAGGGCTCGCGGTCGTAGACCGGATCTTTGCCTACCCATTGTCCCGGAGACATAGCTGGGATGGCTGCACGCTGCTCCCGGTCTAGAGTGATCTTTAGACCGCCGAGAGTATCGTTGAACTGCTCTAGGTTTCGAGCACCGACGATGGGACAGGTCACTCGTGGCTCGCTTAGAACCCAAGCCAGCGCAAGCTGTGCCGGTGTAACGCTTTTCCGCCTCGCAGTTTCAACGAAGCGTTCCACGATGCTCAAAGCTTCATCGGTGAAGTAGCGGTGGTGGTACGTGGGGAAAGCTTCGAGTCGTGCCCCTGCCGGCATCTTCTCTCCCCGCCTATACTTTCCTGTCAACATGCCACCAGCCAACGGGTTATACGTGATGACTCCCAAACCTTCTTCCTGGCAGAGAGGCAGAATCTCTCTTTCAATGCTCCGGTTGAGCGCGCTGTATACTGGCTGAATGCTGACAAAGCGTGACCAGAAGTGTCGGTCAGCGATGCGTAAGTATTTTGACAGTTGCCATGCGGTGAGGTTGGAGCAACCTATGTAACGAACCTTGCCTTGTCTTACAAGATCGTTGAGAGTCTTCAAGGTTTCTTCCACGGGCACTTCAGGGTCCCAACGATGTATCTGATACAGGTCAATGACATCTGTCTGTAGCCTCTTGAGGCTTGCTTCAACAGCCTGCAGAATGTGTAAGCGTGACAGGCCTTGATCATTCGGTCCCTTACCCATGGCTCCATAAACTTTAGTGGCCAAGACGATATTATCACGGGCACTGTGCTGTTTCAGCCATCGGCCCACGACTTCCTCAGATTTTCCTGCGGAATACACATCGGCTGTGTCGAAGAAACTACCTCCAAGTTCCACGTATCGGTTCATGATCTTGAACGAGGTTTCCTCGTCGGCCTCGCGGCCAAAAGTCATGGTGCCTAGGCAGATGCGCGATACCCTCAAACCTGCCCGGCCTAATCTCACATAGTTCGTATGCAGTCGCCTCCACTTGGGTGAGTAATACCGTCTAAAAGATGTTCCGAAGGTGAAAGAGCCGCTATGCATGAACTGTCTTTGTTTCTGACCTCTAGTTGATGCGACTACCAAACCATTGGAATGTAACCGTCTTTGATGAATGTGGATATGATCGGTCCGACATACTCGACCTTTGCGCCAAGTTTTTCAAGTTCGGTTGAGATGCCTTCTTTGTCGGAGATGGCCTTACAGGCAAAGCATTCGCCCGCAGCCGTCAGCTCCTTGGCCTTCTCAGATACTTGTTTATCCTCCACAGTAAGTCGTTCAGACGGGCCGAAGAAAACGACTTTGACATCATCTAGCCAGTTGCGTTTGATTGCGTTGCCAGCATACATCATGCCAGTAAGAGCTTTTTCCTTCTCCCCAGCTGCGATGATCACCAGTAGCTTGGAGCCTATCTAATCCCATCCCCGGTATCCTGAAGCGTCGGCATGTCCTTGGAAAGAGTGTACTAGAGCTTGCTGGGCTTGGCGACGATCTCCTTAACCACCATATCGAAGAGGTTGTGAGAGTTTGCGGGTTTGATGACGACTGCGGTGTCCGAGCCTTTCCCTGAGCCTGCTATGACCATAACATCTTTGTCCGCAGGAATCATTCCTGCATCCGCTGCCATCGCAGCGATCTCGACAACCACTTTCATTCCCTGACCGAAGAGTCTCAATGTCTGCGCTATGATGCCGGCTGGATACATTGTGTCGAACTGCTTTTGGATAGCTCTGTTCACTCCTGAGAAGGCATGACCAGAGGTCAGTATCTTCCCCCCGCCGGCTTCGATCTTCTTGGCGAACTCCTCACTGAGTTCTTGGACTCCGGGTTCCTTCTGACCAGTCACATGCCTAACGACGACAACATTGTGGCCCTTGAACATCTCGACAGTCTTCAATCCCGCTGGGCCTCGCGTACTTGCGACCACGATGTCTCTGATACCCAGTTCATCTGCACGTTCTTTCGCCGCTTTCAAGGTCTCGTCTGTATTGATTTCACCTGGTTCGGAGAAATACACGATCGATTTCTTGGTCAACATTCCAAACACCTTGCATATACTGAAGGAGATAGATCGATACAGATCTGAGCAATATGGGTATCCATTCGCGGTCTTCCTATTTCGCTGCTCTTCTATCCTTTCCCACCTCAAGCTGTGGGATCAATGCTGCAAGGATTCTAAGAATATCTGCCCGTGGATTTCTCGGCGTCACTCTAAGTCTTATAACAAAAGGTTTGACAAATTGGATGTGTGATTCGTATGTCTGAAGGAGCGAAACAGAAGGCTCTGCGCTGGATCTCTGAGAATGAGCCGCGTATTATTGAGGTCAGTGACAGGATTTGGGAGTTTGCTGAGCTTGGGCTGCAGGAGTTAAAGTCGTCAGCTTTGCTTGTTGAGGAGCTGAGGAAAGCGGGGTTCAAGGTTGAGATTGGTGTTGCCGGAATGCCTACTGCATTCGTCGCAACCTACGGATCTGGCAAACCTATGATTGGAATAATGGGCGAATACGACGCCTTAGCAGGCGTGTCGCAGAAGGCCGTTCCTCGGAAGGAGCCACTTGTGGAGGGTGCCCCAGGTCACGGCTGCGGCCACAACATCCACGGCACTTCCGGAATGGCGGCAGCAATAGCTACGAAGGTCGCGATGGAAGCGACTGGAATCAAAGGGACGGTGAAGTTCTTCGGAACTCCGGCAGAGGAGACGGCGGGTGGGAAAGTCTACATGGTGAGGGACGGTGTCTTCGACGGTGTGGACGCAGTTCTCAGCCACCATCCGGGCTCGATGAATACGGGCGGTTACTCAGGGAACAACGCGGTGAACGATGCGAAGTTCCATTTCTATGGCGTATCATCGCATGCAGCAGCTTCTCCGGAGGAAGGACGTAGTGCGGCGGACGCGGTTGAGTTGATGAATATCGGCGTGAACTACCTGCGGGAGCACATAATCCAAGAAGCTCGGATACACTACGTGGTGAGTTCTGGCGGTGAGCAGCCGAACGTTGTCCCGGCATACGCATGCTCCTGGTACTACGTGCGCGCTCCTGAGAGAGACCAAGTTGAGCAGATATACAATCGAGTTCTCGAGATTGCGAAAGGCGCTGCCATAATGACTGGCACGACGCTCAAGGTAGAGTTCGTTGGTGGTCTATACAACAAGATTCTGAACCGTACCTTGAACGATCTCATAATCAGCAACATGAGGGAGATCTGTCCGCCGGAGTACACTGAGGAAGAGAGGAAGTTCGCGAAGGAGATTTCAAAGACAATTACGGCGGAGGCGAAGAGGGATTGGCTGAGGAAGTCTAAGAGGCCGGACTGGGAGAAGCTGGTGGATGTTGAGTTGGATCGGACGGTTCCTGACACTTGGGATAGGTGGAGTGCTGGATCAACTGACGTTTCAGACGTGAGCTGGAAGGGTCCGGCAATGGAGCTCACAACTTCAACGTTCATATTGGGAAGCCCGGGCCACTCTTGGCAGAATGCTGCTCAGTCAGGTATGGGGATTGGACACAAGTCTCTGATCTTTGCAGCGAAGACAATGGCTGCCTGTTCCCTTGATCTGCTGACCAACCCTGACCTGCTCAAGAAGGTTAAGGACGAGTTCGCCCAGAAACTGGGCGGAAGAGTCTACAAGTCACCGCTGTCGCCTGAAATGAAGCCGCCTCTAGACATGTGGAAGAAGAAATAGAAGACTCCGCTGAGAGCCCGCGCGCTTGCGAACACCAACTGTGATGCGAGATGGCTAATGCTGCTCTCGTTGAGGAGATAAGGCAAAAGACCCGTAGGAATATCCTGTTCAGCGGCTGCTCTCAAAGCGTTCTCCTAGCTCTCCAAGATGGACTGGGCATCGGCGATAAGGCATCGTTCAAAGCCGCCTCTACCCTTTCAGCCGGAGTTGCTCGGCAAGGCGAGACATGCGGTGCACTGCTGGGGGCCCTTATGGCCCTTGGACTCGTTTCTGGAAGAGAGAAGATTGAGGATACTGAACAGTACAATCGGGCCATGAACATTGCCATTGAGATCAGCGACGAGTTTCAGCGAAGACTTCAAACAGAGTTTGGATTCAAGGAACCGCTAGAGTCGACGCTTTGCAGAGAGCTCCAGATGAAGATCTATGGGCGTGTCTTCAACTTCAGAGATCCCGCTGAAAGAGAGGCCTTCAAGGCAGCAGGCGGCCATAGCGACAAAGGCTGCTTCAAGGTCTGCGATGTCGCGGCAAAGGTGGCTGCCGAAAAGCTGCTAGAACTGCTCTGAATTGCAGCGTAGTCTACACTATTTCTGCGACTTGGTTTCGCAGGATCAGTGTTGCGCTTCATGGTAAGTTTATGTGCGCTGCGTGACCTAAGTCGTATGGTCGGCGTATGACTGAGGTCGTTAGCGCGCGCTACCAGCTATATGAGCAGTTCATCTATCGCCTTCGCAAGCAGCGACTGCGAAAGGACGGCAGGCTTCGAAGTTACCTGCACAACCTTCTCTTTCAATTCCAGGCTATGGCCCATGCAGAGCAACGAGATCACAGTGACATCGTCCCTCTTGAACGGTCTCATCGCTTCTTCAACCGAACCTTGCTGATATGGAGAGAGCCAGGAGGTCACAACCTGAAAGCCTTCCTCCTCAAACTCTTTTCCTATCGATCCCTGCTGTTTCTCATTCGGAACCAGTAAACCAACCTTCTTCAGATTAGGGATCGATTTCAGGAAGCCGTACATCAATAGGTCAGGTCTCACTATAGGTGCCTTGGATTCGAATCTGGGGAAGCTTCCTGCGCAAAGCAAGGCTATCGTCCCAACCTCCTTAGCATTCAAACTGTCTATGCATTTCTGCAGCCTCGGTATGATGTGGCTCTTTCCGAAGATGATCTCAGAACCATCCCTTGTCCTTGAAACCAAAAGATCGGCATCGCTCTTCGGTGTGAGCTTCAGGATCTCCTCCTTCGTAAGATCATCGAGAGCACCGGCCTCCACAAATTCAACGCTTCCGCCGATCATCTTGCGTAGCGAAGGAACCACGTCGCTCCGCGGCGTTTGCGATGTTGTGACTAAACCTATCTCTTTCAAATGGCATCTTACCTTCCTGCAAATGTGAATTGAGTTACCTCTCCTTCAATCTGGGATTGAAGTAGTCGTTCAAACCATCGCCTACGAGGTTGAGAGAGAGGCATGTAAGGAGAAGCATGGCACCAGGAAACGCGGCCATCCACCAAGCCACCCTCAGATAACTCTGAGCATTATTCAGCATCAACCCCCAGCTCGGTACGTTCGGATCACCGGCCCCCAAGAAACTTAATCCCGCTTCAGTAAGAATCGCTGTTGCAACCTCAAGTGAGGCATTGACTATGACAGGGAAGATCGCGTTCGGAAGGATCTCACTCAACATTATGTCTATGTGCCTGGAGCCGAGGACACGTGCCGCTTCAACGAATTCCCGCTCCTTAAAGGTTAAGAATTCTGCTCTAAGCAGGCGTGCTGTTCTGGGCCAACTGACGACTGCGATCGCGACGATGATGTTATTGATGTTTGTGCCGAATACAGCTACAATGATCAGCGCTAGCAAGAACGTAGGCAGCACGAGAAATATCTCGCTGATCCTCATTAGAAGGTCGTCGATCTTCCCGCCGTAGTAACCTGAAGTGGCTCCAACAAAGATACCTGTGAGCGCTGAGATCCCGGCGGCCAGAAGACCCACCACCAACGAGGTTCTTGCGCCGTAAACAACATTGCTGTAGATGTCCCTGCCGAGATCATCTGTGCCGAATGGGTGGTTCGCTGTAGGTGGGACGAAAGGGTTTCCCACCGCGCTTTTGAGCGGAGGGTACCATGTGATGACCGGGGCAGCGATGGCGATTACGCATATGGCTGCGAGGAGGAAAAGCCCAGCTACTGCTGCGCGGTTCTTGCTATATTGCCTCCAAAACATACCGACTTTGGAGGCAGTCAAAGCCTTTTTTTCTCCTTGCCTCTCGGAAGATACAGACATGCCTTGACTCACGGGTCAGTCACTTCTTATTCTCGGGTCCAAGAAGCCGTAGAGGATATCCACGACAAGATTCGATACTACGACCATCACGGAAACGAAGATGAAGATTCCTAGCAGCACCGGGTAGTCCCTTAGGCGAAGTGAGTCGTAGAGGAGGGTGCCCATGCCAGGCCACGCAAACACACTTTCAGTCATGATCGCTCCGGCAAAGAGTAGGCCTATGCTCAGTCCGGCGTAGGTTGTGACAGGCAGCAGCGCATTCCTTAGCCCATGTCCATACGTGACAGCTCTATCGTCTAGGCCCTTCGCGCGTGCAGTCACAATGAAGTCTTGACCCAGAACTTCAAGCATGCTTGCTCTTGTCAGTCTAGTTATGAACGCAAGGTGAAACGCTGCTAACGTAATTGCTGGCAACGCCAAGTGGTGCAGGACATCGAGCACATAGTCAAGCCCCATCAACTCTATCCTCAGAGTTTTCAATCCTGTAACGGGAAAGAGGCCAGCATAGATTGCGAGAGCTATCAGAAGCATCTGACCAAGCCAGAAGGTTGGCGTGGAGACGCCGAAGAGGGCAATGCCTGTTGCGAAGTTGTCTCTCAGTGAATATGGCTTCCTAGAAGCGGTCACCCCAAGGAAAATCCCTACCAGTATCGATATACACATCGCTGAGAAGATCAGAAGAAGAGTAGCCGGGAGGCGCTCCATTATCAGAGAGCTCACAGATTGAGCCCTCAGAATAGAATAGCCCAGATCTCCCTGAACTACCCGAGAAACATACAGCAGATATTGCATGTACAAAGGTTTATCGAGACCAAACCTAGCCCTCATCGCTTCAACAAACTCCTTCGTAGCAGCTTCGCCGAGAAGTATGTACGTGGGATCGCCAGGAGCAGTGTGGACGATTACGAAGTTTATTGTGATCACTATGAAAATCAGCGGAATCGCTTGCATGATTCGTCTAGTGACGAGTCTGAATATGGAAGCCATAACTATCCAGTCGAAAGATTCAGTGTGAGGTTAAAGATCTTTTCATCTATTCTGACGATTAGGAACATGCCGCTTGACAACTACTAGATAATTGTTGCTCTGAAGAGCGCGGCTCCTTAGTGAGATTGTTTCATGCTCGAAGGTGACAGGCGACAAGTCCGCCTTTAATTCCTGCCAGTTGAGGCTCCAATTTCCTACACTTTTCCATTGCAAGTGGGCACCTTGTGTGGAACCGACATCCCGGAGGGGGGTCGATGGGTGAGGGTACGTCGCCGCGCAGGATCATCTTTTCTCGTGATCTGCTTTTCTCAGGATCAGGGATCGGTGTGGCTGACAGCAAAGCCTCCGTATACGGGTGGAGAGGCTCCTTGAACAGTTCTGAAACTTCTCCAACTTCAACCAGCTTTCCCAAGTACATCACAGCAACCCTGTTACTCACCGACCTAACAACTGCAAGATCATGTGTGATCAACAAGTATGTGATCCCTAACCTTGTCTGTAGGTCTTTGAGTAGGTTCAGAATCTGTGCCCTTACAGACACGTCCAGGGCTGAGACAGGTTCATCCGCAACAACCAAGGAGGGATTCAAGGCTATTGCCCTCGCAATGCAAATGCGCTGTCTTTGCCCTCCGCTGAATTCATGCGGATACCTATCCACAAACAGTGCAGGAGGGCTTAAGCCAACTATTTCCAGCAGACGCAGCACCTCATCTTCAATCTTCTCTTTTGTGAGCTCTGTGTGCAGACTGAAAGGTTTACCAAGAATCTGTTTGATGGTCTTCCGTGGGTTAAGAGACGCGTATGGATCTTGGAAAACCAGTTGCAACTGCGGCCGGATCAGTCTCAACTCTTCCTCAGTCAGATCGAAGAGGTCTTTTCCAGCGAAGCTGATTGAGCCAGACGTCGGGTCCAAGAGTCTGAGAATGAGTCGCGCTGTTGTGGTCTTTCCGCATCCACTCTCACCCACTAAAGCTAAATTCTCTCCTTTGCTGATTTCGAAGCTTACATCATCAACAGCCTTGACGAACTGTTCCTTCCTCTTCAATATGCCTTTCTTCACCGAAAAGTGCTTCTTGAGTTTCGCTACTCTGACGAGTGGTTCTTTTCCCATTTCCAATTCACTCGTACAGCCAACAGGAAACCTTGTGTCCTTTCTTCACCTCAACCATCGGAGGCGCGGTCTCTCGGCATCGATCAGTCACCTCTGAGCATCGAGGGCGGAACCTGCACCCTGGCGGAAGATTGGTCAAGTCTGGGACGGTTCCTTCTATCGTTACCAGAGTCTCTTTGAACTCATCTATGCTGAGCGTTGACTTCAAAAGACCTATTGTGTAGGGGTGCCTCGGTTCTCTGTATATCTCGTAGACATCTCCCTCTTCCACGATTCGACCCGCGTACATAACGCAGACTCTATCACAAGTATCAGCTACAATTCCCAGATCATGTGTAATCAACATCAATGCCATGTTCATCTCACGCTTGAGTTGTTTTATCAGCTCTAAGACCTGTGCTTGCACAGTCACGTCGAGGGCGGTGGTGGGTTCATCGGCGATTAGTAGGTCTGGGTTGCATGAGATCGCCGTTGCGATAAGTGCACGCTGTCTCATTCCTCCACTAAGCTCATGTGGGTAGTATTGCGCTATGGTTGAGGGGATCGGTATTCGAACCTTCTCCAGAAGCTCTATCGCTCTTCTCCTTGCTTCGTTCCTAGGCACTTCTTGATGCAAG
>Ga0315289_10015508_pt1 | contig 10571 bp, 9 predicted proteins | sample YL17G11_40_MG_FD_203452 | JGI IMG/M metagenome (GOLD analysis project Ga0315289, IMG submission 203452) | Sediment microbial communities from Yellowstone Lake, YNP, Wyoming, USA - YL17G11_40 | ecosystem: Environmental > Aquatic > Freshwater > Lake > Sediment | place: USA: Wyoming | collected...
CTCATGCTGGAGACCCGTATTTAGGTCCTGATGATACAACTATCATTACTCCTACATTAGATAACATAGACCCTGTATTCCAGAATACTTGGAAGGCAGTCGCTGGTAGAAGTTATGTGATTACATTTACAGTTGCGAACTATGTTGCTGGGCAGATTACTCCAAAGGTAGGAAATGTTCTTGGAACACCGATATTGGCGAATGGTGTATTCGCAGAGACGATAGTTGCTACGGGTGATGGCTACCTATCATTTGTTCCGAACGCAGCATTTAATGGTTCAGTATCTGTTATTTCAGTTGTAGATGGCGTGACAAACTATAAGGCAGAGACTGCACAGAATATAATAAGTGCGGTTAATTATTACACGCAGGCGACGGGTGGAACTGAATGCACTGCCTATGCTCTTGGTTCAGCGACATTGATATTGCTGGTTGCTAATGTGATAGGAGCGTCACCGACATTTACGGCAGACGGAGCAAAGATTATACAGGACATAGCTTGGACGAATACAATAGCACAGAATAAGCTTGATAATGTTAGTTACTTTAAGATTGACCAGACTACAGATAAGGATGCTATCCCAACAGTTCTCGTAGAAAGAAACGCTGGAACGGATAAGAACTTTCTGTATTAAAAGGAGGTTTGAGATGTCAAGACTATTAGAGGATGGATTGTTCACAGACAGTAAATCAAAAGACGGAGCTTTCGGTGGATTTAAGTTAGGCAACCATAATCAGAATGATGGTGCGTATCTGGTTAGGAAAGCAATGACTGTCCATGTTGCTACAAATCCTACGGCAGATGAGACGATTGCGATAGGTGTAATAACATACACCTTCAAGAATTCTGGGGCAACAGGTGCACAGATAAATATAGGTGGGGACGCTTACATTACGACCACAAATATCATAAATAAGATTAATCTCGATAACATACTCGTATCCGCTTATGCACTTGGGGATGCAAGTAAGTTGATTCTTGTTTGTGATGCAGCAGCTGGGACACCGCCTGTATTTACTCCAGATGGTGCAAAGATAGTTGAAGATATAGCATGGGCAAACTTGATAGCACAGGCGAAGCTTGATGATGTCAATTACTTCAAGAGAGCTTCTACTGACCCAGATGTGAAAGCGATAGTGCTTGTTGAAAGAAATCCTGGAACTTATCAGAATTTCTTATACTAATTAGAAGAGGCGAATATGAGATTTGTTTCTATAGTTAAGAACGGTAGAAGATATGATTTACCTTTAGACCAAATTGCTAAAGGCGAACCGATTAAATCTGACTCGCCAGTTATAAGCCGAGGTGCTATTGTATCGCTCAAAGGACATAAAGGTAAAGTCCTTGATACTACTGGCGAGCTCGCCTCAGTAAGTTGGGAAGATGCAAGTATATCTCAAGTGAAGATAAGTGAATTAAAGTATGAAGGCAGGGTAGAGAAATCTGATAGGTATGACGAAGGCGGTGTAGGTAGCGGAAGGTATCCGAAGGGAAGTGGGACTAAAGATAGAGAACAGAATAGTATCAAGGGTGGGTTTGAAAACCCGAAATCTCTAAGATATAGAGGGCACGAAATTATTGTCGGCAAGTATGGGGAAGGAATGTCAGGAAAGGGAAAATACTCATACGCCTACGCTCATAAAGATGCAAAAGATTATAACTATCCAGACAATTGGTGGTCAAGTAAAAGTGCAGCAATTGGTCACGCAATCAGGGCTATCAATTCTGACCTGAAAGATATGGGCAGAGTAGAGAAGATGACTAAGGGTGGTCCTGGTTCAGGTATTTATGAGAGACATCCTAAAGTAGATAAAGTTCCAGAGCATAACAAGAGCCTAAAAGAGATGCACGATAAGTTGAATGAGGCTGAAGCAAGTAGGCTCGTTAAGCCAAGAGGGGGAGATGAGACACAGCCAGATGGCAGCATTATGCAACGCCAGTTAAATGGGAGTTATGTCCATATTCCTGAAAAGTATGTGTGGACGCAAGAAAAGGAATATTCTGACAAGAAGAAGTATCCTAAAGAGTAGGAGAAGAAATGATAAAGACAGTATCAAGTATATTAGGTTGGTCGTGTTTAGCATTTAGCATCATAGGGTTCATAGAGACATGGAGAAGCTTAAAGAAGGAAGAAAGTTACAATCTGTTAAGAGCAATTGTTTACAGTATCCTGTTCGGTATAGGAATGGGACTGTTAAAATAGGATTTGAGGGAGATTAGTCATAACAGGATAACTCTTTTAGAGTTACCAACAAAACTGACATTTGGGCGAAAGCCTTACTCCCTCACCAAATTATATGAGCGAGCGTATATTTACGATTATAACGGGGCACGGTAAACTGGACTTCGTCAAAACTGACGATGGCACTTTAGTGCTGAAGTCTGTCAATGACCGACCTTTGCCGAAAATGAAGAAAAGGGAAGTTGGGTTAGAGGATAAAAAGTGAAAGTAATCACATACATTCACAAGGGCAAAGTTAAGTCGGTGTCAGTTGACGACCTCAAGAAACTGAAAGTGCAGTTGACAGAGGCGTGGGAGAAAGTGTGCACACAATGCGGGAAGTGCTGTTTTGAGAAGAGCATAAAGAACAATGTATGGCTTATCAACTACAGCAAGCCTTGCAAGTTCTTGAAATTTGCAGGGCGTGTGGCACAATGCACAATCTATTCTGATAGGTTCTCAAAGTTAGGACAGTGCAATACTATCCCCGAAGCTATACAAAAACGCTATCTCCCACCCAGTTGTCCTTATGTTAAATTCGTGCCTATGTATAAAGCTCCAATAGATGATGGTAGTTGGTATAAGCGAGCAAGGATAAAGCTATCAAGTAGATATGATAGTGATACCTACCAGCCTTATGCAGGCACTCCAACAGGGGGAACAATGAATATGCCAGCCGAAGGTCCCCATAAGTTTACAGGTGGTCTCACCAGAGAAGATTTACAAGGAAGAATAAGACAAATCAAGGAACGCAAGCTTCAGCAAAAGAAGGTTGAAGAAGGCAAGGTGGGCTGTTCAGACCCTCGTCAAAAGACAGAATATAACATCAAGCCATCAGGACACGCACTCGGAGGTTAAGATGCAGGTCATAACATTCACAAGCAAAGGCAAGAGAATAGATATTACAAGGGATGACCTACAACAGATGGCTAAATTTGGAACAGAAACGAGTGGTCGTTATCCTAAAGGTTCTGGTAAAGGTTCTACTCAAACACCTGAAGCAACGGCAGTAAAGCGTAAACTCTCTCAAGATGAAGCTTTCCACTATTATGTCAAAATAAAAGGTAGTGCGTTTGGGAAGAAATCGGAGGCGATGCTTCTCAACAAGAAGGTAGGTTCTGCTGAAGGAGTAGCTAAAGCATATAGGGAAAGGGCTGGTAAGTTGCCAAAGGGAAGCAAGCAGGCAGATATTCTTCTTAAAAAAGCAGGTAGGTTACTTGGTTTGGCAGAAGTATATGCAAGTCAAAGGGATAGTCTGATAGGGAAATCGCCATATAAAAAGATGGCTAAACAAGAATTGACGGAACAAGATATTATAGATATGATTGAATCTGGTGAGTTCGACGAACAGATAATGACTGATATAGCAAGTGAAGCAGGGTTTGAGTTATAACACGAAGACAAAGGAGAACAAATGGGATTATTCGCAAGGGCGATAGGAACGATAACAAAGGCAGTAAATCGTCAGGTTGGCATACGAGGGTCAGAGCCACGCAAAGGCAACTTCCAATGGATGGCTGGCTTGCCTTCAAAGAAGGTGATGAAGCCTGTTATCATAAATGCTCTTACTCTCAAACAACTTGCCAATACTGACCCTATCACATGGGCAATAAAAGCCACACGCAAAACGCAGATAACTCAAACCAAATGGGAGATAGTCAGAGACACGGAGAAGATAGAACTGGAGTTAGATAGATGGCATACTACCATAACAAATAACCTGAATCCTTGGGGTTTTGAAGAAGCGTTCCATCCTCTGCTAATAAATAGAGACCTTTATGTTAAAGCCTCAAACGACCTTAAGAACATACTGCGAGCTGGTGTAGATAACGCAGTGAAGAAGCAACAGCTGAAGTGGTATTTTGAATCTCTTAAACGCAAAGTAAGACAAGACGCTGAAGAACATGCCCATATAGTTCATAAGATATTTGAGAAGCCGAATAATAGTGAAACGCCAACCTTTAGACAATTCCTCGAACTCCTTGTAGATGATATCTTAACCTATGATGCAGGTGTCATAGTCAAGAACAGTAACTCTCTTGGAGAACTTTCTGAGATGTATCTACTGCCAGGGCAAGATGTAAAGCTATATCGTAATCCTGATAGGACAGTCCCTCAACCGCCTGAGTATGCTTATGTGTGGGAAGACCAAGGACTATTGAGAGCTGAATATACAAGAGATGAAATCATCTACCTGATGTCTAATCCTCAACAGAACGGTTATGGTATGTCGCCAATAGAAGTAGCAGCATATATCATAACAGCATCTCTTTTCGCAGATGAATACAACATAGACTTCTTTAAACATTCCAATGTTCCTCCCGCAATATTTGATTTAGGCAAGAACATAACTCCCGAACAAAGAAAGAACTTTGAAGCTTTATGGGATAATGAAGTATCTGGTCACGGCTTACACAAGATGATGTTTATATCAGGTGGCGAAGACCCGAAGTATATTCCTCTTGCAGCACAGACAGCAAGAGATATGCAGATGATGGAATACTTGAAGTGGACACTTTCTATTAAGTGTGCATGCTTCCAGATATCACCGCAAGATATATCTTTTATACAAGACTTCCATAGGACAACCGCCGAAACACAAAAGGAACTAACTAAAGAGAGAGGTATCAAAAATCTGCTCTCATTGTTAGAAACTTACTTCAATACAGAAATAGTTAAAAAGTGCTTCCCATTTCAAGACTGCAAGTTTCAATGGCAGGGCATAGACCTAACGGATGAGAATCTTCAGTCCTCAATTGATGAGAGGGATATTAGGATGGGTGTTATATCCCGTAACGATAGACGCAAGAGATTGGGTATGCCTCCTGTTGACGGTGGTGATACTATCCTTGTAGAAACAACTCAAGGTTCTGTGCGTATAGAAGAATTGATGCCGCCAGAAGAAGGACAGGAAGAAGAAGAAACTCCCATAGAGCAAGCACAGGGCGGAGCTCCTACCGATGAGATAATAAAACCAGAAGATGTTTCCCCTGAAAAAGCTCCCAAGGGTGATGTCCCTGCTAAAGGAGGATTCCCTAAAAAAGGATTCCCTAAAAAAGGTGAACCTGTCAAGGCACAGCCTGCCGAAGATAAGGCAAAAGAACAGTTTGTGCGTATGGCAGTTGATGCCCTTAACAAAGATACGATAGCTAAGGCGATGACTTCCCTTAAAGAACAAGGGTTAGGTGAGCAAGAAATACGCATTACTCTGGAGGATAAGTAAATGAGAGTCTTAACATTCGTTACCAAGCGAGGGCAGATATTCAATAGACCATTTGATAAAGGGTTTAAAGCCGAGGTATATTCAAGCCAAGAAGAGCGAGCAAGGGCAATCGGGCAAAAATTACAAGTCAACTTTGACAGAATACCATTTGATGAGTTTGTTAAAGGCATAGCTGAAGAGTTTGAGCATACGGATATCACAAATGCAGACCTTGAGATGACAGCCAAGATAGCACTTGCTCATCTTGAAGAAGAACCACATTACTATACTAAGTTAAAATCAGCAATGGGTAAGGTAAAATGAACAGAATCTTATTTGATAAGCCAAAACACATGGATGAAGTAATGGGTGAATTCAATCTTAATAAAGTATCTCTCATTACCAAGCCGAATCTCTATCCCATGATAGAGGGCGTAGAGACTATCTCTATTCCTTTTAATATTCTTCAAAAGAGAAAACCTTATCCTATGAAACGCAGGATGGAGCGTTCTATAAAGACTTATAGAGCAGACCTCGTAGAAGTTTGGGATGTTGCGAAGCGTAAGATGAATGTGTTGCTTGGCAGGGTCAGGGAAATGAAGAAGATGGACTATAACAACGCAGCCACGATAGACCGTATAGCAAAGATACCTTTTAGATATAAAAAGCAATTTGTAGAAATAGCGAATAAGTATGACCTTAATCTTGGTATATTAGATGCGATAGTACTTAACAATACTCTTATGGTTAATGCTCGCTATGATAACAAAGAGAACCTTATAGAGTTTAACCCTGATTATCTTAAACAGCATGGTCAGATACGCATTGGTGATAGCGGTGAGTGGATAAGTGAAACGGCAAAAACCTTAATACACGAGTTTGGACATGCAACCTATTATAATACTTTATCGGAAGAAGAGAGAACAACTTGGCAAAGCCTTGCTACCTTCCTTCAAAGGAAGCAGTTAACAGGCGATATGAATCAATACATAGTAGGTGAAAAGAAAAGATTTGATGGCTCTGTTATGTATTCGCCTTACTATACTTTGAAAGACGAATCTTTTGTAAGTGTCTATGCGAGGTTTAATATTAGGGAAGACTTTGCTGAATGTTTCTTATATTTCAAAGTAGCACCACATACTCTTGAGCGAGTCAACCCAAAAAAGTCTGCCTTCATACAGGCAAAGATAGAAGGTAGGATTGAGAAAGGTGGCGAAGGTAGTGGGAGATACCCAAAGGGTAGCGGTAAGGAAGAGCAAGGAAGCGGGGATATTAAGCATCCTTGGAGAGAAGGAGAAAGACCGAAGGTAATGGGTAATTCATTTATAATAGACTCAAAAGGAAAAATACATAACGCAGATAGTGCATTATCTCATATAGACTATATTAGAAAACATCCAGATGATTTTAATGTCAGCATACCTAAAGAGCTTAAGGATACCACTGATTGGACAACGGAGCAATTGAACAAGATTAAGGATGACTCAACGAAAGCAGGGAATATTCATGTATCCAAGTTAGGGGATGGACTTTATGTTCAAGCAAGTCAGTTTGATGATTCTACTATTGATAGAGTAATGACCTTTATGGCTGACAGTGGGTTCAAACCTAATAACATCACTTATAGCTCTGATAATAAGTCTGGGCTTATTACTCTTGAAGAATTTGCTCATGGTAAGTTCGGCAAATCTTTCGTCTCTATGGAAATGGAGAAAACATATAAACTTCCTACATTTGACTTCAAGAAACTAAAATTAGAAAAAGATAAAGTAATGGAAGAACTTAAGACTTCATTGAAAGATACAGCAGTAGGTCCATTCAAAGAAGGATTTGTTCATGGTAAGAACAAAGGAGCTTATGTTTTAAGAGAAGAAGCTTCTCAAAAGATATCAACAAAGCAAAGGACAGAATATATAGAACCTTTACTTGAACGAAATGCTGGATATATTGATGGTCTTATTGAAGATGTAAGCGATGAGTATGATGAACTCTTATTCCGCCAAGACCCTTATGGTAATGTAGAGGGTATGAGGGAGTGGGAAGATGAAATGGAATTTGACCAAAACATATCAGATGTAATGGATACACAGGAACATAGGCTCGGTCACTTCGCAGAGAATGGCTTGCTTACGGCTTCAATTGCAGGTTTAATCTTTATGACAAGTGAAAAAAGGAAACCAAGTGACGAAGAGCCAGAACCAGATAGACCTCTCAAGGAGGAAGGCGAAACAGCAGATGAGTTCCAATCAAGGATTGACGAATGGGAAACTGCTGTCAGAGAGCGTCAGGCATTATCTACGCTTGAGATAGAGACAGAGTTTGCAGGCGGTATATGGCATACAATGGAAGACGAGAAGGTATGCGATGAATGTAATTCCCTTGATGGACAATGGGTATCTTATGATGAACTGGCAAGCTTATACGGTATGGGAGCCGCAGGAACATTCTATCCACATCCCTCAATTCATCCCAGATGCCGTTGTGCATATCTCTTTGAACCAGCACCAGCACCTGAACAGGGCGAGCTTGTAGAAGCAATGCAGCGTCGGGCGGTCAGCGAGTCAAGGATTGAGAAGAATGGACAAAATGCTTATGCTGAGTCAGGTATAGTAGGCGTTACTGTAACCGAAACAGTCCCTAAACCTAAGAGACCAGAGAAGGTAATTGCCTGCGATTATCATGGCACTATCGTCAAGGATAATAAGATAGTCCCAGAGATGAAAGCGAAACTCATTGACTTTAAGGCACAAGGGTTTAAGATAATCATATATTCATCTGGGTTCAATAATAATCCTGGTGTAGTAAACGGGATAGAAGTTCTATTGAGAGAGAACGATATTCCATTTGACGAAGTATGGCAACGCAATGGAAAACCAGATGCAGACTTGTATATAGATGATAAGAGCTTCAATCCAAATGATAAGGACATAGAAACATTGCAGATTACGCCAGAAGGCAAAATCAAAGAAGATAAGATAAAGGAGCAGTAAGATGCCATATGTTACAAGTGATTTAAGGAAGAGAAATAAGAATAGAGCAGGGGCACCTGATATTAAGAGTGTTGAGCGAATAGGCAATGATACATTTGTAGCTCACACGCATGGCAGAGATAAGTTTGAAGGGAAGTTCAACCCTAATACACATAGAATTGCAAACGGGAAAGTAATTCCAAGATAACAGGAGGATAAAATGGCTCTACCTAATAATATTAAGAATGATATAGCAATAGGTAATTTTAACAAGATGGCAGAACATATCAACGAAGGTTATCTGCCAGAACCAACAGACCATGAGCAGAATAAAGACCAGTATATAGACAAAGGAGGGGTGAGTCAATGCACTGCTGCGGAGTTGAAAGCAGCGGTCGTAGGTGGCACTTCTGGTTATTCTGGAGCGTCTGGGTATAGTGGTGTCTCAGGATACAGCGGAGCAATAGGTGTTTCTGGTTATAGCGGTGCAGTAGGAGATAGTGGATATAGCGGTGCAAGTGGAGCCTCGGGTGTATCTGGATATTCTGGGATAGAATTTGAGCCACAAGTGACGAATATTCTTTATGTAGATAGTAAGAGGTCAGATTCCTATACTCCAAATGGTTCTATTGCAAAGCCGTTTTTGAAAATACAAGATGCAATTGATGCAATTGTTAGTCCTTCTGCGACTAATAAGTATCTTATAGAGATTGCACCAGGACCATATTATTCTGATGCAATAACGGTGGATGAAATCTATGTTACTTTCAGAAGTTGTGGAGTTCAAGGAGCGAGAATATCTGGTAAGATAACAGTAACCAATCCTTCTTCTCCTACTCCTGAGCAGATTACCTTTATAGGATTGAGAATTAGTGGTGGGCTTGAGTGTTTATCTTCACACATCTGTATCAATGCGGTAGATTGTAATGTAACTGGTTCTGCTTGGGTAATGAATCCAACTGCTCCTACCGATGATGAGTATTTGCAGGTTTTTGGTGGTCTTTGGAATGTTACTACTACTCTAACTAATGTATATACTTATCTGATGGGTGGTGGGTATTATTCTACATTTGCTGCCACTAACTGTGAGTTTAATATCAATAATGCCGATATTAATGTTCCTTTCCAAGTGACTTTAAGTGGAACAGTAATAGCTTCTGCTTATGGTAATAGAGCAGGAAGTTCAGCATTTATATTGAATACAGGTTCAACTTTGTATATGGATGCTGATACGGAAGGTGGTTCAGTGCTTACTATGTCAGGTGGAACATTAGTCAGGACTACTAAGGCTGCAAGCATAGTGAACACACCAGCGGGAGCAATTGCTTCTACGGATGTTCAAGCTGCCATTAATGAATTGGATACAGAGAAACCTACTATTAGTTCAGGGACAGGCGTTCCAGGCACAACTCCAACTAAGGTGGGTGATGTATTTGTAGATACAAATAACAAAAAATTATACTTTGCTACTGGGATTTCCAGCAGCTCTGACTGGACAGCAGCTAATTAAAGGAGAATTGATATGAAAAATCCTTGCGTTGGAGAATAGATGGATAAGAGAGAGCATACGCCAATAGTATCGGAAGCCCAAAGGAGATTTTTCTTTTCTGAGAGAGATAAGAGAAAGAAGGAGCGTTCTTCTGGTATGTCTACAAGGATATTAGAAGGTCATTTGAAAGAGGCGGGAGGAAAGAAGCTTCCTAAAGTTAGTAAAATAACAGGAGGAGTAATGGTAGATACGAAGTTAAGAATGTTTGTGCCCATCACGAAGGTGGACGAAGAGCAGAGGATGGTATATGGTTTAGCCACCACTTCTGGTCTTGATAAACAGAATGAGATTGTCGATTGGGATGCTACAAAGAAAGCACTTGTAGAATATTCTCAATGGCGGAATGTAAGAGAGATGCACAAACCAAGTGCAGTCGGTATAGCACCTCTCATAGAAGCGAGAGATGAGAAGCAGGAGGTGTATATTGGAGCCAAAATTGTTGATGAGCAGGCATGGCAGAAATGCAAGGAAGGTGTCTACAAGGGTTTCTCGATTGGTGGTGAGGTCCTTGATAGAAAAGTTGAATTCAATAAGACCACGGGGAAGTCTATTAATAGGGTGACAAACTATGTGCTTAATGAGATAAGCGTAGTTGACCGCCCTGCTAATCCCTTATGTCGGTTTGAGAC
>Ga0315289_10015509_pt1 | contig 10570 bp, 11 predicted proteins | sample YL17G11_40_MG_FD_203452 | JGI IMG/M metagenome (GOLD analysis project Ga0315289, IMG submission 203452) | Sediment microbial communities from Yellowstone Lake, YNP, Wyoming, USA - YL17G11_40 | ecosystem: Environmental > Aquatic > Freshwater > Lake > Sediment | place: USA: Wyoming | collected...
GTTTCTGCCTGTCGACCACGTTTTCTACGATGAAGTATCAGGAAAGGTGATGAACCTTCTGCGTAGCTACGCGGACAGTTTTGAGCAGGTAGGCGTAGATGAGGCACTCCTTGACGTAACCAAGAGAACTGTTGGAAGTTATGACAGTGCGCGAGAACTGGCTCAGAAAATGAAGGACGAATTAAAAGCTCAGCTAAAGCTTACATGCTCAATTGGAATTGGGCCGAACAAGGTAATAGCCAAAATCGCTGCTGACGCTCAGAAACCAGACGGTATGACTGTAGTGAAGCCTGAACAGGTTGAAGTGTTCCTTTTTCCATTGCCCGTAGAGCGTCTCATTGGAGTGGGGGCAAAGACTAAGAACAGGATGAATGCCTTAGGAATCAACATAATAGGCGAACTGGCGAAGTATGACGTGCAGAAATTGGTTTCCGTCTTCGGAAAGGCGTTGGGCACATACTTTCACAATGCATCAATGGGGCTGGACGATCAGCCAGTCCAAGAAAAGAGCGAAGTAGAATCAGTCAGCAGGATATCAACGCTGAAGCAGAATACACGCGACCTTGACTTGATTTTCGGAAGGACGGATCAATTATGCGACGAGATACATGCAGAGATCTCGCAACAGAAACTAGCCTTCAAGACTGTGGGGATAATCGCTGTCATGATAGACTTGAGCATCCACTCACGCTCCAAGACGCTGGAATCTCCCATAGATGAAAGGGAATCGCTGAAGATGGTTGTGAAGGAGCTTTTCGAGAAGTTACTGGCCGAGACTGAACTTGAAGTGCGAAGAGTAGGCGTCAAGGTTTCAGGCTTTGTGAGAGGAAAAGACAAACAGAAGCAGCTAACGAGCTTTTTCAACTCTTCCAAAAATGAATAACACAAGTTTGAAAAAAGAAAGGTGAAGTGCAGTACCCGATCTCAACCCGTTGTCGAGTTCGTTGGGATCATCACTGGAACGCCTTCTGCTCCGACTATCAATATGTTGACTTCTGGCGCGATCTTCTGCAGTGCTTGAACCCAAAGATAGAGCTCCGCTATTCTTGTTACGTTTCCACTCTGACCAACGGAACTCAAGACTAGCTCGATGGCTTCTCTTGTCGCGTTAGCTTCAATAACCTTGGCTTCAGCCTCGCCTGCAGCTCTAATTATGAATTCCTGAGCCGACGCGTTAGCCAATATCAGTATTCGCTCGCTCTCGAAATCTGCCTGTATCTTCTTTTGTTCGGCTACGAGCTTGTCTTCGATGGCTGAAGTGTACTTGCTTGGGTATCCAATGTTTTTCAGATCCAGTTCAAAGTGCATCAGCGATCCGGCCAGCGAAGGTTCGTTCTCGATTTCTTGGCGGACTGCCAGTTCTATCTGGTTTTTGACAACTTCCCTGAACTCTATCGTTTCCAACGCCGTGTAGTTCTTCGTTATCAGCCGAATGATCTCCTCTAAGATTGACTGGACAGCCTTTTCCTTGTAGTTCAGGTTGGGATAGTTGCTGAAAAGCGCCTTGATCTTCGCCGAATCAAGTGACCACCTCACAAGCACTTCTATCTCAAGCTGGTCTGATGAGAAGCATGGGATCGTGGCGCTGAACGAGTCCGTGGCATAGTAGATGTCGACAGCCCTTGCCCATGGTGCTCTTAGCAGAAAAGTCGGCCCTATCACAGGGTCACTTATTGATTTTGAGACCGGGTCAACAAGTATTACGGCATGCCCAACTCCAACGTTGACTACCATTATCGCTCCTAAGATCAGTGCGATCAAGCCGATAACAGCTAGGAACATCACGACCACTATCTTGGCGGAATGCCCCCACGAAATCAACTTTGTGCTTTTTCCACCACTCAAAATGGTTCACCTCCGATTGATAATCTCCCAGATCGAGAATTGTACAGAAATCCAGTCGGTAAATAAGCCTTTCGCGCTCCCAGCAAACCTTATCTCTCAATCCGCGCCCACATAATTGCGAGCAAACATGCCTACTGAAGATGAAAAGCTGCCTCCGGGACAAACGCCGATAGAACGCCCATTAAGATGGGGAATCGATCATCCAGGGATCACACGATCCAATCCGAAAATCGACCTGAAAACATACACTTTGACCATAGACGGACTGGTCGAGAAGCCTGTCAGGCTGAGCTGGACCGAGGTCTTGAAGCTTCCTAAGGCTGAATCTGTGAGCGATTTCCACTGCGTCGAAGGCTGGAGCGTTCAAAACTGCAGATGGGAAGGAATACTTTTCAAAAGCATTATACAAATAGTGAAGCCAAAAGAGCATGCAAAGTTCGTAACCTTTGAATGTGCGGACGGCTACACGACATCCCTTACGTTGGAAGAATTGTCAAGTGATGATGTGCTTTTGGCTTACAGGCTGAACGGTCAGCCACTTGAAGAGGGCTACGGCTTTCCATTGCGACTCATCGTTCCAAGCAAGTACGCTTACAAGAGCGCCATGTGGGTCACACGGGTGACTTTTACAGCGCAGAAAGAGCTAGGCTACTGGGAAAAGAGAGGCTACAGCGACACAGCCGACGTTTGGAAGGACGATAGGTTCTCAACGTGAAAAAATCGTGCCTGCCGCGTAATCGGCTTCTATGTCTATTCCACCTGTGCTGGTTTTAAGGGCTATAATGAAATTGCTTCTGGCCGGATAGTTGTCTGACCTAAGCAGCGAATCTGTCCCACTGAATCCATTTTGATCCACGCTTATTCCGCCGACAGTCGTGTTCGACGCGATTTCAGCGCCTACGTTGTCCCATATCGCTAAGGTAAAGTCGATTCCGCCAGTGGATGCTTCGGCATTCAACGTGACGTTCGCTGGGATCGTGCTGTTCTGCTTGATGTTGAGAGCTATTCCGCCCGTCGTCGTTTTCGCTTGGGCTGCAACATTTATAGTGGCTTCAGCGTTGTCCCAGAGAAATTCAATTCCTCCAGTGGTGGTCTTCATCGAGATGTTGCCGTTGACGATGGCATGCTTGGTGAGATTAACTTCGATTCCGCCTGTCGTGGCTTCCAGTCTCAGAGCGTTAAAAACTACGCTTCTATTGGCGTTCATTGAAACCTTCCCGATGCCCGTTTTGGCGTTCAAGCTCATGTTCATGGATGGATCAACGTAGAGATCGCAGATTATCTTCAGCGAAGACAGCCAAGCCCAATTATAGGTCGTGGCAACTCTCGAATCCACCATGAGTGTGCTACCATCGAATGTGTGGTCAAAGGTGACATTGAGCACATTGGATGGGGCAAGCATACCCACTGCGCCGGTTGCCGACACGTTCAGCACTACGAGCTTGTCTGCAAGGTTCTCGAAGAGTATGTTGATTTGTGCAATGTCTGCCGTTAGATTAAGGCTTAACGTCTGAATGCTTGCATTGAAGGGGACATGCTTTGATTCCTTGACGTTCACCGCGCGTATCGGGAAAAACGTGAAGAGGCCGATGAATGCAAACGCTATCAAGAAAATGGCGATCAGCATGAACGTGGACACGAGAACTGGTGATCTGTGTCTTCTGGCATATCTCGTTCTGCCGAACCTCGGGGATGCTACGACATCAATAGACGTTCCACAGACATGGCAAAACTTCGCCTCTGCCTCCAATTTCGCCCCACACTTGCGACAATATGGCATTCTCTTCGCCTTCAGAAAGCATTACAGTCTAACAAGTAGAAAGCATTTTCGCCAAAACCAAACACAAAACATGGCGTTCAAACATGCTCGAGCACTTCTGATATGCTTGCTATTGCCTCGACATTCTTGGGACTCTGACTGCCATGCTTGATAAGCAAGGCGTTGAGACCAGCGGCTCTGGCTCCTTCCAAATCCTTCTTGACTGAATCGCCTACAAACAATGCTTCCCGTGGGGACACGCCTAGCTTGTTGACAGCGTAAAGAAAAACCTCTCTGTTAGGTTTGGCCTTCCTGCAGGCATCTGATCCTACGACAATGTCAAACAAGCCATCCAAGCCGAACCTGCTCAAAACATACTTGTAGTCCCTTTCCAACCCGTTTGTCACTATCCCCAGTTTTATGCCCCTCCTTCTCAGTTCAGCAAGCGTCTCTTTGACATCAGGATAGACGTCCAAATCAGCATATTCCCACCACAGTTCATCGATTTTCTTTGCCAGCAGCTCAGCGTTCTTTTCAACGCCTAAGCTCTTCAAGAGCTTAAGGTTCAATGCGACCCAGTAGACTTGGCCCTGTTTGCACATTTCGTCAGCATCAAACTCTTTCATGTTTTTCTCATGGGCTTTGGCAATCGCGTCAAAGGGAATCGTAACTTCGTTGGCTTCAAGGATTCTCCTATGAATCTCTGCTGGTTCTGCCGTTCTTATCAGAGTCTCGCCGAGATCGAATAACACAGCTTTTATCTCATTCCGGAACATGTGTCAATCAGCCGCAACATCTGTCGAGTTAAAAGATAAAAAGCTTATACTACTTGCATCAATCAAGAATGTAATCTGCGTGGAGGGTTTAGGGTTCTTGACAAAATCGATTCGTGAAACAGCTGAAAAGATACGAAAACTGGAGGTTCAAGGCGCCCGAAACGTAGCCATAGCCGCCATAAACGCGATAGAAGCTTCAGCAAAACAGACACGCGCGACGAGCAAGAAAGCCTTCTTAGAAGAGCTTTCGAAAGCAAAGCAGGAGCTTTTCGCGTCAAGAGAAACCGAGCCTCTGATGAGAAATGCTGTTCGCTGGATCATAAGCCAAGTGGAGGCGAACCGCGAAAAACAGCCGAAAAAGTTGACTGCGCTTGTCTCGTCTTCTGTACGTCAGTTCCTCAAAGAGCTTGAAGTTTCAAAAGAAATGATTGCAGAAACCGGGGCAAAGAGAATTAGAAATAACTCTGTGGTTTTCACGCATTGCCATTCCTCCACAGTCACCCATCTCCTCAAACGTGCGAAGCAGCAGGGAAAGAAGTTCGAAGTGATCTGCACCGAAACTAGGCCCAGCTGCCAGGGCAGGACGACAGCAAGGGAAATGCTGGAAATAGGCATTGACGTTACGATGATTGTGGATTCGGCTGCTCGCTATTTCATGAACGAGGCTGACCTTGTGATCGTTGGCGCGGATGCGATAACTTCCGAGGGCAACGTGATCAACAAGATCGGGACAAGCATGATCGCCCTTGTTGCACATGAAGCTCGGACGCCTTTGTACGTGGTTTCCGAACTGCTCAAGTTTGACCCAGCAACCATATACGGTGATTATGAGAAGATAGAGGAGAGGAGCCCGAGCGAGGTCTGGCAAGACGCGCCTGAAGGCTTGGTCATTAGAAACCCTGCTTTTGACGTTACAAGGCGTGACTACATTCATGGAATAATATGTGAGGAAGGGATAGTCTCGCCGCATTCTGCTATGGAAGTGGTTCGCAGGAGATATCCGTGGGTTTTCGCGCAGTCAACCAGCTAGTCCATCTGCTTCCATGTCTCCAAAGCTGCCCTTAGCTCGCCATGCGTTTTTGCATACTCTTCCAAAGCGATGTCTTCTAGTGTTGCATCTACTGCTTGCCGCATGGCTTTTGCTCCGGCTATTGTTCCGTTTTTGTGTCCGTGGATGCCGCCGCCTGCTTGGATGACGAAGTCTTTTCCGAAGAGTTTCATCAAGGCGGGGATCAGCCGCGGGTGCAAGCCTCCAGAAGCCACGGGCATAACCTGCTTCAGATTGCCCATCTTCATCTTCAGGGCTTCGATGTTCTCGGCGACTTCCTCTGCCGTTTCAGACATCTTTCCCACGACGGTGCCAACGTGCAGCTGGTCCACACCGATGATTCTGGTCACCTTTGCTATTACCTTCATCGAAATTCCGTGCTTCGGATTCTTCGTGAAAGCAGCGTGACCCGCACGGTGAGCGTGAATGACAGTGCCAAGATCAGCCTCGCGAAGCGTCTGCAACGCCGCAAAACCGCAGGTCAGAATGTCCACCATGACATATTCACCGCCCTGAGCTTTCACAAGTTCAGCCCTCTTCACCATCTCACTCGTCTCGGCAGTGGTGTTCACCATGTAGACCTTCTTCTCTCCTGTTTCGCTCTCGGCTTTGTCTCGACTTGCCAAGGTTTCGATAACGCGATCCCTGAAAGGGTTAAACTTCTGACTGCTCAAGTTCTCATCATCTTTTACTATATCGCACCCGCCGATCCAAGCTTCATAGGCGACTCGAACATGATCTGACGTTTTCAAACCGAGCTTAGGCTTGATTATGGTTCCCACAAGCGGTCGGTCTTGCACTTTCAGCAGCTTGCGGATTTCTTGGATGCCGTACTTTGGGCCGCTGAAGCTGTCTATGATTTCAGCAGGAAAATCCACATCGTTGAGCCTGAGGTTTTTGAGAGTTTTCAACCCGAACACGTTGCCTGCGACACTGCTCAGTACGTTGGACATATTTCCAAGCTCGAAAAGCTCGATTGGATAGGCAATCTTTATGATGTTTCCTTTGATGCTGAAAACATGTGCTGCCAGCTTCTCAACATATGCTCTCTGTGTGGTAAGTTCTGTCCACGTGCCAACGGAGCTTTCTGCCGCCACTCCGCCAGCAGCTTCTCTTAGGCTGATGCCTTCAGGCTCAACGTAGAATGTGCAGACTAAATCCGTCTTCTTTGGCTCATAGCTTAAGTCCACAAAATCCAAGTATCTCATGCGTGTCACAATTCCTTATGTTCTTGCCTATTGGCGGTGAATCCTTAAAACCTTTAACCGCTGGACCGCATAATGTTTGCCTTGTGTGTCTAGATGAAGCTCAAAGCTAGACTCTTGGACGTACGCGCAGGCGGAAGGAGAATCGCCATACTTGACGATGAAACCGCTAGTTTTCTGGGTGTCCACTCATCAGACAGGGTGAAGATAGCCTACGGGAATCAGAGCATTATCGCAATTGCCAACGTGGCCACTGATTTTCCACTCAACTATGTTGGGCTGTACGAGGAGGTTTCTGAAAAGCTCGGGCTGAAAGATGAGGAAGCTGTTGAAGTGCAGGCCGCAGAGGCTCCAGAATCTCTTCGTTACGTGCAGGCAAAAATCCGAGGCGAAAGGCTACGCTCGCATGAGATTGACCTCGTGGTGCGGGACGTGGTGGAGCGTCACTTCAGCGACACCGAGCTTGCCGCCTTTGTTACGGCACTTCACATTCACAAGATTAGCATGGACGAGATTGAAGCTCTTTCAAAAGCCATGGTAAAAACAGGAGGAACCCTGAAACTGAACAAGCGCCCGATCTTGGATAAACATAGCATCGGCGGGATTCCCGGCGACAAGACCACCATCCTAGTTGTGCCAATCATAGCCGCGGCTGGCTTCACCATACCCAAGACCTCTTCGAGGGCGATTACTTCTGCTGCCGGAACGGCTGACCGTGTGGAGACCCTTTGTCCGGTCAACCTATCCATAGAGGAAATAAGGGAAGTGGTGAAGAAGACGAACGGATGCATGGCGTGGGGCGGCGCCCTAGAGTTGGCGCCTGCGGACGATCTTTTCATTCAGGTGGAGTATCCGCTGGCGATTGATCCGTTGCTGCTTCCGTCGATTGTGAGCAAAAAGAAGGCTATCGGGGCTACGCATGTTGTTCTGGATATTCCTACGGGAAGGGGAGCGAAGATTAAAACCATCGGTGAGGCACAGGCGTTGGCTAATGATTTTGTTGACCTTGGCAAACGCTTAGGAATGAGGGTTCAGTGCGCGATAACGTTCGGCGAACAGCCTCTTGGTTATGCCATTGGCTCAGGCTTGGAAGCAAGAGAGGCGCTTTCTGCCATCATGGGTAACGGTCCGCCTGATCTTGTCGAGAAGGCCACGAGTCTGGCGGGTATATTGTTGGAAATGGTCGGCGTCAAAGGTGGCAAGAAGAAAGCTGAGCAAATTCTCAAGTCAGGGAAAGCTGAGAAGAAGCTGAGAGAGATTATTGAGGCTCAGGGCGGGAATCCACGAGTGAAGCCTGAAGACTTGGAGATCGGCGACAAGCATGCAAACGTGAAAGCTGAACAGGACGGTAGCATTCTCTGGATAAACAATGATGATATCGCAAGAATAGGCCGTGAGACGGGTTCGCCCAAGGAGAAAGGCGCTGGTGTGCTGCTCAAGGCGAAGCTTGGCGCACAGGTGAAGAAAGGCGAACCATTGTTTGAGATTTTCGCTCAGAGAAGCACGAAGCTCAAGGCTGCTTTGGTACTGGCGAAGAGGCTCAAACCGGTGGGACTGAGCATGAAGCCTGAAGCAAGAATGGTGATGGAGCGCATTCCGCCGAGAGCCGAGCACAAGAAGGCTTTCGTTCTAGAAAGGTAGGCCGAAGCTAGGTTTCGTTGTGGTGTTCTCGTCGCGGAAAGCGGAGAGTCTCGTTTACAATTCCTTCGATTCTGTTGGTTAATCTTTGTCCGCGAATACTCAGGATGCCTTCTGCAATGAATATGGTGGCGAAGCCGATGAGTGGAATGGGCAAAATCGCGAAGAGGATGTTCTGTCCTGTTCTCGTGAGAAGCTCTATTGAAGCCCAGATCATCAGAGAGGCGCCGCCGAGGACTACTGCCAGAATGGTCAGAATCTGTGCTGCTGCGATTGAGCCTTTGATCATGAGTTTGATCAAGAGAAGTCTCAGTTTCTCTCGTGTTATCCTGTCTCTTCCTTTCTGCATATGCTCTGCTCTCCGGCTCTTACAATGTTCTGTGCGTATTTGTTCTTTTTGCTTCAGGTGCTTGCGAGTCTGAAACGTGAAAAGAGGGTGCTGTGGAAACGGGTGTTGGGCTTCGTTCAGTTTAAATACTAGATTTGTGATTAGGACTGTGCGAGAGGATACTATTCCATGGGAAAATCCCCTAGAGGCGAATTTGCCGCACGAAAACTGACGAAGAAGAGGAAGAAGCTTCGCTGGAGCAACCGGTACTATAAGCGCCGTATTTTGGGCTTAGATGTGAAGGCTGACCCGCTTCAGGGAGCGCCCATGGCGAGAGGAATAGTCCTCGAAAAGGTTGGTGTGGAAAGCAAGCAGCCCAACAGCGCAATCCGAAAGTGCGTGAGAACGCAACTCATAAAGAATGGAAAAGCCATTACCGCTTTTCTACCAGGAGACGGTGCCTTGAACGTAGTTGACGAGCACGACGAAGTGCTTGTGGAGGGTATTGGCGGTTCGCGTGGGAGAAGTATGGGCGACATTCCGGGCGTCAGGTGGAAGGTTGTGACGGTTAATGGCGTGTCTTTGGTTGAGCTTGTCTATGGGCGGAAGCAGAAGCCTGCACGGTGATCTTGTTGAGCACAAAGGCAGAGGCTAAGCAGGAAAGGGATGTCAAGCTTTTTGGGAAGTGGAGTTTTAAGGACATTAAGGTTCAGGATGCGGGTTTGGAACGTTACGTATCATTGAAGCCTGTTGTGGTTCCGCATAGCATGGGTAGGCATGAGCATAAGCGTTTCCGCAAAGCGAGTATCAGTATCGTCGAGAGACTTGTGAACAATCTCATGCGGCCTGGCAAGAATGCGGGCAAGAAGGCTCGGGTCATAAACATGGTGAAGCAGGCTTTTGAGATTGTTAACCTTCGCACTGGAAAGAATCCTGTCGAAGCGCTTGTCCGGGCAATTGAGAATTCAGCGCCCTGCGAGGACACGACGCGCATCAGCTACGGAGGCATAGTTTATCACATGTCGGTTGACGTTGCTCCCCAGAGGAGGATTGATTTGGCGTTGAGGAATATTTGCGATGCTGCTCGGGCGGCGTCTGTGAATAATCCGCGTTCTGTTGAGGAATGCCTTGCAGAAGAGCTTGTTTTAGCGGCTAACCGCGACATCAAAAGCCACGCAGTTTCAAAACGCTTCGAAACAGAAAGAGTAGCCCAAGCAAACAGATAAGCAGTTGCATACTGCTTTTCGTTTTGTGTTCGAGCAAATCATGGACAAGCTAGACTGAGCAGCGATGTCCAGCTTCATTTCTCTTTTCATGTGTCGCTCTAGCCCTTGCAAGAAGATTGGTTAGGATAAAGTTTTATCCCAAATCCAAAGCACGCGTTTTTCACGCGCACAGGATCGTGGAAAAATAGTCTCGCGCATAGGTCAAGTCCTATCTTTGTTCTTTCAACAATAGCAGTCTTTTTGCAGTTTCTTTGGAGATTTTCTCAAGACCGCTAGCTAGTTCTTTACGGGTAGCCTCATCTAATGGGTACACTTTCCCACCCTTATCTATGAATACAAGCTCTAGTTTCCTACTTTCCATTGCTTCACCTCCTTCAGATTCCATTATTCGCTGCTTGGATTTCACGCGTGTGCGCAGTTGCTCATGCGCTAGTGCTGCTATAAGGTGCTAGCAAGTTCTTTTTTCTTTCTTCCCTGCCAGTTTTCTCCTCGTCGTATCCATGTTTGCCTCGGTTCAGAACCTGCGTCTCTACAGACACCTTCTGTTCCCCTAGCCATGTATTTCGAAGAGCAGGTTTTACAGTAGAATGGTCTGCTTGCCACAGGCTGAAAAGGTACCATGGCAGTTCTTCCACAGTCAATACATTTGGTCTCGAACATTTCCTTTTGGAACGTGTACAATCACCTCTATTAGCCCAGAGAATAATTGAAAAAAGCAAATTCTCAATTATCACTATTACAAAGT
>Ga0315289_10015510_pt1 | contig 10570 bp, 8 predicted proteins | sample YL17G11_40_MG_FD_203452 | JGI IMG/M metagenome (GOLD analysis project Ga0315289, IMG submission 203452) | Sediment microbial communities from Yellowstone Lake, YNP, Wyoming, USA - YL17G11_40 | ecosystem: Environmental > Aquatic > Freshwater > Lake > Sediment | place: USA: Wyoming | collected...
CCTCTCCCAGGGAGGTTCCTCATGAACGAAGAGGCGGAGTACAAGGTCTACGGGTATCGTTGGGTTGTATTGATCTTCTTCGGCCTTATCCTCGTTATTCAAGCTTTCTTGTGGATCAGTTTCGCGCCCATTGAAAGCGCCGTCGAGAGAGCGCTCGGTGTCAGCACGATGCAGGTCAGGTTGCTCGCTCTTATCGGGCCTTTCATGTTCATCATAGTCAGCTCGTCTGCCGGCTCCCTGGCGGACAGGCGCGGATTCAAGTTTGCAACTGGCATCGGCGTAATCATGATGTGTGCTGCAGGGATCGTGAAAGCGGTAACTCCCCACTTGATATCAAGCGGGGACGCCCAGTACTGGATTTACTTCTTCATGCAGATGCTCGGGGGGACCGGCTCGGCCTTCGCGATCGCCAACCTCTCGAAGATGCCCATCAAGTGGTTCCCCGAAAAGCAGAGGGCGCTGGGAACCGGCCTGACTACAATGTGGATGTACCTCGGCACCGTAATCGGCTTGCCCCTGGTAGCCATAGTGGCCAATGTACCCGAAAAAGCGAAGCTCGCCCTAACACCGGTGTCTGTCTTGCAGGCAGACTTGAACAGGGTGCTTCTGGTAGTGGCTATCATCGTCGGGGCCGTCTCGGTACTCTTCTTCCTGTTCGTAAAAGAGAATCCCCCCACCCCGACGGGACCGATGCCGGAGGTGGAAGAGATGTCCCTGCGAAAATCGTTTCCAAGATTCATGCGTATAGCAAGCTTCCGGGCGATGTGCTTCATATCGCTTATCGGTTACGGTATCTACATGGCCCTGACGGTCACCATGGAGAAGATAATCACCTACCACGGCGCCGGCTTCACGGCGAACTTCGCCTCGTTTGTCGCCGCTGGTATAACGTTGGGAGGCATCGTCGGAGCCGCGGTCATCCCGGAAATATCTGAACGGGTCGGGCTCAGAAAGCCCTTCCTGATACTGGCTACACTCGTTGCCATGCCAACTGTTTTCCTGATAGCTTTCATCGGCAACAAAACGGTCGACCTCTCATCCGCGATCATCATGGGGTTGTTCCTCCTTCCGGCTCTTCCGATCATATTCACGATGGTCGGAGAGATGAAAGAGATAGGGCCGAGGCTGGCCGCGACGGCGGTCGGCATCCTGTTCGCGATCGGTAGTATCGGTTCGGTATTGATCCCCTATCTCATGGAGATTTTGTCCAAGAAAAAGCCGGGGGGCATCGTAGATTACCGCTGGGCAATACTCATGCTGGCGGTGCTAGGGCTACTCGGATTACTGGTCATTATCTTCTGGGTAAAGGAGACCGGCCCGAAAAAAAGAGCCGAGAGCCCGTAACAATGGAAACGGTGCTACTTTCCCTTTAGCCTTGCGGTAACGAACTCCGGAAGCTCCGGCGGCGGCTTTACTTCGCCTCGCATTATGAGGGACACGGCCTCCGAATCGCAGGTGGGCGTGCACACCCCGCAACCTATGCAAAGGCCTGCATCAACAACAGCTACCTCATCGTCGCCGACTACTATCGCGCCCACGGGGCATCTTTCCTCGCACGTCGCGCAGCCTGCGCACTCATCGCCCTCGACGAACGCCACGTAGTTCGAGGGTGAGAGGCTGTCGAGCCCCTCGACGAGCTTCGTCTGGAGGAACACGCAGCAACAGGAGCAGCAGTTGCAGATTGTCGATAGCCTGCCCTGGTAGTTGTCGCAGACGTGCACCAGCCCTTCCTCGTTGGCTTTCTCAAGTAGCCCCAGCACCTCTTCCTTCGTTACCTGCCTTGCCATGCCCTGCTCTACCATGTAGCGGGCCATGCTGCCGAAATGAAGGCAGTTTTCGAGCGAATGATCGCACCCCTCACCGACGTAGCGCTTTATCTGCCGGCAGGGGCAGTGGGCAACCGCCATGAACGAGACCTCGTCGAGCCTCTCGGCGAGCGCGTCGAAAGGTAGTACTTCCGAGGAATCCTTGAGAGACTCGGAGACCGGCACGACCCTTACAAGCTGTGTCCCCCGCGCGAGCTCTCTCCCGAATGTCTCTTTGTAGTATTTGACCCAGAGCGGAGCCAGGGCACGGGCAATCTCGGTATCTTCGCCCGCCCAGAAGGGTGTCTCGGTGAATCCCACCACGCTCGGGAGGAGCCGGTAGGTCCTCTCCTGCCCGGGACGCTGTTCTGTGTAGACAGTCCCCCGTTTTACCATCCGCCCGATGATTTCTCCGAGCGACCCCGCCATCTCCGGTATCACCTGCTCCAGCTCGGCAAGCGTCTTGCTCTCGAAGGTTAGCTTCGGCCCGACATCCGCCTCCTCACCCGGGAACAGTATCTCGAGGATCTTTATCAGGGTCGGAGATTCCGGGACACCGACAATCGCCTCGTCCAGGTGTGCGGCCAGTTCTCTGTATTTGTCATCACTCATCCGTAACTCCTAGCTCTTAGGGATCAGCGACATTATGTATTCCCAGATCTCGAGCGTCCTGTCCAGAGCAGCCTTGTCGTGCTGCATGCACGAATACATCCGGGTGCCCGCAAGGGAGTTGATACCCTCGTTCGCAGCGACGATCTGGTAATCCTCACAAATTTCCTTCCTTGTCAGTATCTGGTTCAGCGGGTCCGGCCCCTGGAGGTCTACGTGGAAGAAGGCCGTGGTGTTGTAATGCATGATTGGTCCGTAATTGTAGACGAAGAACGGGAGGTCCTCACGCGTTGCGAAGAGGCTGTTCAGGGCGCCGGTGAGCTGGTTCGCGAAATCGGTGGCCTTCTTGACAGCGTCGTGCTCCTCCATCAGTCGAATGGCATGATAGCATGCCCCGCACGATATCGGGTTGGCAGCGAGTGTCCCGCCGAGATACGGCTCACGCGCGAGGCCGGCAGCGCAGATCTCCATGATCTCCTTTCGGCCGCCGACCGCACCTGCGGCCGGGTATCCGTGCGCGATTATCTTGCCGAACGTGGTGAGGTCCGCCATCACATTGAAGTATTCCTGCGCGCCCCCCATTGCCAGCCTGAAGCCGGTCACGACCTCGTCGAATATAAGAAGCGATCCGTGAGCGTCGCAGAGCTCCCTGCACCTTTTGTTCCAATCGGGATGCACGGGCTGGACCCCGGACTCGCCGCCCACAGGCTCGAGAATCACCGCAGCGACTCCGCCCTGGTCCTTGCTCTCCTCGAAAGCCTTCTCGAGCGCGTCGAAGTCATTCGGCATGACGTCGATCAGGTGCTGGTAGAACTCGACCGGGATGCCTTTGCTCTCGAGCGGCCCCGTTCCGGGGATGTGAAGCGAATAGACCATCTGGTCAGACCAGCCGTGGTAACTCCCGCTCACCTTTACGACTTTCATCTTCTCGGTGTAGGCCCTGGCAATACGAATCGCGGCCATCGCCGCCTCCGTCCCCGTCTGCAGGAAGCGGACCATTTCCACCGACGGCATGTGCTCGATTATTTTCTTGGCCGCCAGGACCTCGTACTCTGAGGTCAGGCCGGTAGATGGCCCCTTCTCCTGGATTATCTTTACGATCTCGTCGTCTAGAGGGTCGAAATGGTGTCCGAGGATTATGGGTGCCCCGCAGAGCAGGTAATCTATGTATTCGTTGCCGTCTATGTCCCACATCTTGTAACCCTTTGTGCGGTCCATCGCCAGCGGATACGGGTGTGTGGTGCTCAGGTTGTGCTCCACACCGCCGGGGATCACGTTCTTGGCGTCCTCGAAAAGCTCGAGGGACTTCTTGTGGGTGTCGTAGAAGCGCTTCTTCTCGCGTTCAAGCGCTTCTTCGGAGATAGGATGCGTATCGGTGGAGACTATCCTCTTCAACCTCTCCTTGATCTCTTCGTATTCCATCTGCTCTCACCTCTCTATTTCGAATTTTGCGAGTCGCAAGTCCAACGCAATGATTCTACTAGAATACACCCAAAGTGTCAGACCGGGTACGTGGTCTTCGGCCCCCGTAGCGCTTCTCAGGTTGGCAACATCAGTCGGATTTCAATATTATGGTCAACGCAGGAACGGCAACAATAAAACGACTTATCAGCCCGCAGGTTGAAAGGAGCAAGAACGATGAGCAAGCCGTGGAGCGCCCCGATCTTCAACGAACAGGACTTCCCGATCAGCATAGTCCGCCTTTCTATCCTCAAGGGGACGGGTGTCGACCTCGACGAGCTGAAGGAGAAGCCGATAATCGCGGTCGCCAACTCTCTGACCGACATGAACCCCGGCCACATGCACCTTCGTTCGCTTGCCGAGCGCGTCAAGGAAGGTATACACGCCGCCGGGGGTATCCCCTTCGAGTTCAACGTGCCGGCTCCATGCGACGGTCTCACGGAGGGCAACGAGGGGATGCGCTTTGTACTACCCCAGCGCGAGCTTATCGCCGATACCGTGGAGATCCATGTCCGGAGCATGCTCTTCGACGGGATTGTGATGATTGCTGGCTGTGACAAGATCATCCCTGGAATGATCATGGCGGCTGCGCGGCTCGACCGACCTACTATCTTCCTGCCCGGCGGCCCCGGTGCGTTCCAGATAAGGTTCTCTCCCAACATGAAAGGGACCGTTAACGACCGGGACTACGACGACCTGCTCGACAAGCTCGCGACCGCTACCTGTGCCACCTGCGGTGCCTGCGAACTGATGGGTACAGCTAACACCTTCCAGTGCCTCGCGGAGGCGCTCGGGCTCACCCTACCCGGCTCGGCCAACGTTCCCGCGTACCACTCCGAGAAGCTCCTGTTCGCGCGCAGAGCAGGCAAGCGCATCGTGGAGATGGTGGAGACAGGACTGAACACGAGGCAGGTCCTGACGGAAAAGGCAATCGAGAATGCCCTCATGGTCGACCTCGCCATCGGGGGCTCCACCAACACCACCCTTCACCTCCCCGCCATCGCCAACGAGCTAGGGTTCGACCTGCCGCTGTCCCGGTTCAACGAGCTAAACAAGAAGGTCCCGACCCTCTGCGCGATAAGGCCTAATGGTCCTTACGGTATCCAGGACCTCTACGTGGCAGGCGGCGTCCCCGCGGTCATGAAGGTCCTCTCCGAGGACCTGCACCTTGACGCGCTGACCATAACGGGCAGCACCTGGGCAGAAATCCTGGAAAGTGTGACGGTCATGGACGAACGGGTGATCCCCCCTAGAGACAGGCCGTTCCTGCGGGAGGGCGGCACCGCCGTACTTTTCGGCAACCTCGCGCCTGAGGGAGCCGTCGTAAAGCAGTCGGCGGTGTCGCCTGACATGCTCTCATTCACGGGTAAAGCCAGGGTCTTCGAATCGGAGGCCGACTGCCTCACTGCTATACGCGAAAAGACTTTGAGCGAGGGCGAGGTCGTTGTCATTCGAAACGAGGGTCCAAAGGGCGGGCCCGGCATGCCCGAGACCCTCGCTGTGACCTTGGCCCTTCCCCTGTACGGCTACAACCGTCTTGCCCTGGTCACCGATGGGAGGTTCTCTGGCGCTACATCGGGGCCCTGCATAGGCCACGTCTCGCCGGAGGCGTACGCCGGCGGACCGATCGCAGCCCTCCGAGACGGCGACGATATCACTATAGACATACCGAACCGTGAACTGAGGGTAGAGTTATCCGACGAAGAGATAAAGGGCCGGCTGACCGGCTGGGAGCCGCCTTCCCGTGAAATCCCGCCCGGCTACATGGAGCGCTACGTAAGGCTCGTGGGCTCTGCTTCACGGGGTGCCGTCCTCGAATAGTGTCGTGACTCTTCTTTTAACGTCTTCGCCGGCGCCGTCGCATTCGTGGAAATGGCAGGGCGATCTTCCTCTCGATGCCGTCTATGCAATAGTTTTTGATTTCTATAGAATGGACAGCGCCGAACCAAAAGGAGGGTGTTGATATGGAAAAAATATGGATACAAAACTATGACTATTTTGTGCCTGAGACCATACGTTATCCCCGCATCCCCTTATACATGAACCTCGAATTCGCATGCAACCGATATGACAAGAATGTGGCTACTATCTTCTTTGACCAGAAGATGACCTACGGAGAGATCAGGGACCATGTGAGGCGCCTCGCCACCGCGCTCGTCGATATGGGTGTGGAAAAGGGAGACAGGGTCGCGTTGATGCTCCCGAACTGTCCGCAGATGATTATCGCATACTACGGCGTCCTGCTGGCCGGCGCCGTGGTGACCAACATCAGCCCGCTGCACGTCGAAAGGGAGATAGAGTACGAGCTCAACGACTCGGGCTCCGAAACCATGATCTACCTGGACCTCTTCCACTCCAGGGTGGAGGCGGTCAGGGAGAACACCCCGCTCAAGCGGAGCATCGTGACTAGCATCACCGACTACATGGAGACCCCGGCTGACGTCGCCGCCGAGAAAGGCCCCGGTATCCAATATTTCCGTGAAGTCATTGAGGGCTCCGCCCCGGACGTCCCGGAGGTGGAGATCGACCCGGTGGAGGACCTCGCAGCCCTCCAGTACACGGGGGGAACCACCGGAATCGCGAAGGGTGTAATGCTGACGCACTACAACCTGCTGGCCAACGCCATGCAGTGCGTCTCCTGGGCAAAGGAGTTCTCTGAACGCGGCCAGGACACCTATCTGGATGTCATCCCCTTCTTCCACTCGTACGGGCAGACCGTAGGCATGAACACGGCCATCTTCAACGCGGCGACGATGCTCCTCATCCCCCAGTTCGAGATAAACATGATGCTTCAGGCAATCCAGAAGTACGAGCCGAACTTCTTCCCCGGCGTACCCACCATATACATCGCCGTCCTCAACCACCCGGACGCTGCGAAGTACGGTGTGGACCGCATAAAGCTCTGCAACTCGGGCTCGGCTCCCCTGCCGGTGGAGGTCCACCGCCAATTCACGAAACTGTCAGGCGGGACTTTCTGCGAGGGCTACGGGCTGTCGGAGGCATCACCGGTAACCCACTCCAACCCGATTGTCGGGATGAAGAAGATAGGCTCGGTGGGCATTCCTTTCCCGGATACCGACTCCAAGATAGTCGATGCCGAAACGGGTGAGGAGGAACTGGGATTCAACGAGCCGGGTGAGCTTATCATCAAGGGCCCCCAGGTCATGAAGGGCTACTGGGAGAAGCCGGATGAAACCGCGAACACACTCAGGGACGGCTGGCTGTACACCGGAGATATCGGCACAGTTGACGAGGACGGTTACTTCTACATCGTGGACCGCAAGAAAGACATGATCATCGCCGGCGGCTTCAACATCTACCCTCGCGAGATCGACGAGGTGCTCTTCGAGCACCCGAAGGTCCAGGAAGCGGTCGCGGTTGGCATACCCGACGAGTACCGCGGCGAGACGGTGAAGGCTTACATCGTTTTGAAGGAGGGCGAGACGACTACGGAGGAAGAGATTATCACCTTCTGCCGCGAGCGCCTTGCCGCCTACAAGGCGCCCCGCATGGTGGAGTTCCGCGACGAGCTGCCCAAGACCCTGGTCGGAAAGGTCCTGCGCAGGGCACTGCTCGAGGAGGAGATTGCTCGCAGGGAGGAGAGCGGAGAGAGCAAGGAGTAGTAAATGGACGAAAAGCAGTACAACAAGCAGCTGTGGGTCTACGGCGTCCTGGTGGTCATAGCGTCGATGTGCGGCTTGGGATCGCCCCTTTTCAAATCCCTTGACGTGAGCTCGGTCTTATCCTGGATCCTGGGCATAATAGCAGTGGTCATTTTCCTTCTGGCCACTGTTACCTTCGGGATCTTCTTGAACCTCAAGGGTCGGCAGTGGGCGGCAGCCATACTTCTTCTGCTGCTGGCCTGGGCCGGTTCAGTAGTATACATGACGACCAGGAAACCGAACCCGCCCAAGACAAAGGGCTGATACTCAGCCTCCTATTCGTAGAGGCTCTTGTGCGCACCGGGGAGCCGCTCGAACGCGCGCGCTGCCTCGTCGCACGGTAGAACTTCTACGTCGCCGCCCTCGCGCTGGATCACGCAGCCTGACCCGGTGAGAAGTTTGTAGTTTTCGCGGGTTTTTTCCTTATCCCCCTCGCAGATGAGCTGGCAGTTGGCGCAGGTCAGGCGCAGGCTCGCATCGGAGAGGGCCATGTTGACGTAGCCGCCAGTTCCGTCAGCCCTCTCCGGCCACTTAGCATAGTTGTCGATAGCACGGAAAAATACATCCAGAAGCTCTTCCTCATCGTCAGGCAGCCTGTAACGCCCGGGCGACCACGTCGACCACTTCCCGCTTCGGTGAAGTCCCGTGAAACCGCCGCACACGAACTGGCATCCCGTGTATGAATCGCGCCTAGCGAAAGTGAAGGTCACACCCCCGAGGGTGACGGATGTTTCCTCTTTCGCGTCGAACATCCCGGACGGACACGCTGCGACGCAAAGCTTGCACCTGTCGCAGAAGGTCTCCTCTTCCGGAACTGGCTCGGTCGGTTCCAGCTCCGCCTCGGTTACGGCCGTCCCGAGGATAACAGCGCATCCGACTCCTTTGATTCCGACGTTCCCGGACCATCCGAAGGAGCCCACCCCTGACCGCACCGCGACGTAACGGTGCGAGATGTCAGGCGGCATCGATAACTGCCACCCTTCTACCTCTGTCCGGTAAACGTTGTTGGATATGACCCTCTTCGAAGCGAAACCCCTCTCCTCAAGCCAGATCGCGAGCGCCTTCGCAAGGCGCGAGGATTTTATGTTCACCTCGAAGTTGTCCTGCTCATGGGCGGAATGGCTCTCCTTTCCGAGGAATCCCCTTATCTTCTCGAGGTCGAGCGGCAGCGCGAAGCTTACTGCCGAACGCGCTTCGGGCAGTATGTAAGAAAGGTCCGCGCTCGGTGGACCACCGGACAGCGTCTCCAGCGTAGCGAACCCCACCTTCAACGCTCCACGCTCGAGCAGGAACTGCTCTATCTCACTGTTCAATGACAACTGGTTGACCCTCCATCTGTTATAGTAATCCTCAAGCCAAATCATACAACATTCTGGCTATCCATTGGTGAATCTTGACCGCCTGCGGACTCGAAGAAAACGGGCGGGAAGGGCGGTTTTAGGTGAGATGCTGAAAGCAGCACTTTACGGACTGCTAGCCGGCAGCACGCTAGTTTTTGGCGCGCTGATAGGCCTGGCCTTTAAAATACAGCGAAGGGTCATAGCCGTAATAATGGCCTTCGGAGCCGGGGTTCTGATATCGACGTTGGCTTTCGATCTTATGGGCGAAGCGTACAAGCTAGGGGGGTTCGACTCCTCTTCCATCGGGTTCGTCATCGGCGCTGTTTTTTTCATCTTCGGCGACTGGGCGGTCGACCACTGGGGAGGCCACACCAGAAAGGACACCCTGAACAAGCGGCATCTCGCGCGGGAACCGAAGGAAGGTGAGAGCTCGGGGCTCGCAATCTTTATCGGCGCCTTGCTTGACGGGATCCCGGAGTCGGCGTCGATCGGTGTCGGGCTTCTCGCCGGCCAGAGTGTCGGCCTGCTCGTTTTAGTGGCCGTATTCCTCAGCAACCTCCCCGAAGGAATATCCGGCGCGGTGAGCATGGTCAGGGCCGGGTGGTCGAAGGTGTCCATCGTTTGCATGTGGGCCGCCGTGGCGGTTTTGAGCTCGCTCAGCTCGCTGTTCGGCTATTCGGTGCTAAGCCACAGCAGTCCCGACGCCAGGGCTTTAGTGATGGCCATCGCGGCCGGTGCCATCCTAGCCATGGTCTCCGCGACCATGATACCCGAGGCGTTCGACGATGAAGGCCGCCTGACTCCTCTGATCACTCCGGCAGCAACGGTTGCGGGTTTCCTGCTTGCTTCCATCCTGTCCGGGCTGACCAGAGTGTGAGTGGACACTAGTCGATGACAGGTATTAAAGCTGTAGGATACGATAGACTACGAATCCGATCCCAACGCGCCGAATGAAAGGGGCTTGACATGGCGGACGACCTAGATTCTCAGGACCGTCAAGAGATCAAATCTCCCGAGGAAATAGAAAAGCTCAAGGCCGAGAACATCGCCTTGAAAGAGCAACTTGAAAAAAAGAAAGGTGAGCGCAAATCCCGGGGCGGGTCCTTTCGAAATTTCATGGTCTGGTTCATGGTCATACTCGCCTGCTTCTTCGCAATTACGGGCGTCCTGGCCACCTGGGTGCGGGCGACTACGCTAGACACCAACACTTTCGTCAAGACTGTTGCGCCATTGATACAGAAAGACGCCGTTGCAAACGCGGTGAGCGAAGAGGCAGTCAAAGTACTGTTCGAGAAAGTCGATATTACGGGCAGCATCCAACAGGTGCTGCCTGCCAAACTCCAGTTCATGGCGAAGCCTTTAGCAAGCGGTGTACAGACCATGGCCAGGGAGGCCGCAAAGAAAATCCTCAAAAGTTCTCAATTCCAGTGGGCATGGCAAAAGATACTTCGACTTGCCCACGGCAGCGCCATAAAGATCATCAAGGGCGAAGGCGGGGTATCAGTCACCAGCCAGGGCAAGGTGGTGCTCGACATCGGGAATCTTCTTACCGAAATCAAAGACCGCCTTGTGGCAGAAGGGCTGGACGTGTTGAAGAACGTGCCGATACCTGCTAGCGCCGGTCAGGTTGAGCTATTCTCGTCTGAAAAACTGGGTGCGCTAAAGTCCGTGGTCGACCTCCTCGACACCTTGA
>Ga0315289_10015511_pt1 | contig 10569 bp, 13 predicted proteins | sample YL17G11_40_MG_FD_203452 | JGI IMG/M metagenome (GOLD analysis project Ga0315289, IMG submission 203452) | Sediment microbial communities from Yellowstone Lake, YNP, Wyoming, USA - YL17G11_40 | ecosystem: Environmental > Aquatic > Freshwater > Lake > Sediment | place: USA: Wyoming | collected...
AACCAGCCAAACCAATTTGGGAAATATCAGCGGGGCTAGCGGGACCGAAGAGGCGCGCTACCCACTGAACTTCCCTCGGGGCCCGGTGGACCGGCCAAAGATCCAAGGCCGCCACCGGGTCCCTTACCACTTACACCAATGACGACCTCCAGTCGTCGAAGAAAACCGCAAACCAATCCGAAAAAAGGAGATGCCCAAATGCAAAATGAAATGCCCAAGAAGCGGACGGACGGCGGAGTGCTAGTGGAACCTCCGTTCTTCCTGCTGCTCGGCAATCCGAAGAACAACTGATGATTATGCCTAACTGCCAACTTTGCGGACAGGTGCTTACTGAGAGCAATATCGGTTATGTGTGCGTCACCGACGGCGCGCGGACTTTTGAATGCAGAATCTGCCATACGGCCCCTCGCAGGATACCCAAGGTCGAGGGGATCAAGTCATGGCGGTTGAACCGTCCCGCGCCCCGGCTCGAGCTCGTGTAACTGATTGACGTAGCATGGACGGGCAACTTTAAGACCCGTCCTAGCCCAAGCTAGATGTGCCTCGGGCCCTTGCATTGCCAGCTTTCTTGCTTGCACTTCCTGTTGTTGTGCTCGCGCAGCCTTTCATGCCAACCGGTGGCGATGCAGCCGCCAGTGCAGGTATCGCAAGTTTCTATGGCAGCGCGGTTGTAAGTGCTATGCTGGTCAGCGTGGCGGGGCTGGCCGCATATGCGCTGAGAGCAAAAGCTACCGGCCCTGCGCAGCTCGCGCCGTTCGCCCGCGATTATGGTTCATACGCAGTGCAGTTCCAGCTAGGATCAATGGACGTGTTCAAGGATTACACATCGGCTTTCCTGAGGGGCAGCAGTGGGATAGCTGATGTTTTCCTTGGCAAGGGATTCGGCAAGCTGGGCTCTGCCATTTCCGGTGAGGTCAGCGGGCTGGAACAGAATGTGCTGGACCGTGCAGCGGACAGGATAGATGGCGTCAAGCTGCCAGGCGAGGTGAAGCTGGGTGATCAGGGATACTTCTCGTCGAAGCCTGCGGGGCGGGCCGACGGTAGGCTGATAGCTGAGCTTGGAGTGCTGGCTATCCCGGCGCCGGCACTGAAAGGGAGCGGCATCATGACCAAGCTGGCAAGCCACGTCATAGATGTCGGCAGGGCGGAATCGGTCGCTCGCATAGTGAGAGTGGGCGAGGCCGTGCTGGAGGTGCTGCCTGCTGCGGTCGCATCCGTATCAAGGTTCGCCAAGGGCGTCTCTGTAACTTCAGGGACGACGGTACAACCGGTCGCACGGGCGAAGAACAAGTAACGTTAGGACTGCGGCAGGGCGACGCTGGTTTTAAATGTCGAAACGCCCAACTGATTGCGTGGTGTTGTGGCCAAGGAATCTGTATCAGCTGGTCCGCTTGTCGGAACCATGCTCGTCGTTGTGATACTCATAGGGGTGTACTTGGTAGGCAACTTGACCGGCGCGGCCGTCAGCGTACTGCCCAACACGCTGCCCAAGACAATCACGGCGACCTACGGCACGCCCGACCTCATAGTGTCCGACATCTCGTGGCTGTACCAACAGAACGGAATCGGTTACACCATAATGGTCACTATAAAGAACCAAGGCACGGCCAAGGCATCAAATTTCTCAGTAATGGTAAAGGACATCAGCAATGATATGGAAATTTTCCCGCCCGCAGCGGCAAACCAGAAGCCAACACGCTGCGTGCTGTCAATTGACGCGGGCAAAACAGGAGTATGCAATTACGTCAATTTTAATCTGCCACTTGCAGGAACGTTCCCCATTACAATACAAGCCACAGCCGACTCGTCGTTGAACGCCTTCGGGGGCGGATTTTGGCAAGGCGGTATCATAAGGGAGTCCAACGAGAAGAACAACGTGCTTAGCATAAAATTCACTGGCTGCGATGGCAGCACGATAGGCAAATGCAATAACGGAGTATGCGAAAAGGACAAGAATGCGGGAGCCCACAACTGCCCGGACCGCTCGGAGACCAAGGACAACTGCATGCCGGACTGTGGCAAGTGCGGGGACGGGTCATGTAATACTGTGGAGCAGATTTTCAACGGCTATGTCACTGAAGACGGAACAGTCTGCAAATGGGCGTGCAAGGCAGACTGCGGATATGTCTGGGGCGACGGCACTTGCGACAAGGGGGAGGCTGGAACGAATGGTGCATTCCTGGATTGCAGCAAATGCGGGGACGGCACTTGCGACAGGAACGAATTCAAGGATGCGGCCAGTATGAAAGCCGACGCTGTGTGCAAGGCCAATCCCAAGCTGTGTAAGGTATGCGCGGCCGACTGCTAGCGGGACTTCTGACGGGTCCAATCGAGCTACGGCGGGAAGCGATGCACGCCACTTTCGCGTCATAATCGTGCCATTTTCATGACGCGCATTTGCTGCTAAGGCTGATTTTGTTCTCGAATCGCGCCATTGCATGGCACATTCGTGACATATACGCGACAAAACGATGGCGCGCATTTGGCGCGAATCGCAAAGCTCAACGCGAGGCACGCAGTTCATCAATCTCGCGGCGCATGAGCTTGACTTCGGTTGTCATGTCTTCAACTGAATCGGCAAGGCTCTTGATGAGGTCCTTGAGGTCCTGCATCTCGGCGCGCGAGGCGAACATGCTTCAAACATGCACGAGAAACCTTAAATGTCAGCAGGCCAGTGGCAGATCTTGGAACGCGGGCCAGATGCCGACATAGTAGTCTACCAGCTTGCCGTAGCCGTCCGGGCAGACCACTTCGTGCTGCGTATGGGCAATGCTGGGCAGGTTCTTTGAGCAGACGGAAATCTGCCTGTCGCAGATGGTGAAGTTCAGTGGCAGACTTTCTGCATAGAAGATGTAGTTGTAGCCGGAGCGGGCCGTCTTGTTAAGAACGTTCTGCAACGTCAGCTGCACCGGGGCCGCTGGAGTGCAGCTTGAAGGCGGTGATGGAAGCCCATTGGTACAGAACAGGTAGTTGAGCCGCTGCGCAGTTGTCTGGTTGTTCCATGCGGGGTCCTGGTATTCAAGGGTGGTTATGAGCTGGGCTTGGGCATAACCCGCTTCCTCTCGCGCCTGCTCTGCGCGTTGCTGCTCGCTGCCCGCGAAGGCGCTGCTGCCTACCAGCACGATAGAGATGAATACCGCAAGCAGGAGGATGTCGATCATGCTCGCTTGGCCCTTCAAACCCGAGGAGAACCTAGGTTCTCCTAAGGGGTTACCTCTCCTAAGTTGGCTGCGCATCAGACGCCCACCGCCACGTCGACACGGCCTGGCCAGAACCGGCCGTCCTTGCCCACAAGAACGGGCATGCTGCTTACCGATTGGCTGGTGCTGGCGTTGAGATTGCCGAAGGTGCATGTGCTTGGAGAAGAGCTTTCCCACCACGTGAGCTTGAACTGGACGCTCGTCAGGTTCCACTGGTTGGCAAGAGCGTTGCAGTCTGGTGTCACCACTCCGCTGCTGTTGTAGAACAGCCTTTCGGCGACGGAGCTGGCCGCCCGGGCGCTGTAGATGAACGCCTGGCTTTCGACCCATTTGCCGTATGCGGCATTAACGGCGATTATGAAACCGACTATCAACAGCACAACGAAAACGGCGGCGAAGAGGTCTTCGCCTGCCTCACCCTTGAGTGACGTAGACGGTCCCTCCACGATTTTCAATCTTCAGCTCGGGTTTGTCGTTGATTACAGCAGAAGCAGCGGTTGCCATGAAGTGGCGCTCAATCTTCCCATCAAGCACCACGGCCTTGGTGGCAGGGTTGATTATCAGTCCATAGTTTCCGATATCCATCTGGTAGGTCACGGCTGAGCCGGGGCCGGCGGCGTCGATAAGGCGCGCGATGTCCTCGGTCACGCGGATTTTGGCATCGATTGCCATCACTTGCATCTGGAAGGTCGCGAAGAACATCAGTGCGCCTAGGACGCCTGCTGCGAACAACAGCATGCTGAACTTGGATGCGAACCAGTCTATCATGATGTCACGCCTTTGATGTACTTCTCGAGCATCTTGCCGCACCTTGTGTTGTAGCCCATTTTTTCCCAGAAGCCCAAAACGCTGTCAATCGGCATGAGCTCTATCATGTCTACGCCCTCATTTCGCAGCGTCTGTTCCATCTCTGTGTAACACTTCCTGCCCAGGCCGCGGCCACGCTTGCTGAATTCTATTTGGAAATATTGGACATGTGCCACCGTGCCATCGGGAATTGACCGGTATATGCGGATAATGGATTGCCCAATCCATTTGCCTGTATCATAAAATTCGCACACCCTTGTTGTCGCTGCATGCTTGCCAACGGCAGCTTTTGTGGCCATGCCATCACACGAACACTATGGTGTAGTCCCTGAGCGTCTGGGGCATGCCGTATGCAAGCCTGAGCTCATAATCAGCTGGGCCGAGCAGGCAGCCTGTCGGCATGCAGCCGGCCGGGAAGCTGAGTGCCACGAGGCTGCCGGTGAGGTTGACGGTGAACACCTCACCGCCAAGGTTGCCGATCAGCTGGTCGGTGGCATTGTTGATGAAGACCGAGTAGCCTGTGGGAACAGTCAGGGTAACGGAGGTGAACGAGCCCTCGTCGCCAAGGCTCTGAAGCGTGCGCATCGCCTGCCTCACGTCAACCAAGTCCTCCTTGAACGTCTTGACCTTCTGGAAGTCCATGAAAGCGTTCAGCTCGTAGAATGCCACTCCCACCACCACCGTTATGAGGATGATGCTGGCGGTCAATCTAAGAGGGAGAGCTTCGATGCCTTTCATGAACTAGGTTGTGAAGGAAAGGTTAAAAACGGACTACTTCGTGCAGTTGCATTCGTGGCCGGGAGTGGCGTTGGCGGTCCAGAGGCAGCCGGCGTCCTCACAGATGGACCGTGCGCTGCTCTTGCTGGTTTCGTTCAGTACTCCAGTCACCTGGGCGCCGCGCTGTTCAAGCGTCTGCGTCATGCTGGTGGTAAAGGCGATTATGGCCGCTATGATCAGGCCAGCTACAACTACAATCAGGATGTACTTCAGCGGCAGGCCCTCGATGCCTTTCATGGAAAGAGCTAGCACGGATAGGCTTATAAATGATATCCAAATCTATCGGCTGAGCGCCTTGGCGAGCGTGCCGCTCAAGGTTTCATGCAAGGTCGCGTTGTAGGTCTGCGTCATCGCCTTTGCGGTGGCCTCGAACTGGCCGAGCATCAGCAGCATGGCGGCTATCACTATGGTCGCCGCTACGATGATGGTGATGTACTTGAAAGGGAGGCCTTCTATTCCTTTCATATCATCTACCAACCAATACGAGATTGAGGCCTATAAGTGCGGCGGTGAACAGGCCAAGGACTATTGCAGTTGACTTGCCCAGTTCCATGTTCAGTGCCACGGGGTCCGAGCCGTATTGTATCATAGTGACGTACCTGATCAGGACGAAGTTGAGGGTGAGCGCGTACAGGCCGACCACCAGCTGCAACACAGGAATGGGCAGGGCGGGAGTGCTCAGCGGCTGTATCGGCATGTAGCCCATCGTGTCGAAGCGGCTGTATGCTGAAGTAACACCCTTGACTATCAGCGAGAAGAGAGCCACTATCACAGCAGTCACGAAAGGAGCAAAAAGCATTGCCGTGGCGCGCATCATGGCAAGGTTCTGCTGGAGCATCAGCATCAGGTTCCTGTCTATCTTGCGGATGCGGGTGAGGTAGCGCCACACCACTGAGGTGGTGTCGGCTGCTGAAGCAACTCCGCCGCGCAGGCTGTTGACAAGGTAGCGCAGCACAGCTTGCAGTTCCTTGCTCTCGCGGGTGAACGGGCTCTCCGGCCCTATCAGTGCCTGCTCTGCGGTGATATGCCTTCTTTTTATCAGGTTGACGGCCTGCCTGGTCTGCTCGGCCAGTTCCGTTTTGCCTAGCATGGTCGCCGCGAAGTCCAGCGCCTCTTCCAGCGGGCGGCCCTCGGAAAGGATGGTCCTTATGTGATACAGCAGGTCGGGCACCTGCGCGTCGAGCTTCCTTATCTTCAGCCGCGCTTCGGCGTTGAACCAGCTGGTGCCCCACAAGTAAAGTGCAGTGCCTGCTCCGATGCCCCAGATTATCGGCATGGTGTTCAGGAAATTGACAACAAGCTTGAGGGGCCCGGTCAGCACGATCACATTTGTCAATGAGAACAAGTAGAGCAGACCCGGAAAACTGGTCAGGATGGCTATGGCAAGGGCAAACGGGAGGGCTGGCAGCATCGTGCCCTTCAGCAGCATGTAGCCCTTAGGTACCTTCGACTTGAGCTCGGGCAAGGTGAAAGTCACGGGTCGGCGGGCGAGTATGGAGTTGGAGTAGAGGTATGAACCAAGCAGGGAGGCCCCCAGGAACAGCGTTATGCTTTCCATGGAAAGCGGGATGCCGAAGAACCCCAGGAGAGGAAAGAGCGATATGATGACCAGCGGCATGATTATGCCGAAGCTGAACAGGACCAGCGTGGGGATGTTCAGCGCCAATGTATATTCGCGCATGTTCAGCAGGATGTCGTTGAGCATCGTATCCACCGCGCGGTTAAGGGTGCCTGCCTTCTTCTTAGGGTCGCGCTCGTGGAAGCTGCCGAGTATGAGGTAGAGGGAGCGCTGGAAGCCACTGCTCCATTTTCCCCACTTGTCGGCTATCTTGGGTAATGCTTCAAATGGGCTGGCCATCTTGCCGGTCCAGATCCGCCATAAGGCCCTCTTGAAGTCGCGGGCTATCTCACCCTCGCCATACTTCGCTGCGGCAGCCATCGCCAGCTCGATGTTGGGGTTCTGCTTTAGGCTGGTCGAGAGGTGGGCAATAATCTGCGGCGCCGCGCCAAGCGATGTTATTGCTGATTGCTTGGCCTGCGATTTCGGATATTCGGTCACTGTGTGGTTAACGAGCAGCGGGAACATGACGGCACAGACTATGAACAGCGCGGGGCTGCTGCCCAACGCGAACGCGATGACAGCGAGCAGGACAAAGAACGAGGCCGTGATGACCATGGCCGTGCGTGCGGTGTTTATGACCTGCTCGGGCGTGACCTTCCACCTCAGGAAGCTGAGGGAAGTCACTAGCTCCGGGCTGGGCGGGGTCTTGCCGGGAAAGTGGTCGCCCAGCATGTCATAGAGATTGAGGAAGGGGTGCTGCATGGTTGTCAGCCCGTTGCACTTTCCAGCCAATCCTTCCAGGAGGCCAGGGCCTTGGTATAGTCAGTCCGTTTCTTGGCCCTGACGGCGTTCAACCATGCGTTGTTGGCCGCGACGGTCCACTCGGCGGACAGGAGCTCAGGACGCTTCTGCGCGGCCTTGAGCAGCGCTTTCCTCATATCGATACGGGCCTTGATGTTGTCGAGCGTCTGCTTCTTTGAGAAGCCCTTGAGCTGTGCTATCCTTCTTATGGTGTCGGACTGCCAGAGGTCTTCGATCTTCAAGGAGTCCCTGCCGCGCCTGTAGGTCATGAGCTCGCGGAACTTGGGCTCGTCGCGCCAGTCCTTCAGGACCTCGGTTATCCCGGTGAGCCTCCTCAAGCGCTCAGGAGAATCGCCCTTGCGCATCAGGCCGGTCGTAAGGATTATGTCGGCGGCCTTGAAGCTGGTCGAAGGGACGCCCAAATCATTAGTAATTCGGTCCCATACGTCGTATGGATTGCTGCCGTGGACGGTGCCAAGGACCACGTTACCAACAGCGCCGACCCGCATTGCCTCGAAGAGAGCTTTGGCTTCCGGGCCGCGGACCTCGCCGAGCACGAGAATACTCTCGCCCAGACGCAGCGATGTGCGCAGCGCATCTTCGGCTGAAAGCTCGTAGCCCTTGGCGAACGCCTCTATCTTCAGGTGTTCCAGCTTGTAGCCGAGGCCGCGCAAATAGGCGACAGGCGTTTCGGGCGTGTCCTCGATAAGGATGATACGGTTGTTCTGGTTGACCTCCAAAAGCAAGCTCGTCATCAACGAGGTCTTGCCAGATGAACGCGGGCCAATCACCAGCAAGGAGGCATGGCCGTCCATCAGGAAACTTAGAAGACCGGCCGCCTCAGGCGATAGCATGCCGACGCGTATGAAGTCGCCGAGTGTCCAGGGAGTCTCTTTCCTGCGCCTGAACGCGAAGCCGGTCCCTGAATAGGTGCAAGGCTCGCGGATACCAGCGACACGGACACCGAAGTCTTCAAGCTCAGCGTGAAGGACAGGAGAACTGGCGTCGAACGGCCTGCCGCTGACTGCTCGCAATCTGGTTGAAAGCTTTTCCAAATCTTCCGAGCTGAGGTGGATGTTGGTTATGCATTCGCCGAGTTTTGCATGGACGACATGCACCATGCGCGAGCCACTGTCAACGTAGATGTCGGTCAGGTGGGTGTCTGCGAGCAACGGTTCAAGCATGCCATAGCCGGCCGTGTGCCTGAGGAATATCTCCTTCAGCACGGGGTCGTGGCCGCCGAGCAGCTTATCTGCAAGCCGGGCGAGGAGCTTGCGCATCTCCACTGCGCTATGCTCGATATCCGGTTGCTCCTTTGTGACCACACCAAAGGCGGCCTGCAGGGCCTTGAGCTGCGGGTTGCTGAGCATGAACTCCGGATAGTCGATGTGGTACAGGTGGTCCGGGCGGTCTGAAAGGGGGTAGATTGATACCCTTGCGGCCCCTATATTATATGTTTCCACGGGAGGTGTATCAGGCGGGTGGCGGTCGACCTTGCTGCTTACCAGCTCGGGAACAAGCACGGGCCTGAACAACCTGTGCCAGGCGGCGGCCGGATCGCTTATCTTCAGCGCGGTCCTTATCGCCGGCACAGCAAAGAGCTGCTTCGACAAGACATCGAGGGCGGGGCCGTGCTGCTCGTCGCATACTTTGCAAAGGCGCACGGTGCGGAGCATGTAGTAGAGCCTGATGGGGTCGTTAACGTTCCTGAGCAGGCGCGCGTGCTGCTGTGCACACTTTTCGCAGAAGGAGTTCGTAAGGTCGTCAAGCGCGACCTTGGCGCTTTCAGTCGCTTTGGCAAGCTCACGTGCTGTTGCAACGTCTTCCGGCCCATAGACGCGCTGGAACCGCTTCTTCAGCACGACCTCGTCGGGTTTCTCCATTTCAGCAATCTCTGCAAGGCGCGCGCGGCATTGCGGATTGGTCAGCGAGGCGTTGCTGGTACAGTTGGAGCAATCGAACACCACGCTCTTGCTCCCCTTCGTGGTCTCGGTAGAATACGGGCAGGAGCAGGCAGGGGCCATGTGAGCAATAGGATGGAAAACGTTAAATGCCCGACTGGAGGCCTTAAGAGCCTTTACCTCGAACATCGTGTGTGAAAGGTTTCGCTGCGACGCCGATAGTTTTCATAGCGGTGTTCATGATAACAGCGGTACTGTTCCTGCACTTCATGGACGTGGACAAGCGCGTGGCGGAGGGCATAGGCAAGGAATCAAGGCTGATCAAGCTGCAGGCCGACAGCGTGAAGCAGCAGATTGCCAGAGGGAGCTCGATAAGCAGCTTCGCGCTGGCTCTGGCCATGTATTCGGACAACGAGAGCGATATGGAGTACTCACTGAGAAAGACGTTCGATAACAGCATAGACGTTCGCGACCCCACAAGCGGGGACAACAAGTTCGTCGTGGATTGGGAGTTCAAGTGGGGCGCCACCCTCATCGACGCCGGGATGAACAGCAGCAAAAGCGCCACTGAGACAATAACATATCCGTTCTACGAGCTGACCGATGCGGCCAAGAAGTACGATTATTCCGGTTTTGACTTTGATTGCCAGACGATGCAGAACGGACTGAACAGTTACCTATCAAGCAACTTCCCTGCAATGAGCTGGAACCGCACCTACGGGAACTGCTACACCTACGAGGGTTACAACCTTAAGGACCTTTACCTGATCGGCAACTACGTCAACGGCACGCTTTCGGAGCAGAGCCAGCACATTTTCAGCCCGCTTTACGGCGGGACCTGCTCGTGCTAGTGTCAAACTAAGCTGCTTAAGGCAGCAAGAACGCTCTTGGCGACCTTTGGTCGCTCATATCAGCTTGCTCGCCACATCCTGAAGAAGAAGGCGCCCATGCCAAGCAGCACCACGGCCATCACTCCGACTATGAGCATCTCGCCGCTGACGACGGGCAGATGAGGCAAGGCGCCGAACAGGCCGGTCGGGCCTGCCAGAGGCGCCTGATTAGCCAAAACAGCGGCCTGCTCCGCGAAGTTCTGGGCAGTGGCCCAATCGCCCGCATCAAAGGACGCTTTGGCCTGAGTGAGCATGGTCTTGGCGTTGGTGACGTCCTTTCCAGCGGCCGTGGCATTCGCGATGGCCGCGGTCGCAGAGTCCATGGTCGCCTGCGCGGCATCCTTCCCTGAGGCGTTGGGTTGTGCGGCGGGTGCTGGGGCAGTTGCTGGAACCGGGACCGGTGTCGGTGCGGTCGTCTTGTTGGTATTGTTTACGATGATGGTGTAACCGCCTCCTCCCCCACCGCCACCAGGCGATGGGTTTGGATTGCTAACACTTATCGTGAAGTATGAGTTGTTGCTTCTGCCGGTGTTGCTCGCCGCATCGGTGCAGTACAGTGTGATGTTGTAGTCGCCGTTGGACGGGCTGATGGTGGTGTTGCCGCTTATCGAGCTGTTGGAACCGGCGCTCAG
>Ga0315289_10015513_pt1 | contig 10568 bp, 12 predicted proteins | sample YL17G11_40_MG_FD_203452 | JGI IMG/M metagenome (GOLD analysis project Ga0315289, IMG submission 203452) | Sediment microbial communities from Yellowstone Lake, YNP, Wyoming, USA - YL17G11_40 | ecosystem: Environmental > Aquatic > Freshwater > Lake > Sediment | place: USA: Wyoming | collected...
TGATAGACGGTAAGCTACCGTGGCTTGAGTTGCGGCTGATATTATCTGAGGAAAAGGATAGCGATAGGTTCGAAAAGGTTATGGAGATTATACAAAAACGCGTTTCCTGGAATGAGAAAATCCTTCTGCCCCTCCATGAACATTTATACATTGTGTCAAAAGAAGGGAAGAGGATAGTCAAGTGTGATTGTGGCTACGAATTCGGCGATTACCGGGAGAATTGGAAGACAAAGTGCCGGGTTAGAGTGAGAGATACCAACGAAAGCCTCGACGAGATATATCCACCCTACATGCATTCAGACCCGGAATGGGAGGAAATAAGGGAATATTACTGTCCCGGCTGCCTTGCGCTTTTAGATACCGAGCTGGCGCCCCCCGGCTGTCCTCCGGTATTCAATTTCCTCCCCGATATAGACGCTTTTTACGAGGAATGGCTGGGAAAGCCCGCTCCCGATAAGAAGAGAGTGTAAGTAAGGCATATCCTCTCTTTAGATATTAGATAAATGTAATAGCTTGACCGGGATTGTAGTATCAGATGCTATCGGATAACGGAGATAGAAGGCCCTATTTATGAAGAATATATTTATAACCGGTGTCTCAGGTTATTTTGGCTCCAAGCTTGTCTCTCTGTTTGCCCAAAAGGATGAGGTGGAAAGCATTGTCGGAATTGATATGAAACCACCTTCATATACCTCGGAAAAACTGGAGTTTATACAACATGATGTTAGGCACGATATGTCCCCACTACTCTTAATAAGAGGCATAGATTGTGCTATCCATGCTGCTTACATCTTGCCACCCATACACAATAAGACCTTGATGGAAGACATTAATATCAATGGGACAAAGAACTTTTTGGATTCATGCACCAGGGCTGGCGTGGGACAGCTTTTATGTTGTTCTTCTACTGCCGCGTACGGGTTTCATAAAGATAACCCATCTTTGTTGACGGAGGACTCTCCCCTGAGGGGAAACGATGATTTCACGTACTCCAAAAACAAAAAGGAGCTGGAGTTTATCTATAAAGAGTTTAAGGAAACCCACCCTGATGTATGCTTAACTATTATAAGACCAAGTTTCGTAGTAGGCCCTGGATTTGATAACCCACTTGCCAGACATCTTAAAAAGAAGATAGTGCCACTGCCACGCGACACGGCACCGTTTCAGTTCATACATGAAGATGACCTTGTAGAGATTATCTATCAGCTCCTGTCGAAGAAGAAGGAAGGGGCATACAATTTAGCTGCTGATGGCACGATGACTTTTGACGAGATGCTGCACATCCTCGGCAACTGGCCTTTAAAATTACCGGCATCCATAGTGTATCCATTAACCGACTTAATGTGGTTTTTGCGCATTAAGTTTATGTCAGAATTTCCAAGCCCTGCTTTGAATATGTGTCGCTATCCGTGGATTGCCAGTAATGAAAAGCTAAAAAAAGAACTAAATTATAAATTTAAGTATACTACAAAGGAGGCCTTTGAGGATTTTGCCAGGCATGTCAGGGCCAGGAGTTAATCCCACGGGATTGTAATCTTCTTATAATCCACCCCCAGCTTTGCCCACATTGCCAGTGTTTCCTTGCAGAAGGCAATTTCTCGTCTCTATGTTATAAGGCTCACTCCCGCCGATAATCCCAATCTTTGTTTTGGGTATTAAGGTTTCTCCTTTTCCAACATTTCCAGGAACTGAGCTGGCGTGATAATTTGTATTCCTTCATATTCTCTTAAGTTCAGCAAATGTATATCTCCGGAGACGATGAAATCTGCCTTTGCATCCACAGCGCAGGATAAGTAGTTATTATCCGCAGGGTCTTCTGCTATCAGCTCGAGTGCCTTCTTTCCTTCAACCAGCGACAAAATGCTCAACAGGTCAGATACAAATTTCTTTAATTCTTGTTTCTCCAACCCATGTCTTTTCACCAACTTTGGGTAGCTCAAAACTCGCTCTAGCTCTTCAATAATAGAGGGTGAAGTAAAAAGGCGAATCTTATTTTCAAAGACATAATTGAGGATTTGAGCTGGTTTGCCACGGGGATTTATCAGTGCGCTGACAAAGACATTAGCATCCAGAACAATCTTGAGCATAGGGAATATTCTCTGGTCAAGTTTGCCTTGCTGCCTCTACCGCTTCCCTGATTTCGCTCTCCAGCACTTCCGAGTCTACACTTCGATTTCTTTCCCTTAGCGACTCAATTTTTTCGTAAAGCTTTTCCCTGACCTTTCCCCAGGCAACATATTCTTCCACAGGTATCACCGCTACCATGGGCTTATTCCCCCTCTCCACAATATACCTATCCCCCCTGAGGCGAACTTCATCCATCAGCTCCCCGAATCTTTGCCTTGCTTTCTGTGCCGATATTTTCTTAAGCATCTTAATCCCCTATGGTCATTATAGTCATATTGATTATAATGGATAACGGTTTCCATTACAAGTAGGGAAATTGATTCCTCACCACACGCAGTTACATTTAATATTTTTGTAATCCATTCCCAGCTTTGCTTCAAGCATTTAGTTTTCCCTCAGTTGGTATTTCCTAAAGCTGTAAAAATTCTTCTATACTTAGTCCAGCCTGACGCAGGATAGCTCGCAATGTTCCTTCGGGTAAGTCGCCAGGGTGGTGAGGCACTGTAGTGCGAGCATGAGTTTGAGGATTCCACCATATTTCGTGACTTCCCTTTGCCTGGCGGTCAAAGACGAAGCCTGCCCGCCTCAACTTACGAATAACTTCATCCGCACTAAATCCAGCCAGCCTTCCCATCAGGATATGCTCACTGGAATGCGGACTTTGACACTCACGGGAGCAGCAGTTTGGAGCTTGGGCGGGAGCTTGTCACCATGCTCCAGGTAGGACTCAATGAGCTTGCGAGCCACATCTTGGGCAATCTCCAGGGTTTCTGTGGCAGTCCGTCCTTGAGCTACCAGCCCGGGCAGTTCATCGCTAGTAGCCAAGAATCCCCCCTCAGGTAGGGGTTCTAGGTGAATCTCCAGAAATATTTCCTTCATAACATCACCCCCAAGCTACTGACAGTATACCATATAGCTTGGTGTTGCACCTCTCACCACACGCAGTTACATTTAATATTCTTATAGTCCATTCCTAGCTTTGCCCACATTGCCAGGGTTTCCTTGCAAAGAACAATATTCTATACCTTAGACATGATATTTTTGTTTAAATTTGTCAAAAATTGTTGCTAAAGCGTTGAAAAAGTCAAAGAAACAGCCAAAAAGGTATTGACAAAACAGGACCCCTTAAGGTAATATGAAAGTGCCGGAAGGCAATAAGTGTAATCGATTATATTGTATTGGTACTTGGGGAGCCGACAATCGGTTCCCCAAGTCATTTTCTAGCCAAAATCTCTTTGACAATAGGGGTATCACGATTTAATTTGATTACCCGCATCTGATAACCTGGACGAGCAGGGTTATCAATTTGTTCTATACTAATTATTTCAGACTCTCTTGCGCTTTCAATATAAGCGTACCTGTCATCTTGTGTTTGCCCGCCAATCAGGTAGGATAGCATTATATCCTTATGGAAGTAACTGAGAGCAACGAACGGCAATTTCGACTCCACGCTATCAAGAATGCTAACGAATTTAGCCCAGCGGACCAAATCTCTAGGTGACAATCCAGTCAACACTTGTTGGTTCGGTAATTTTCGTGTGAGTTGTATATCAAGGTATTTCTCTATGGGATACAGAGGAGCTAGGCTTGTTAGGTCGGGCGAGGCATCTATTCCTACTGCGCAAATGTATATTTTTATGCCTTTGATAGAAGCCTTACGGACAACCTCGCAATAATGGGAGGCACCACTGCAAAGAAGGATACTATCGAAATCGTGCGGTGTAAAGATTAGTTCCATCAAGTCGGCAATTAGAACAGGGTCTGTCTGGTCTTTGCCACTTCTAGCTCTTAGTACGTTACGGATGCCGAAAGGCAGTTTTTTGTCGATATCTCTGGCTTCCTCTCTCCGTAGGGTGAAGTCGCCATAGAATGTTGCTTGCCTTAGCGTTCCAATTTCGCTTGCCGCTTTCTTTACAGCCTCCATTACTTGGTCAACTGAAACTTTCTCAATGTAGTTATCACTCAATCTTTGCCTTATGTTCTCCCAATCGATGAAAGCGTCGACTCGATTTGTTTTCGTGCCTCCCATTTGTCTCCTATGCAGATAGAATTATTAGATCAACGGTGCTTTGGTGGTTTTGCCAGAAGCTTGTTGATAGGCTTGCCTTTAACTGTTACCTTTCGCACTGTCCTATCGTATGATTTTGCCAAAGGTTTCGAGAGCCAACTTGCTGACCCTTTCGGCAAGACCTGCTGCAAGCGTTTTTTAGCAGCTTGCCCACCTTTTTCACTGAGCTCCGGAGCATCAAGGTTAGCAATCCTCACACGCTCCCCTTCAGCAAGCACAAAGGTATCGCCGTCAACAACTCGTTTTACCTTCCCTACTGGCATACTGATTCCTCCTTGTTATCATGTCTCTCAGCTTTTATAGCTAATAACCTTAGCAAAGGAAGGCATAGAAATGCAACTATTTTGTAACCTCTTGCCAGAGTTGGTGGAGGAGGCGCTGGCGAAGTCTGGAGTCGAGGATGGAGCCGAGGTAATCTTCAAAGACCTCATCTGTTTTTTGCTTTAAGCTCTCTAATTCGGGGACAATGTCTTTTAGGTAATCCTCATCTTTGGGTATCTTGATGCTCTCTTGTGCAGCTTCCAGCCAAACTTTGAGATAGCGAGCTTCTGTTTCCGAAGTGCAGTCTATGTGTTCCCTGCCTGAAGAAAGACGCCAGCCAAAGAGTTCTTGCTCCAATTTAATTTCGCCCGAAACTTTAGGCAAGCTCCGACTGCGCAAAGGCTTGTGAGTTAAAATCTTCTCTCGATAGAACTTCCCCAGGGTATCATCGCCGAGCTTATCCATCACTGTTTTCACCAGAAGGTCAATATCTATTCCTTCTTTTGTTTTCCGCCTCTTGCCAAAGCTCTTAGCCCTCTCAATTCTGGACTTCACCAAATCCACCACAGCTCGGTAGACCTCAAGCTGCTCCTCATCGCTCAAGCCCAGAATCTCGCCCATTATGATCTTATCCAGCTCCCTTCGGTCGGGCTTGACCTTTTCCAGGGAGACCTCTTCGGGAGAGTTAACGCCAAGTTCAGAGAAAAGAGAACTGTGAGCAAACTCTCCATGCTTATTCGTCCAAGCTTGCAAGGCGTCAACTTGCCGCTTATTTAAAGTAGAAGGTGTAACAGTTAAAAGCCTCTCAATGTCTATCCCTTCTGTTTTCAGTGCTCCTTCTCCCAAATTCACCCTTCCACCCAGCTCCTTAATAAAAGGAGCTAGGCTTGAAGTAAAAAATAAGGAAATGGGCATAAGAAAATTCCTCCTCTTCGGCTGTATCTCAAAGAGGTTATGATCAACATAGACGCTACTCTGATTTAATCCTATCAGTTGGCGGTCGTTATGGATCATAGGATGCAAGAAGCCATAAGGTTTTCTTTCCCCCAAGTCATACCACTTCTCCCTTGAGGCACAGGTAGGGCGGAGATGGTAGCCCTTGCTCTCGCCCTCCCGAATATATTTGAGGACATTGGTTCCTCTTAAATCCTTTTTATCCTTGTGAATCATCAAGACTCGGTATTTCAAATCTTCTGGTTTGACCACGATGGATTTACATTCTCTAGGGCTTTTGATGATATAATTTGCTACCCAAATTCCCTTGTCATCTTGGTGCATCCAGAATTCCCTCTCAATCCCTCTCCTCTTTATCTCCTCCTCAGTCAGGTAGAAGAACTCATTAGCACCAGTGGTGAAGCCGCGCCTTACCTCAGCGATTTCCTTCAAGGGCACCAATTTATCTTTCCCTTTCTCCAGTATCTTAAAGAAAATCTCTGGAGCTCTCAGGTATTTGCCCCACTTGGCACCGACATATTTCCCTGATTCTTTATCGAAACCCTCTTCCCAAAGCCCAGCCTGGGACTTTGGTAAAATCCTTAACTCTTCGTTTTGATAGAACTCAGAATGAGCCATGATAGTCTTTACCAACTTGTCAACTTCGTTTAGCCTTTCAACTTGCTTTTGCCACATTTCCTGAGCCTGTGGGATTAAATAATCCAGGCGCTTGAAGAGATAGACGAAGCGGACTAGGTTTTCGTCTCGTTCTTTCTTATCTTTGCACTTCTCCAGAATAACGATGCAAGTGTTGACATCGGCTTCCTCAAACCATCTCTCCACTTTGGACTCTATGATGGTGATGATTTTGTAGTTATTGAGGAAAAACTCCTGAAGTCCCTTGCCATAATCCACATCCAGCCAAGAATTGGAGATGATGAAGCCAAAACGACCACCATCTGTGAGGAACTTTGTTCCGTGGACAAAGAAGTAGGCATGAATGCCAGCCCTCTTTGAGATTTCGGCAATTCTTTTACCAGTATTATCTTCAAGAGCTTTTTGTATAATTTTTTCTTTATATTCTTTGACCTCGGGGGCAATCTCTGGCATCTCCTCTTGTCGGGTATAAGGAGGATTACCTACAACACAATCAAACCAGCGGGGATAGGTGACTTCCTTTTCCCTCATATCGAGCCTCTTCGCTATCGCCTTCCTTGATTTCACAGACAGCTCAAAGCCGCCTTCAGTGCTCAGGAGGTTGAAGAAGTCATCTTGAAGAATATTGGGGTAATTTTTATCCACACTCAGGTCTCTGATAGCCAAGTTTATAGTGGAAAGGTGAGCAGGGAACTTAGCGATGTCGTTACCCCAGAGGGTATCCAGAATATCCTCGTGCTTTAGAAACTGGTTCATTAACTTCTTATGCTGGTAGGCTCTCACCAGAAATGTGCCGGCACCGCAGGCAGGGTCAAGGACTTTATCATCCTCATGTCTCAGGCAAAACTTAAGGATGATATCTACAACATCAGGATTGGTGAAGTATTGACCGAGGTTATGTCGCTCATCTTGAGGAATTAGCCTCTCAAAGATTGGCCCGATAATGTCGCTGAGCTTGGAGAAATCATATTGCCTGAGAACTCTTACCAAATCTTCTATTTCCTTAATTACCTCTTTATCATCGGGGAAAGCAACAGTATCAATAAAATCTGTAGTGTAAATGGTCTCGTAGTCTATCTTGAGCACCTCATCGAAAAAGCTCTGCAATATCTTCTGAAGCTGCGCCCCTTTAAACAAGCCTTCTGGTATTTTAAGAAGCGGAAGCTCGCTTGGACGTTTGGCTTGGAGCACATTGTAAAACAGGATTTTATTCACCAGCAGATAGGCAGTTTGCCTTGCTGCTTTATCGAAGTCTTGAGGCTGCCAAGGAGCAAAGCTCCAGCCCTGTGATACAAACCACCTGCCAAGCTCTTTAGCAAAGGCATTATCCTTGTGGTAACGGTTATAAATTATCTCGGTGTAATACCTGGAGAGCCTTCTTATCTTGTCCTGAAGCCTATAGATGAGGAATTCGTCGGTTGGCAATTTGGGCTCAGGCTCCTTGCCAGTATAAACGGCATAGAGTTTACTGAAGAAGATATCCAGTTGCTTTGTGATGCTTTCTTTATACCTTGTCCCCTCAATATTATCTAAATTCTCTATATCTGAAAGGCAATATCTATCAACAACTTGTTCCTCTTCATTTTTTTGCTCATTGACCTTTTGGGTATTAAACCAAATTAACTCCTTGAAGTTGGTAGTGGCGAAGTATTTAGCTTTCCTGGCATTTGCTTTCTCCCAGGCAGGCTTTTTAAGGTTTTCATAGTCAAAAACATTAAAGTGGGGGTGCTTGGCTTCTATGACACAGAGGACATTCTGGCTACGGCGAGATTCATAGATTATGATGTCAGGAGATTTTCTATCTGCTCCAGAGGTATCTACATCGGGAAGCCCCAAATCGAGCTTTTTCTGCTCAATAATTTCCCTCATCCAATGCATAAGCACTGCCACTGCACTGCGCTCCGTCTTCCAGCTGGTAGCATCATAAGGGCTAGGGATTCTAGTTAGCTTGCCACCAAACTCAGTTTTCTTCATGCTCTTTTAACACCTCGTTCACGATGCGGCGGGCGATTTCGAAGGCGGCAGCGATGCGGATTATTTTAGTATCACCGAGTCCTTTTATATCCAAAAGCTTCTCCAAGGGTTGATTTGCCATGCCTTTGAAGCCGCCGAACTTCTGTAAAATTTCCTCAGCAATCTTCTCCGCAGGCTTGCCTTCAATGCCCGGGGCAATGAGGATGGAGAGGAGCTCAGCGTCGGTTAATGTCTCGGCGCCCAGCTCCCGGAGCTTGCCGCCGGGGTGGTGCCATTTCTGCGATTTGTTGTTCATTTTGGTTCCAATTCTGCCTCCGCAAAAAAATAAGTGCTCGTTCTATAGACCTTTATAGGTGCCTTCCTTGCGTTTAGCTACTCGGACTACGGTAACCAACTTATTCTCGTCATCTATAGCATACACTATTCTATAACGCCTTATTCGAACACGCCACAAGCCACTGTCGGCCAACTTCTTAACTTTTGGAGGTCGAGGATTTTGCTCCAGGTTTGAGATAGTCCTGGCGAGCATCTTGTAATCTCGCCCGAAAGAAGCATCTAGCTCTTTCTGAGCCGCTCGTCTGAGCCTGATTTCATAGTTCACTCCGCTGCTCTCGCTTCTGCCTGCGTTGCTGATATTGCTTCCAGGTTATGGTGCCTTCTTCTTGGGATAAAGTGTTCAACCCCTGTTGAATGTCCTCCTCATCCTCCAATATTTCTAGGGCAGCATCCCGGAGAAGCTTAGCCATGGAAGTGCGCTGCTCAAAAGCTAAGCGACGCAGCCCCTCGTGTTGTTCCGGGGTAAGAAAAATTGTGGTGCGCTTCAAATTGGTTGCCATGGCCCTTCACCTCCGCACGGATAGTAACATATATACATCGGTATGTCAAAGTGTCTATATGGCTAGGGTCGGGATAATGCAAGATGAGTGAACTTATATGGCTCCCTTATTATCCCTTTCTCGGTGATGATGACGGTTATGTATTTATGGGGGGTTATATCGAAGGCTGGGTTGGCTGCATTTACGCCCTCCGGGGCGATAGATATTCCCTGGATATGGGTTACCTCTTCAGGGCTTCGCTGCTCAATGGGGATTTCTGCTCCGGATGCTAGAGAAGGGTCAATGGTACTGGTGGGGCAAGCAACATAGAAGGGGATGCTATTTTCTTTAGCCAGCACTGCCAGGGTGTAGGTGCCAATCTTGTTGGCGACATCGCCATTGGCGGCGATTCTATCGGCGCCAACGATAACGCAGTTTATTTTGCCTTGCTTCATAAAATAGCCTGCCATAGAGTCGGTGATTAATGTTACCGGGATATTTTCTTGCTTTAACTCCCAGGCGGTGAGCCTTGCTCCCTGCAGCAGGGGACGAGTTTCGGTGGCGATTACGCTTATCTTCTTTCCTTGTTCTCTGGCAGCTTTAATTACCCCGAGGGCAGTGCCATAGCCTGCAGTGGCTAAAGGTCCGGCATTGCAGTGAGTGAGGATGGTGAAGCCGTCTTGAATAAGCTCGGCTCCCAGTTGGCTGAGTTTCGTCGTTGCCTCTATTTCATCACGGTGGATTTGTTTCGCCTCATCAATCAGCGACTTTTTTATCTCAGAAACATCACTGCCTCGGGCAGCCTTTTGCATTCTATCAATGGCTTGAAAGAGGTTAACTGCAGTAGGTCTGGCGGTGGCGAAGGCATCCAGGATAGGGGCAAGCCGCTCAGAAAACTGGTCTTTATTTTCTGCCTTTATCTTCTGCACACCCAGGGCGATTCCGTATGCGGCAGCGACGCCGATGGCGGGCGCGCCACGAATTTGCATCGTTTTAATAGCTAAAACGACATCCTGGTAATCGGACAGGTCAATGAAGACTTGCTGTTGAGGGAGCTTGCTCTGGTCCAGAATCCTTACCTTATTATCGAGCCATTGTATAGCTTTTATGGTCATCGGTTTGGTAAATACTATAACGCTGAACAAGCAGATGCAATGAGATTGCTTCGGCACTCCGTGCCGCGCAATGACAAAAAAGAGGTGAGGTGTCTCTAAATGACTCTGCAATTGATGTTGACTTGATGGACTGGGGGTTGTAAAATTTAGCAGTTTGGGGTATTCCGAGTGGAGAAAATAGTGTGGTCATCTCAGAGGATAAACGGGAACAAGTCGCAAAATATTTTACGGAATAAATTCAGAAAGGAGGGTTAAAGATGGACTTTAAACTTTCGGCGGAAGAGGAGAAGAGGAGGAAGGAATTTTTCGATGGTTGCAAGGAGCTAAGTAAAGAAAGGCCGGCGAATTTCATACAAGGACTAGAAGCTGACTTTGAGAAGGCGAACCAGCCTTACGTAACGCGTTGCCGTAAGGAATTTGCCAAGCGGGGATGGCTTCGACTTGGCTGGCCTGCTGAGTATGGAGGGGTAGGAAGTCATATGGACCGCGTCTTCTTTGGTGAGGCTAGAGGATATTACGGTCTGCCTGGTGTTGATATCTTTGGAATAGAAATGCTTGCCCCTACGCTTATCGCTATGGGAAGCAAAGAAGTGAAAGATAGATTTCTACCTCCGATTG
>Ga0315289_10015515_pt1 | contig 10568 bp, 6 predicted proteins | sample YL17G11_40_MG_FD_203452 | JGI IMG/M metagenome (GOLD analysis project Ga0315289, IMG submission 203452) | Sediment microbial communities from Yellowstone Lake, YNP, Wyoming, USA - YL17G11_40 | ecosystem: Environmental > Aquatic > Freshwater > Lake > Sediment | place: USA: Wyoming | collected...
TAGTAGAAGAACCTGCCCCAACTGAACCCTTACCAGTTCCTCCTGCACAAGCCGCGCCCGTAGCAGAAGCTGTAACGCCCGTAGCCGCACCAGTAGAACAAGTAGTCACGCCACCAGTAGAGGTTGCACCTGCCATCGCAGAGGCCGCGCCAGTTGAGCCAGTCACTCCCGCACCAGTCACCGAGCAAGCTGCACCAAAGGTTGCGACAATACAAGAAGCCGACGACTTGGGATATACGCAACGCGACCCAAAGGATGTAAGGGCATTCAAGGCTTCAAAGATAACAAACGAATCACTTACAAATCATTTAGAAAAACAAGGATTCCGAGAAGGAGATATAATTGAAACGCCAACCGGAAATGCGGAACTGTATGTATCTGATGTTGGGTTTGCATATTCTTGGAAGCCAAAGAAAGGTAGAGGCAGAGATGGCGTAATCAAAGACCCAGTTGGAGGAGTAAGGATTGAGCCAATAACATTGCGTGACCCAAATGCGCCAGCAATGAGCGCAAAAGTTTCAAAAACTAAACCGCCAAAAGGTTATGTTAAAGAAGGTGGTAAATATGTTTTCAAAGCGGGGGTAACTGAACAACCAGTTGGAGCAGCTACACCAGTTGCCGAGGCCGCGAAAGCGACCGCCCCCGCTCCACTTGCTGCACCAGCAGAAGCTCCCGCGCCAGAGGTTGCGCCTGTAGAAATAAGCACAAAACAAACGAGGGAAGACTTTGAAAATAGATTTCTTTCTACAGAAGTAACAGTAAATAAAAACGATCCTCGATTTAGTAAGTCTAAAGAAATAAATGTTGGCCCCGGAGGAATTTCAAATGTTGTTCAGCAATCAAATCTTTCAGAAGTTGTTAAAGAACCATCGGTTTATCACGAATCCAATTTAGATAGCATTCGTAAAATTGTTTCAAGAATTTCTGCTGGCCTAAGAAATATTGATTTATGGACAAGCAATTCAATTGACCTTGCCTTAGGACAGGGAGGCAAGGGGTATGTTTTGGAACTTGATACAAAAAAGGTAAATGGATCAATAGCTCCATCCCTTGCCGCCGAAATTCAAGCTGGTGTTGGGGCAACTGGAACAGAGATCAAGGTCAACAAGACAGCACCAAGCGCAATTAAATCCGTTATCGTTCCCAATAATGTTGGCCTTAATGCGCTGAGAAAAACAACGGGATTTGAAAAGTTGTTTGATTTTGATAACGCAACGCAAACAGAGAGGGGTATCCGAATTCCAGTTAAGCAGAAACCCACCCCCGCAGTATCGGAAACGATAACGGAGCCAGCCTCCGCGCCAACAGGCATCGCAGTAGGAAACCGAGTCAAGCTAGGCAAGAGTCCGCAGACCTACACCATCGAAGAGGAAATCCCGCAGAGTGCTAACGACAAGAAGTTCGGAGAGCAGTATTACAATGTAAAGAACGAGAAGACAGGCGAGACGCAAGTAGTCGAGAAGAACGACATGAAGCCTGTCAGTAGCAGAAGGCGCAAGATGGCATCAGAGCCAGACCCTCTTCCAGAGAATGAAAGATACGGACAGGTTAAACTGAACCAAAGAATCCAAAGGTATTTCGGTGGAAAGATTCCAGACCGAGTATATGTAGTGGATGACGCAGTAGATAAAGAGAAAAAATACCAAGCGGCATACTACCCTGACTTGGGAATCCTTATTGTAAACAATGCTTACATTAAAAAGAACGCGAATGTTGGAGACATCATTGCTCACGAACTAGGTCACTACGCATTCGGAGATAAGAAATTTAAGGCGGCATTCGATAATTTCTACAATTCTCTTTCACCAGAAGACAAAGCGAAGATAGATAAGATCGTAGAAGAAAGCTACAACGAGGAGACTGAAGAATCCCAAATCGAAGAGAGTAAAGTTATTGCTTTCACTTCCTACACGATTGTTAATCCGCAACGCAGAAGCCTTTGGAATGCTGTGCTTGATGCGCTGAAGGCATTCGCAAATAAAGTATTTGGTAAGAACTTCCAGATGTCCGATCCGAATAGGACGGCACTTGCTATCCTATCCACGGCTAAGAAACGCTTTGCCGCTGGCGAGGAGATTGTAAGAGAAGACACTAAAGCCAAGAGAGCGGCGGCACAGACTCAAGACGCTCGCTTTGCAGAGCTAGAAGCCAGAGCTAAAGCAGGAGACAAGGAAGCTGAAGCGGAAGCGCAGAGGATGGTGGATGAGGCGTCTGGAAATAGACAAACTGTATATAGAGGGCAAAAAGGATATCAGACACAATACCCAAAAAGCACAAAAGGATTTTTTGGATTTGGTAAAAACATTAAGCCTACATTCTTCTCATCATCTGAATATCTAGCAGAGGATTACTCGCGGGGAGGAAACTATAAAGGGCAAACAACTCCATCTTCAAAAGCACAATTAGGAAGAAGGGCGTGGAAGTATACACAAACTCTCGATACCTATAGTGGTAATAAAAAAACGGGCCAAAGACAGTTTACCAGAATAACAACAAATGAATCAATTATAGATGATCTTAAAAAAGAAGGCGCGATTGTTGAAGAAATCAAACAATACCCTTCAACGCCAACTGTTCAGTCCGCTAAACTATTTTTCAAAAACCCATTAGTGGTAGATGCAAAAGGCAGTCTTTGGAATGAAATAAATTTCAATGATACTACCATGTCATCTGACGAAATTGCTAAATACGCTTTCGATAACGGATACGATGGAGTTGAAATTCAAAATGTAAAAGATTCATTCTCTGGATTAAGGGCTGATGATGTATCCACTGATTATATTTCATTTTATCCAGAGCAAGTGAAGTCGGCAGACCCCTTCACCTACGACGATGCAGGCAATCTAATCCCGCTATCCGAGAGGTTCCAGCCTAGCGAGCCAGACATTCGCAGGATGGCGGTAGAACCCGCGCCAACAGATCGTGAGCAACCATCTAAAACCACTCGCCGCACCACAATAATGAGTGTAGAGGCGGGAGAGGAAGTGGAAACTCAAGAGGCTATCATCGCCAGAACAAAAGATTTACTCCGCAAACAATTCGATCCCACGAAAGTAACCGAGAAGAATACTACTGAAGCATTCCGCGCATTAGGTAAGTTGGCTGGAAACAGGAAAGAAGCATTGGCATACGCTGAACAACTTAATGACATTGGCAGATTGGTAGATAAGTCGGGCGCAGCGAGTGAGATTAGCATGGGTGCAGCGTTGTTTGTGAATGATTTGTTTGAGTATTCCATCAGACTCGCGGCAGAAGGTGATAGCAAGATGCTTGGTATAATGATGGCAAACATCAACAGGCTACCTACCGCAATGATTGGAGCGAGTGATGCGGGTAGAACTCTCGCGGCAAGGGCAGAGTTGAAAGCTCGATTCAGCATGATGGGCCGCGCCGAGCAAGATGCCTACACTAACTATGTAGCAGAGTTCATCTACGGGCCAAACCCAACTAAAGAGCAGATCAAATCCATCAAAGATGCTTATGCAGCGGTAGAGAAGACTCCACAAGTAACCGAGCAAGAGTTGACTGATGAGATTAAGGCAGTCGGTGATAGAACTGGGACTGACTTGGTTGGTAAGATCAACGAGGAGTTTACTAAAGCTACTGAGAAGAAAACCCAACAGCGCAAGACTGAGGAAGCAGAACTTGATGAGGAATACAAGAAGGTTCAAAAGCAAGCAGACGCTGAGATTGAAAAGCTCGCTAAGATTCAGTCTGATACACCTTCGTTTGATCCAGCAGCAGCAAGGCAGACTGCGAATGATGTCCGTGCTATCGTAGCTAATGATTTAAAGCAACGCCCAGACATGGGGCGCAAGGCTCCTTGGAAATCCATGTTGGTTGCCAAGCTACAAGAAGCAGGCGTAGAGCTAACAGCAGCAGAAACGCTGGCAGATATTGTTTGGAGACAGCATGAGATCAACAACCTTTCGAGGGAACTATCCTCCATCAACAAGGCAATAGAGAAGGGGCCAATCTCAGAGATCGTCAAAGCAATCAAGGATACTCCGCTGGAAGATCAGCAGAATCCTAACTGGAGATACGAAGTCATGCGTGACTACCTCCGCAAGGCGGGGCTACCATTGGCACAGGCTGAAAGAATTGCCAAACTGATGGATATTTCGCTCCAGAAACGCTTCACGATGGCGCAGGAGCAGGCATTCACAGATGCTATTAGTAAGTCTGCACCTTGGAAGACCGGAGATACTAGAAGCCGCCGCGCCTTCCAGAAGGTATTGCAAGCCCTCCGTGCTGGAGCATTAGACCCAGCAAGGAATGTGTTAAGCGACATGGCGGCACTGAATGGATGGACTGGGTTTACTCCAGAGCAGTATAAGGCACTCCTCAAGTATGACGCGATCATTGCCGACCCCGCAACCCAACAAGCTGACTTGGCCGAAGCCCACAAAGCGATCCAAAACATCATCTCTAAAGCTAAGCTACCTATCAGAGCTAGAGATGTCATTGGACAATACTACGATGCACAAGCATTGAGTGGTATTACGACAATGACAGTGAACATCTTCTCTCCTGCTGGTGTAGCGGCAAAGAACGCATTGGTTCAATCATTGAATGGTTTGGTTACAGCAAGACCGGAGCAGATCACGGCGTCACTAACCACACTTATTGATTCGATCAAGTCATGGGCAAATACTGTAGCTTATTCTTTCAAGAACAATGTCACTGTTTACTCCAATGTGGAATACTTGGTGAATGACGAAGGATTGTTGAGGCTCTACAAGCGAGGCGTAGACCAGTTCAATAAAGGAAAGACTCCCCGCGATAGGGCAGACGGGGTGAAGAACATGATGATCGGTATGATGGATTATGTTCGTCGTGTCTTGAATGCTCTCGACTACGGAGCGATTGCTGCACTTCAGAACCAATCGGTATCCAAGTATGCCTTGGCCGCGATGCAAGCGAAAGGGATGTCCAGCAAGGATGGGGCAAAGATGCTCAATGCCATGATGGAGCAAAAACGAATCTTCTACACGCAGCAGATCGCTATCGGAACCGATAAAAACAAAGCGGCGGTTCTCGCTGATGAGTTCTTTATTTCCGCATGGGAAGATGCATTGACTAAAGAAGGGGTAGAGAAGAGCGAAATCAAAAAGGCTATGGATGCCGCGCTCAACGATGCCATGTCCGCAGTGGGCAGGAACAGGCAATCACTCGACGCATTCCGTGAAGAGGAGACTAACACCCGCGATGAAGGGTTACTTTCCTTCCCTGCCATCTGGCTACTTGAGACGATGGCAAATGCCGCAAACAAGCAGGATAGCCAATTAATCAAAATTTTCAGCAGAGTTATCTACGGATTCGCAATTGTTCCCGCCCGTGTATTGCGAGAGACGGCATGGTTTTCTCCGATTGGAGCATACCGCTTTGCCTACGAATATATCGCAGAGAAAAAGGGTTTGAAAAGCCGCTATGCACAGAGCTTGGGTAACGACCTCCAATATCGTCAAAGGCTGACTGAGACTATCACCGGAAGTATCGTCATGCTTGCATTTGCAGCGGCAATGTCATCATCTACGGAAGACGAGGAAGACGAGAAGCCATTCAAGATTGTGGTGACTGGCAACGGCCCTCTCCGTAGCGAAGACCCGCAGTATTACGATTCGTGGACTAAGAAGCATAAGGCAAATACTGTGAGTGTATACTTCGGGAAAACGAAATTCACGATCAATACCATGAGGGGATTTGAAGCATTCGCTTGGCCTGCCATGATGCTTGGCGCGGTGGATGATTGGCACATCCGTAGAAAGCAGGGACGGACAACCAACACTCCGCTCCAGATGCAGGATGCGGCTATCGTGGCTGGGAATGTATTGAGTGCTTCACTTCGCCGAGGCCCGTATGCCTTCGCCGCGAAACCTCTCTTTGAAGCCTATGGAGATCGTGGAGTAGAGAGCTTGGCAAAGAGCCTCGCCTTCCCTGCCAAGACCATAGTTCCGGTATTAGGGTCAAGCCTTGCAAGTAACATATCAAACTTCCTAAACGAGCCAGTAGATAGACGGACTCTGGAAGGTGCGTTGTGGGCGAATGTCCCATTCATCGGGCCTGCTGTATCTCCGAAATCTCTGAACGCTTTTGGTGAACCCGCGCTGGCGAATGAAGCCGCTGACAAAATATTCAAACTCGGAGTTCCGATCATATTCAACATTCCGACTGACCGGGATTCTGTGAACCTCCATGAGCTAGTCTTGAAGCAAGGTGGAGGGCCAAGCATCCCTACTCGGAATCAGCTTGCACAGAGGCTCGACAGGGAACCAACGAACAAAGAATACGAGATGTTCGTGAAGGAATACGGCGCGAAAATATCAAGCGACATGAAGCGTAGGTATGAGGAACTTTCCAACAAGACTCCCGAAAAATACAGCAAGTCGGTGGAGAAGATTGGGAATCGCGCAAGGGACATCGCAGAGAGGAAAGTCAGAGAAGCCGCGAAAAAGCCTTGACCTTCGCGGAGGCTGATGTAATCTAGCTCCGCAGCAGTTGCTGTATTCATTCGTGTTATTCATTAGGTTGACGCACATCGGAGAAATCTGGTGTGCGTTTTCTAATTATCGGAACCGATAAAAATAAATCAATAAAAGCTATTGACACGATTATCGGTAGATGTAGATTGGCTCTCCGACAGCACAACACCTGTCGATAAACACAATGAAAGATACACCAACAGTCAAAAAAGAATCAGTAGAAAAACCAGTAGTTCAGAACAACGATCTCAAGCGTGAGATTTACCTCCGCTTGGTCTCATCGGCAGCGTCAGACGGACGATTCCTTCTCGGCAATCTTCCGAATGCGAATGCAGTAGTAAAGCAAGGCGACCACCTGCGCGGTGTAGCGGAACTTCTTACTAGCTGCTTCGAGAAATGAGAGACGAAGACGATTACGATCTGACCTCAGAAATTGAGGAAGGTAAACGCGAGGCATACATTCACCAGTGCGCCAAGCGTGACATGGATCAAGGTATCCAACCTACCTACTGGGACGAACCAAATGACGATAACGAATAACTACGACCTACCAGCCCCCATGTATCGGGCATTAGCGCACGATGGGTATATGGCAGGAACGAAGAAAGCAGACATCAGCGTTACTACGCTTATCGGGCCACCGAAGATTAACCAACTCAAGAAACGATACTCAAACGAGATCGTAGAAGACGCATCCGATAGGGTGTGGGCATTACTTGGTCAGTCAGTGCATAAAGTTCTTGAGTTAGCTGGAGGAGAGGAAGAGTTGACTGAGAAGCGTCTTTACTTGCAGATTAACGACTGGACGCTGACCGGACAGACTGACCTCTACGAGACTGGCAACAAAGTAATCTCCGACTTCAAGGTAACATCCGTGTTCAGTTTCCTCCTCGGAGGCAAGTCTGAGTGGGAAGCGCAGATCAATCTGAATGCCATGCTCTGGAGAAGCTATGGCTACGAAGTCAATAAAGGTCAGATCGTCGCCATCCTTCGGGATTGGCAGGCAAGCAAGGCAGAGTTTGACAAAGAGTATCCTCAATGTGCAGTCCACATTGTTGACATACCACTTTGGGATAACGAGGAGTGCATCGCCTACGCAGCGGAGCGGATTAAACTGCACCAAGCGGCGGCTGAAATGCCAGACGATACCATTCCTGCCTGTGATGCAAAGGAACGCTGGGCTAAACCAGATACCTTTGCGATCAAGAAGAATGGAAATAAAAGAGCAACCAAGGTTTGTGAAACAAAAGAAGAAGCAGAGAACCTACTTCCTACTTATGGAGCAAACCATTCAATCGAAGCAAGAGCGGGAGGGGATATTCGTTGCGAGCGTTATTGCTCCGTAGCACCCTTCTGCCACTACTACAAATCAACCTATAAAACTAATGAGTAACCAACTAGACGGAATCGAACAGAAAGATATCATCAAACGAGTGACTGGCAAGGTCACTAAATTGTGGGAACCTAAGACATTTACTGGCCCAAAGGGTGAGTTTGTGATCCAAGGTGGAGACATTGAGATCGACGGCAATACCTACGGACTCAAGTTCTTCAACAACACACAGGAGCAGAGCATCAAAGGCAATGTAGTTACTCTGTCCTCAGTCCGTGGAAAGCATGGTCTGACCGGAGTATCCTTGGAGCATGAGTCCTACGAAGGTAAGAACGGCAAGGTAGATCGTGACATCATCAAGGTAACAGCTACTGGAAAGATTGAGTTCGACCAGCCTAGCGAGGAGCCTGCCCGTGTAGCACACACACCCAAGAGTATCGTTACCGATAATCCAGAGAAGGCGATTGATGAGATCGTAGAGATGCACCGCTACATCAATAGCTTGGTGCGCCACACCTACAAAGATGTGGAGGATGAAGAAACCCTTCGATCCTATGTCTCGTCGGTCTTCATCGAAGCTAACCGCAAGGGCATCCGCTACTCTAGGCACAAGGTAGAAGAGCCGAAGGTAGATGAACCAAAGGTAGTTGAGCCAGACCCATCGGACTGGGCGTCTGCCATCGTTCCATCTGGCTCGCAGAAGGGTAAGAAGCTCGCCGCGATTGGCAAGCCTGCCCTCACTAAACTCTATGAATACTACTTGGAGAAAGGGTTCGCTACTCCATTCGCCAAGTGCGTGGAGAAAGCCGCCGAAGACCTTAACCTCGATGCGCCTACTGAAGAAGTAGACGACATCCCGTATTGATTCCCCTGTTCCTCCTAGAACACCTAACCAAATAACATAAAACCAAAATGAAAAAGAAAGAACTAGAATTGTTTAGCCCAACTCAAGAGGGAGTATTAGTCCCTCTGTCCACCTACCTCCGACACATGGGGGAGTTCGTAAAAGACGAATGGCCGGGGATCACGATCACCGAGGCTCACATCAAGAAAGCATGGAGCAAGCTCCAGAAGAACGAATATCTGGATGATGATGCACCAGATGAAATGCTGGAGATGTATGAGCGGATGTCCGCTGACTGGGACATGGCGAAAGAAATGGAAGAGGATCGTCAGAATGTAGATGACTACAAACCAGAGCCAATCGTAGCTACACCGGAACCAATCAACGAATCCTTGGCCCTTGTGGAGAGTGTGAAGAATGGGTTGGAACTATCCTCCTTCACTCAGAAGTTCGACATTGGCGCAGGGATGACTCAGTGTGTTCCAAAGGGTAAAGTCGAAATGAAAGACTGGGTGGCGGCATTCGCCTTCGGTCTTACCTTAGAATCGGGCGCACAATGGATCATCGGTGACTCGGTGTGTGCCTTGGAGAACGGAGGTCATGACGATGTAGTCAACCAACTCTGCTCTAATTTCAAGAAGTCCTACTCGACTGTCTCTGGCTACGCTAGAGCTTGCCGTGCCTTCCCTGTTGGTAAACGTGATCCTATGCTTCCGTTCACAGTCTACCGAGAGATTGGCAACGCTAACTTCGGAGATGAGAAGACCAACAAGAAGAAGCAGGATGAACTTCTGGAAGCAGCCAAGACAGAGAAGCTATCCTCGACTGAGGTTCGCAATCGTGTGCGTAGTGAGCAAGGTAAAGACGATAAGCCAGCGGGTCATCGTTTCCTGCTCCTCAATGTCGGTAACTTCTCTAACTCAGAAGTCCTCCGCAATATGCCAGAGGAAGTGCAAGAACACCAACTATTGATCGACTTGGGTGACAAGTCATGGTTCGATCCAGCAGAAGGTGAATGGTTGAAATTCTTGAAAGAACAATGAATATGTCTCAAGTATATTGGTCTGACGGACAAGATGGAATTTCAGTAAGACTTGGAAATGCTTTAAACAACTCAAACTGTAAAAGCAAAGAAGATATAATAAACGCACTTGAATCTGGATTACTTTTCAGAACCATAGGATATGGTTTAAAATCGCATTTGGAATTGTTATCCAGACTTGAACTTCCAATTCCAAAATTATCAAAAAGTAATTTCATTACTCTAAAAAAAAGAACAATTGAAAAAAACCGCAGAGAAAAATATAAAACAAACTAATTATGTCAGAACAAACACCACAAAACGAAACGTCTAAAACAATTCTTGAAGCATTCAGCTTCATCAAATGCGAAGACGAGAAACTAAACGAACGAGTCCATGCAATGGGTAGCCTATTGCATACGGCAAGCATGATGGTAGTCCGATCCGAATCCCGTAAGGGTGAAGGGTTTGAAGCTATCCGCTATTTGGAAACGGCATTCCTTTACTACAAAGAAAGCCAGTTCCGCAAGCGATTCGATAAAGAAGAGAAGGAAGAAGTCTCTCGGATCATAACGTAAAGTAAAAACAATCAAAGACCCACAGGTTAATTCTTGTGGGTCTTTTTTACGTCATAAAATAACTTGACCATCAGATTCATTCATCTATCTTTCATTTAGCGAAAGCTCATTGGCGTGAAACCCCAATGTAAATACAAGATTAAATTTGAACACTAAATATATCACCCTACCTATGCGGTAAAGGTTTCACCTGTCATTCAGACAGTCTTGTAGCCGTATAGGGCGGGTGGCCTTTTAATATGAGCAAATATGGAAATCTAAAACAAGGTGATACGCGCAGCGATGGTAAAGTTTTTTTTAGATACGATGT
>Ga0315289_10015518_pt1 | contig 10568 bp, 10 predicted proteins | sample YL17G11_40_MG_FD_203452 | JGI IMG/M metagenome (GOLD analysis project Ga0315289, IMG submission 203452) | Sediment microbial communities from Yellowstone Lake, YNP, Wyoming, USA - YL17G11_40 | ecosystem: Environmental > Aquatic > Freshwater > Lake > Sediment | place: USA: Wyoming | collected...
CCGTTGCCGTTTACCGCGCCGATGGACTAAGCTCAAAATTAGCAGAGATTACCGAGTATATTGAGGATAATAAAAATGAAACAGAAGATGATTTTAAATATAACCGTAGAGGAAGCAAAAATATTTTCCTGCGATAATTTCTCTCAATCATCACATCATTGACATTTTCGGCAATTTATTCCGTTTTAATCCAATTATGCGGGGGAAGGGATTCGCGCCCCTCTTGCACGCTACCGACCCGACAGGCTTTGCACATAAATTCGGGGGCCTGCACATAAATTATTGGAGCTGGTTAATCATAGGCATGTTTTCTGTGTTGAACGTCAAAGTAGACAATCGAATTATTTGACTTGCTTTTACAATCTAGACATTGATTAAATGGCTCATATCCTTTTTCTCTACATTTTTGACATGTCATGAAAACCAATCTATAATCACCGACGCGAGCTCGAAATTTTCCTTTACCCAAACCTTCCAAATATCTCGCATCTCTAAGTGGATCAATCAACATTTCTTTTATTTTTTCTTCAATTCTATTTTTTAGCCCCAAATTTCTTTTTGTCAATTTTTCCAAATTTTTATTAAAAACATCTGTAAAATATGATACATATTGATTATTCAACCAAACACTTCCTCGAACTTTAGCAATGGTGTTTTTTTCGCAGATTCATTTGCACTTACCAAAGATTCGAGCGATTCTGGATCAAAGTATATTTCTAGTGTGGCTATTTCTTCCGGCGTGATCTCAAAACTATTTTTTGCTTGTTCTTGTAATATTCGATATAAAAGTGGAGTTCTTAGCTTCAAATCTCTGATTTTTTTTGTTGTTTTCAAATATGGGTGGGGCATATCACCTACAACATCTAAAAGTTTGTTTAGTTCCATTCCCGCGTACGTTTTATTTATTTCCTCAATTTTTTTGGTAAAATTATAATTTCTTTTAAACAAATCTTCAAAATCTTTCAAAATACTCAAAACAAGAGATGTTGGGTGATGCCATTGACATCCAATCAATCCAAGTTGAACCAATTTGTTGAGATCTGTCCTAAGCTCTGGGCTATACGTTCCAAAGCTTAGTTTGATGTAATTATAGTTAAATCCCTTCTCATGTTTGTCTAGCATTGACTTTTCCGTGAGAAAAACAAGTTTTTGGAGTTTGGTTTCTGATAAAAAGCAAAAGTATTGTGATGCATCTTTGATCTGATACAATAAAAGAAGCTGATCTGCTAACTTTTCGTTTGTTGTTCTCGCAACCATGCAAATCCCAAATGTATCTCTTGTTATTAAATAATAAATATGTGGGTTCTGTGGCTTTGCACATAAAGTCCCGTCTGCTCCCAAAGTCCCCGATCCTGCTAAAAAAGTCCCTTGTGCCATAACATCTGTGTTGTGATACTGGAGATGTGTGAGTTAGAGCGTCAGGGTTTTATGTCAGAATCGGCGAGAGAAGCACGAGGGGGGATTTTTTTGGAACAAAAATCGGGGAATTACATCCAAGGAGCCGAAATCGGGAAAGAATTGATAGATGCTTGGAACTCGATGTCAGCGGACCAGCAACGAAAGATGAAAAAGGAGATTATTGACGTACACCATGGCGAAATTGGGTGTCTAACCAAGATATTTGGACACGTGTTAACACTATCCGAGAATAAGACAGCGAAAGAGTTTGGAGAGGGCCTTATGGGATTCGGCGACACGCTGATTCAAGACGATGTTCAGGACCGCAAAAAATGGTTCAAACCAAGGTAAAAATGAACCTGTTCTGGAGGGCTTTGCGCATAAATTCCCCCGCTTGCACATAAATTAAAAGTCCCAAGTGTGAAAACTAGAAAGGCATTTTTACTCATAACCACCCCCATATAAATGTGGTCAATTTGGTAAAATCGCAAAAGAACGCCGAATACATACAAATGATGCTTTCGCCTTTACGAGTCTGTATGAGTTACAAACCGAAGTTTGGGCATAGTAAGAAGGAAGGAGGTTTCAGCCTTGAAGAATTTAGAGAAATGTATCAAAAGGACTCATTTTATACCTGGTTAGGCTTGGATTCACCCCTAATGTATTCGGCGCATAAGGCTGCTGGTGGGATTACCTCAATATACCGACAAATTGGCAAAGGTTGTGAAAGACTGTTCAACAAAATAATCCAAGACAATCTTGGCATATCAGAAGAATCCGCATCTTGGTCGTATATTGTATCTACTAGCGGAGGTAAATCTAGAACTTTGACCCTAGATGCCAGAATTGCATCAAATGATTTGTCAAATGACAAGAAGAAGGCGTTCGATTCTTGGCTTGCCGAGGCTAGACGAAAAGTTGGTCTAGCTTCTGCGACCCGTTTAGTCGGTGCAGTTTTTGAGGTGCGACAAGGCTACAAAAGCAAGGACTCTAAACGCCAGAATGCGGATATTGCAAACGCATCAAACGCTTATTCTCACGATTATTTGCCAGTGTTCGCATTGCTGTCATCTCAAATAGACGACGATGTTTATGACCGCTACTTGAGCGCTAATTGGCTTATTCTACGTGGCTTACCAGGGTCTAATGACCCTTACGAGTCGGTTTATGCATTTTCAAAACAGGTTTTGGGGTATGATCTAGCTGGATTCTTCGAGAGAAATTCTCCACGAATAAAAAGTGAGATAGAAAAGATATTAACGAGGTTATTGAGTGCAAGATAATATTTTTAGTTGCGATGAGAACTTACAAAATAGTCATCTCACGTTTAAAAGTATCAATTCGATTGGTCGGCACGCTTGGATTCGCTTGACCCCGGCGTATTCGGTTAGTTTAGTTGAAGAAATAATCGATTGCTACCCAAGACCAAAATGGGTTCTAGATCCATTCAATGGTAGTGGCACAACAACACTGGTTTGTGCCATAAACGGGATAAAAAGCACTGGTGTAGAGATTAACCCGTTTCTAGTATGGCTGTCCAAAGCAAAGGCCGCGAAATATTCCGAAAGTGAAATACAAATATTCAAAAAATCTGCAAAAGAAGTGATAGAAAGGTCGAAACGCATCTCTGGAAATTATTGGCAGCCAGAAATTTACAAAATAGACCGCTGGTGGAACAAGCTCGACCTAGACTTTTTATCCCACTTGTTTGCGACCATTCAAGTGCACAACGCACCTCAAAAAGTAATTGACTTGCTAAGAATCACATTCTGTAGGACAATGATGCGCGTTTCTAACGCCAGTTTTGGACACCAATCTATGTCTTTCAAGAAAAATCAAGTCAAACGTCGACCTGACGTAATAACAGTCTTCAGGGAAAATGTAAAATTTATAGCGGAATCGATTAACACTATAGCGATTTCTGGAATTCCAGAAGTAATTAAAGGCGATTCGAGAGAACTTGCGACTGTCCTACCGCATAACTCGTTTGATCTAATCATAACTAGTCCACCGTACCCTAACCGAATTAGCTACATACGCGAATTAAGACCCTACATGTATTGGCTTGGTTATCTTAGGAATGGACGGCAGGCTGGAGAAATGGATTGGGATAGTATTGGAGGAACGTGGGGGATTGCTACTAGTAATCTAATCAGATGGAAACCCCTAACCAAAACAACACTACCTGAACTCAAACCACTGCTGCGTAAGATCAGCAAAGATAGCGAAATTCTGTCAAAATATGTGGAAAAATATTTTTACGACATGGACCTGCATGTACGCCAGCTTTTCGATGTTGTTGCTAAGGGAGGTAAAATACACTATGTTGTAGGAAACTCCAAGTTCTACGACATTCTGTTGCCGACGGAAAATCTGTTTGAAAGTTTGTTCAAAAAGGCAGGTTTTGAGAACACTCGCATTGAAAGAATTAGAAAAAGAAGCTCAAAACGAGAATTATACGAATTCTTGGTTTATGCGCAAAAACACTGAGTTGGCCAGTAATTGAACTGTTTGAACTACTCTGTGGATTTTATAGCTTTATGCCAAGAATCGTTTCTCTGAGATTCCATTCTATTTCTTCAAGGGAAAAAGCGGTTTGGTGATGGAGCCCTTCGGAAGGTGCGGAATTTATGACCATCGGACCATATGCATTCGAGGGAGCGGCCGAAACTCCCGCACAGCCAACTGATCATGGATGGGCGACTATAAAGGACAAAATGTTATATATAACAATGCGTCCTTGTTTAATCGTGATAATCGTGAAAGTAACAAGTAAAAAAAGTATAGAAAGACTGCCGGCCAATATCAAATACATTCGTGTCGTTCACTATCTTACCGAAAAAATGGTAGAAACTCTCCTTCAAAAATGTAAAAGACTAGAAATGATTATTCTTACCAAGACCGCCAGTAAAAAAACATGTAAAAAAACGCGCGATATATTGAAATCCCATGGTATCGATGTCGTTTACGATCGTTTTGCACAAGGTCGACCACTCAAGATTTCTAGAGTCGATTTGGTTATGATAAAAGAACTACGTTCTAATGGACTATCTTGTAGCAAAATTGCTGATATCGTGAACCTAAGCGAGCGACACACGAGACGTATACTGAACGATCAGTTGAGATTCGTTCGCTGGAGCGAAGATTATAATGGGGGCTTAAAACTCGGGAGTCCAGTATGGATTCCAATTCGCGATGCTAATCCAGATGCGCGAAAATTGGCTGATAATCACTACTCCAGAAAAACAAAAGGGGCGACATTCTTTTGTGGTCCTGGTGAAAAAATGGTTCTGATGACTCCCGAGAAACAAGCCCTTTTCATCTGGCGAAAAAACAAAATTCGGTGGGATAAACAACGCGGAGTCGAGTGCGCATTGTTTAGAAACGAGGGGGCTGGACTATCAAGCGATTTAATCCGCGAAGCGGTGAAACTCGCTAAAACAAAATGGCCACGAGAGCGACTGTTCACGTATGTGAATCCAAACGCTATCAAAAGCACGCATCCAGGATTTTGTTTTAAACGAGCAGGGTGGAAAAACGTTGGAACTAATAAAAATGGAAAATTGATTGTATTGGAGGTGCCACAAAAATGAAAAGACCAGAAAGCCCGTTGGATTACCTGCCAGAGGCCATGGTCAATGAGATGCTGCAAAAACATGCCAGTGTTGTCGAAGGTTTGAGCAATCGGTTGCGCGAAATCGAACAAATAAAGACGACATTGAGAGAGAAACTCTTGGAACTAAAGCTGTTGAGAAACGTGAGCGGAATCTTGGGGCAGAAAACATATCCGACAACGGCCGGGGTGGATGGAACATACGCCGCCATACGGCAATTGGCGCTAGATACTGTTGGCATCGCAGGAGTGGCGGTCGAGGGGTTGGTGCCGCCGCATGAAACGAGGAGATGGGATATCCCGCACCACATAATTAGGATTTTTCCCGTTGAGCACAACCCGAACACGCTGAGTCTTTGCAGCGCCCTTATGTTTTCTTTCGAACTCGAGCTGGCAACGAGCGCTCCCCACCGCGTAGTTTTTCTTGACGGTTCGCTTACAACACATTTGATAAAAATTGGTCAGGGACTCATGAACCTCGACAAAGGACCGACTGTGCTAAAAAACGAGTTCGCGCCGAGGATTGTGAGCACGCTGGAAAATTACATAAAAATCCTCACGTCTCCAAGAGCGGACATCATGTACGTGGGTGTCCCGAAGTACTCGTCCCGAGATGAGATCATAAAAAAGCTCAAAGAAAACGGGGTGAACTATCCCATCCTAGACAGTGTGGACGACAAGGGATTGTTGTCCATTGTCCTTCGGCCAGGCGACGTTGTTGGTCCAATCGAACTCGGCCGCAAAGAAGACCGTTGGCATCTCACGCTCGGTGAAGGGAGGAAAGACCAACCAGAACTCCAAGAACTCAGAAAAAAAATCATCGATGCGCTCTGGAAACTTCACGTCCTGTACTTCAAAGTATCGCCCGCGCATCCAGCACTCAGACTTGAGGTCAACGAAAACATCGCACGGAACGATCGTATGGTCGCGGTTCTTTTGGAGGCCGTGATGGACCAATCCGGAATCCCAGGGATATTAGAACCGTACCCGCTCTACATCGCTGACATGTTCGTCAAGTACGCCTACTTCGCTCTTTCCGAGCTCAAGGAAGCGGCGTTGACCGATGTTGTACGAGTACTCGGAGTACCAGAAGATATCTTTTTGGCTTTGCATGACTATAGGTCGGAGGGAGGATTCGAATGAGCGAAAATCAGAATGAGCTCAGCGGCAAAGTACAGAAAGCAGAATGGATTGGGGTGGTCGGATCCCCTTCGTCGAGCAATTCACTTATGGTTGACATGTTAGAGGGGGCTTTTGAAAAAGGACTCGTCGGAAATTTTTGCGTCACCGAATTCAGGCAAGACGGAAAACCGATATACTCCATAGGCCAGATACTCTCAACTGCGCTCGAAAATCCGTTCATCGAGCGACATTCGATCCGCAAAATCACCAGCGTGCGTGGCCACGCGCCGCCGCTGACTGGACAACATGATGTCAGGACCATGGAAGTTTCGCTCGGCTCGGCTTACTGCTGGGACAATGCAAAGATTTTACCCGCGATGGTGGGAACGGTTCCTCAATCTGGAACTAAAGTGTATCAGTTGAACCAAGAAATTGTCAACGAAATTGTGAAAGGACAAACGAATATCTCCTACGTCGGAAATATATACAACACCTCTATACTCCTCCCGATGTTTTTCAAACACTTTGGAAAAGGTGCCGGCGGCCTGGGCGAAGGGTATCACATAGGGATATTCGGGAAAACCGGTTCGGGAAAATCGTATTTGGCCAGAATGCTACTTTTGCACTACGCGAAGTTTCCACAGATGTCCGTTCTCGCGCTTGATCCGGTTGGCGAATACTCTCGCGAGGTCAGAAACAGTGGGAAACTGGTAGAGCTTTTAAATAAAATCAAGAGGACTCCAGAAGTGTGGAAAATCTCGGACATCGTTTTTTCAAGTCCAACCACTTTCCGCCGGATACTCGCCCGCTCAAAGTTCATACATGAACTCGGCGTCCGCACGGATGAAAACATAGAGAACGCACTGGATGTGATTGAGACGTTCCTGACCACTCCCCTGTCACAGCCGCGGTTGATTCATGGCGTCAGCACTGTAGTCGGCACTTCTTTTCCAATAAACCACCGGATGGCGTTCGACCAGCTAATGGCGCATATCCAGCAAAATATAAGTTCGATATATGTAGGCAGGGAGCAGCAACAGAGAGTATTGGACAGCATTAAAAACAAGGGGCATATCCTTTATAATATCTGGCATCTCGTGGCGAACCTTTTCGTCCCAGCACCTCAAAAAAATAAGATAGATGATTTGATACAGAAGATATGCACGCAAAAATGCGTGGTTTTTATAGATCTCTCGGAACTCGCAACTGCGGGTATTTTCTGGAGTCCAGAAGTCATGGCCATAGTCCTGGATGAACTGTTCGAAAAACTGAGGGGCGCAGCGGAGTTCCTGTACCACAGAGAAGAACAGGAACTGCTCAACCTTTTGGTGGTCGTGGACGAAGCGCATCGCTTCATCCCGTCTGAAAGGCCGGCCGACGAAGATTTCAGGGTGCTCAAGAGGACTCTCGAAACGTCCGCAAGAGAGACCAGAAAATACGGGTTCGGGTGGCTCTTCATAAGCACATCGGTCGCTGGTTTGGAGTCCGAAGTTTTGAAGCAGATGCGAATTTATTTCTTCGGCTACGGTTTGTCATGGGGTGGAGAGTTCAGGGCACTGCGGGAGCTGATAGGCGAAGAGAGATACCTCAGTCTGTACCAGGGCTTCAGAGATCCGACGACCCTACTCACGATGGGTGGGAAGCAGTACCCGTTCATGGTTCACGGACCAATCTCCCCGCTTTCGATTTCCGGCGCACCCATGTTCTTCAACGCTTTGGACTATAACACAGAATTTTCAAGTGTATATTGACAAAATCTCGGCAATTAAAATTTGGTAGGGGTTCTTGGTTCTCCTCCAAGGAAAATCCCTCTTGTTTTGATTGTGCCAACGGATAAGCCGAACGGAAAAGCGTTTTTGCGTTTCGGTGTTGTTATTCATTGAAGGCAAGTTCTCGACCCATTAAATGTCGCGTTTTTCACTTGAATTTAACATAGATACGAAACTCATGCTAGGCCCCAGAAACCACACCCGCATCGCCCAATCCCCTTATGGTGATTTTGCCTATGTGGGCATAAAATATAGTCGCCCATTTAATATTTGGAACTCAAAAATAACACCCCATAAATGTTTAAATAGTGGGAATGTACTAATTATTATTGATAAAGGAGGAGGAAAAAATGCCAAAAATAGAGGAACCTAGGCGTAAACGCGGAAGACCCAAAGGTAGCAAAAGCAAGCTACCCTTTGTAACATTTCCAGGAGCACTGAATTATTCTAAAATATTGTGGGATAATGTGCAGTATAACGAAGTGTCGTTCAAACACATAAAATCCTTGATGAAGTTACACGAGCAGAAATGTGTGAGGGTGCTTGGTGTTCTCAAAGACTATTACGGTGTGCTAGAACAAACAGACGCAGGTTATTGGCGATTGACAGAAGCGGGAAGGGGAGTGGCGAAAGACGACCCATCGGCATTAAAAGAAGTGTTTTCGAAAGATTCAATGTTCTCAGATTTATACCAAACGTTTGGGGACAGAAATGTAATGGAGAGTGTTATACTTGATTACATCGAGAAAAACTACAAGGGCATTGATGCAGAGGAAGCAACGCAACGATTTTTAGACGGCATGCAAAAAATAAAAGAGCATAGTACGCAAAAATCGCCGGGGTCGGGGGATAAGGAGCTATTGCTAGATTTTGTTTTGTCTCTCTTTCAACTCAAATATGCACTCACGCCTCCGTCAGATAAAGAGATGGGGAAGCTCGTAGATAAAGTGGTTGAAAAATTAAGCAAGACCAATGACGATACATTGAAACTTATTGCAGAATTAATGAGTGAAGAAAAAAACTCCAACGAGAAACTAGCTAAACACCTTGATAGGGCCATGGAGAGATTGAAGTTAAATGTTCCCGAGGGAACGGGGGAAGAAAGAACACAATCGGATTAGTACTCACTAGTGAGAAGGAAGGCCGAAGGAGCCCCACGACTTGCATACCTCGCAAGCCGAATTGGGGCTCTTTACTTCCTTTGCATATTAGTCTACATTACTCTGGAACTTTGAAGATTTTAACCTTTACGGGTTTTCCTATGTATCCTCTCAGCTTCGGATCTCTGATATTTACCGTGCCGTATTCATATTCCTTGATGCCGGACTTGAGCTTCTTCCGATCCTTGGTGGAGTGGACTTTTACCTTGTATTCGGCGATTGCGGTCATGCTTAATATTCTATATAGAGAGTTTAAAAGGTTTTCTATAAAGAAAAGGAATTTCTATATAGAAAGATTTAAATACCAGCATGGTTATATTCTATATAGAAAAAGGTGATAGAAATGGAAGAACTACAAATCGCCGAAACCCAAACTGCAAGGTCGACATACGCCCAAGACTGGCCTTCCTACAACGAGGCACAGACGCAAGAGAAGTTGATGTTTTTAGATATTCTCGGAGAACTTTGCTCCTACATCCCGATAGAGAACGGCAAGCGGGGCGCGGGGCATCCAAAAGCCAACTTATCCGAGATGGTTTTCTCCTGTGTTTCGAAGGTGTACGAGCAGCTGTCTTCACGGCGGGTCAACTCCGACTTGGAAATCGCAAAGAAAATGGGCTACTTGGATTGCACGCCCCACTTCAACACGATCCTGAAATACTTCAACGATCCCCAGCTCACGCCAATACTCACGAACCTCATCCAACTATCCGCATTGCCCCTCAAAGACTTTGAGACGACATTCGCAGTGGACGCAAGCGGACTGAGCAGCGCGTTTTACTCCAGATGGCTCGATCACCGCTTCGGATACCAAGGCGAAAACGTCAAAATCCACGATTGGTTGAAGATTCATCTAATTTGCGGAGTCAAGAGCAACATCGTGACCCACATCGTTGTAACGGATGGTTACGGTTCAGAATCTCCGATCTTTCCAGAACTAGTTCAAGAGACGGCAAAGAACTTTGAGATTAAGGAAGTTTGTGCCGATAAGGGCTATTCGGGTAGAGAAAACATGCAGGCAGCTTTGGACGTTGGCGCATTCCCATACATTCTATTTAGAAGCAATTCGACCGGCAGAGCTAGAGGAAACATGGCATGGAGGAAACTTTTCCTTTACTTCCAAACGCACAGAGACGAGTTCATGCAACACTACCACCAGAGGAGCAACGCCGAGAGCACTTTCTCCATGCTCAAGCGCAAGTTCCAGGGAAAGCTGATGTTGAAGAACGAGGTTGGACAGATCAACGAGGCCCTAGCGAAGGTCTTGTGCCACAACATAACCGTCTTGATCCATGAGGCATTCGAGGGAAACGCCAAACTCGGCTTTCAGGAGCTTGCACATTTATTACCCGACCTGCACATTAATTCGATGAAAACTTTAGAAAATGTTTAATTAATGTGCAAAGCCTCATCCAAAATCCAAATCAAGCCACAGTAGCAACAAGAAAAGCAAGCAAACCTATGCCCATCGCGACCTTGCACGCGAGCGAAGCCTTGGCCGCCGTC
>Ga0315289_10015522_pt1 | contig 10567 bp, 11 predicted proteins | sample YL17G11_40_MG_FD_203452 | JGI IMG/M metagenome (GOLD analysis project Ga0315289, IMG submission 203452) | Sediment microbial communities from Yellowstone Lake, YNP, Wyoming, USA - YL17G11_40 | ecosystem: Environmental > Aquatic > Freshwater > Lake > Sediment | place: USA: Wyoming | collected...
AGGCAGGCTTTTCTCCCCTCTCCCCGCCGTGGGAGAGGGGGTGGGGGTGAGGGGGTGTGCGCCGCTCCACCCCTCACCCGGCCTTCGGCCACCCTCTCCCGCAAGGGGAGAGGGAACAACGCTAAACACGTACTACACCCGCGGCGTGAGAACGAGAGGCCTCTCGAGTGAGAAGGGTGCTTGCCACAAAAAGATTTGAGATCTCAAATCTCAAATTCTCAACGGTGCTGGTCGCGGGCGTGCTGGCCGCAGGGTGCATGAGCGACATGCCCGCCCTCGGCCCGCTGAAGCCGCGCATGGCCGCCGGCACCGGCCCGGAGTCGGCCGCGGGCGAGGCGCCGACGGCCGGCGTCAGCGCGGTGCGCGCCGCCGATGCGGTCGCCGAGGCGACCCGCCGTGAACCGGCCGCGGCCCCGGAGGCCGCCCCGCGCCCCGGCGTGACGCGGCCGGAGGACTCGGCCAGGTACGAGGCCCGCCTGGGCGACGTGGACCTGCCCGTGGCCGCGCGCCGGCCGCCCGTCCTGGCGCGGACGGAGGAGGGCGAAGCGCTGCGGCTCGTGGACGCCGTCCTGGCCGAGGTCAACGGCGAGGTCATCACGCGCGAGGACATCCTGGGGCCCCTCCGGCCGCAGATGGCCCAGTGGCGCAAGGACCTCGCGCCGCAGGCCTTCGAGAGCCAGTGCCGCGTGGTTATCGACTCGAAACTCCGCGAGTCCATCAGCGTGCGCCTCGTGGTCCAGGAAGCCAAGGCCAGACTCACGGACGACGAGAAAAAGCAGATCGATGCCGCCATCGACCAGACCGTCAAGAACCTCATCGCCGGGGCCGGCAGCCTCGCGGCGCTGGAGGCGCGGCTGGAGAAACAGGGCTCGTCGCTCGCCAAAGAGAAAGAACGCCAGCGCGAGCGGATGATCGTCCAGCGGTACCTCCGCGAGAAAGTGGCGCCCACCGTCCACGTGACCCACAGCGAACTCCTGGATTACTACAACCGCGTCCGGGCCGAGCGCTACGAGCGGCCCGACCGCATGCGGCTGGGCCTCATCCTCCTCAAAAAGAGCACCTCGGCCAATCCGGAGCACGCGGCGGCCCTGGCCCAGGCCGTCCACCAGCGGGCCGCGGCGGGCGAGGACTTCGCGCGCCTGGCCGCACGCTACAGCGAGGACCCCATGAGCGACAAGGGCGGCGACTGGGGCCTCGTGACCCGGGGGGCCTTCCGCGTCGGGGCCGTCGACGAGGCCCTCTTCCGGCTCGAGGGCGGCCGGGTGGCCCCCCTGGTCGAGACCGACGACGCCTACTACGTCGTCAAGGCCCTGGAGCGGCAGCCGGCCCACACGGTGCCGTTCACCGAGGTCCAGGCGGACCTGGAGGACGAGATCCGCGACCGCAAGTATAACGAGCAGGTCTCGCGGCACGTGCAGGGGCTGTACGAACGCGCGTACGTCCGGATCATGCTGGACAACCTGTAGAGGTGACCATGCCGCAAGTCACGTTCCTGCCGTACGACATCTGCCTGGAGGTGCCGCGGGGGACCAGCCTCCTGGCGGCGGCCGACGAGGCGGCCGAAATGGTGCCCGATGATTTCTTCGTCGGCGAACTCTGCGAGGGCCGCCACGAGTGCGGCAACTGCTGCCTCCAGGTCCTCCAGGGCGCCGGCAACCTCTCGCCCGTCACCCAGGGCGAGCGGCGGCTCCTGGACGAACTCCGCCAGGGACCCGATGGCCGCACGGCCTGCACGGCCCGCGTCCTGGGCGACGTCACGGTCCGCATCCCGGCCCCCGTCAAGCACACGCCCGAGCGCGGCAACGCGCAGATGCAAGCGCACCCGTAAATGCCATGATCAAGTAGAGGAGGCGGAAGCCAATGGCATTAATGCCGTTGTACGCTGACCCTGAAAATCCATATAATGGCGAATCGGAAGATTCGTGAAAACGACCGGCTTGAACGAGTCGTCAAGAAGGGGAATGTGGGGAATGACGATGTTCGCAAACAATCAATCGCTTCTGTTCCCGAACGCCGTGGGCGAATTCCCTTCGACCCGCTACCAAGGCAGCAAGGCGAAACTCGCCGACTGGATCTGGCGGCAGATTGCGGACTTGGACTTCACTTCCTGCCTTGACGCTTTCGGAGGCACAGGGGCCGTAGCCTACCGGCTGAAGCAAGCCGGCAAAAAAGTGACGTACAACGACGTATTGCGGTTCAATTATCATACGGGCCAGGCACTCATTGAGAACAAGGACGCCATTCTGGAAAACCACGAGGTGGACTGGCTCCTGCAAAGGCATGGGGAGATTCCTTATCCCGCTTTCGTGCAGCAGACCTTTTCGGACATCTACTTCACTAACGAAGAGAACGCCTGGATCGATCAAACGATCACAAACATCCGGATGTTCACGAGCCCTCTAAAGTTCGCGCTGGCCTTCTTTGCCTTGTGCCAGTCCTGCATTGTCAAGAGACCCTACAACCTGTTCCATCGGAAGAACCTGTACATGAGGCTCGCCGAGGTCAAGCGGTCCTTCGGAAACAAGACGTCTTGGGACCGGCCTTTTGAGGAATGGTTCCGCATTTTCGCAAAGGAAGCCAGCCACGCCGTCTTCGACAACGGCCAGGACAACAGGGCCTTGCATCATGACGCCCTCGACGTTCCAGGACACTACGATCTGGTATATGTTGATACGCCATATATCTCTCGGCGCGGGGTGACCGTTGATTATCTGGCCTTCTACCATTTCCTGGAGGGCCTCGCGGATTACGAACATTGGGGCGAAAGACTCGATTCGAAAAGCAAGCATAGGCGACTTAAGCCCGTAGCCAATCCGTGGACTGACCGGAAGGCGATCCGACGGGCCTTCGACCGGCTATTCCAACGATATGCGGATAGCCTCCTTGTAGTTTCCTATCGGACCGACGGCATCCCTTCGGAGTCCGAACTCCGCGATCTGCTTGGCCGCTACAAGCGAAACGTTCGCGTCGAGCATTACGGCCAATACAAGTATGTTCTTTCCGTCAACGGCCAATCCGGGGAGATGCTTTTGATAGGAACGTAGAAAGGCCGTGATCCCATGAAGGCGAGCCATTTCCGGGACGACTTGTTGTCCAAGTTCGAGGAATTTCGCAAGTCGCTTGCAACAAATACCGGCGACTGGGTCGTGAAAGGCTTCATCGATGTCTACCGCAATATTTACACCATCTCTATTGACACCAAAGTCGTGTCGAAGATTATCGAGTTGATGTTGTTCCCGTTGTTCTCACGGTTCGCGGCCGACCACGGCTTACGGATGATACTCAGTGAGCATCAAAACTTTTACCCCGATATTACGTTTGTCGCGGCGGACGGCACGAAGATCGCCCTGGACCTCAAGAGCACCTACCGAACAACGCCTGATACTGTGAATGGTTTCACCCTCGGCGCATTTACTGGTTACTTCCGGCAAAGGGATTCCAACAAGAACATCACCTTCCCCTACAAGCAATATTCCGCCCATTTCGTGCTTGGAATCGTCTATGCCCGGAGTGACCAAGTGGCCGACGAGCGCCGCGTCTACAAACTGGACGAACTGACTACGATTGTATCCGTGGTCAAGGACTTCACCTTTCTGCTACAGGAGAAATGGCGCATTGCTGGATACGGACCGGGCAGCGGTAACACCAAGAACATCGGTTCCGTGAAGAACATCCGGGCGCTTGTCGAAGGACAAGGGCCTTTTGCCCATCTCGGCCAGGAAGTCTTTGATGATTACTGGATGAACTACCTTACCGAGGACATGGCAAGGGCCATTGATTCGTCTGTGCCCTACCGGAACATCGAGGAGTATGAGAAGTGGCGCGGTCAAACGCGCCGCAGGAAGTAAGACAAGCCCAACCCCCAACCATTTGATTCCGGTTGTTTGAGTTCCCAAGGACGCCGCGTTGCCGCCAAAAACACAAATTCAACCCTTCCGCCACGTCGCCATCGTCGGCCCCGGGGCCATCGGCTGCTGCCTGGCCGTGAGGCTGGCGCTCGCGCCGGGCGGGCCGAAGGTGACGCTCATCGACCATCGCGCGGACCGGGCCGCGCGCTTGAGCGCAAGGCCCATCCGCATCCACGCGCCGGGCGGCGATGCCCAGGCCCGCATCCCCGTGCGAACCGCGCCGGACGCCCCCGTCGACCTCGTCCTCCTGGCGACCAAGGCGTATGCCGCGCGCGCCGCGGCCGGGGCCGCGGCCGCCTGGGTCGGCGCGGCGCCGGTCGTCTGCCTTCAGAACGGGCTCGGCGTGGCACAGGAGGTGGCGGCGGCCCTTCCGCGCACCGCCGTCATCACGGCGGTGTCGTACCAGGCGGCGACCCTCGTGGCCGAGGGCGAAGTCCATCACGCCGCCAACCTCATGACGCATTTCGGGTACGAGGGCCGCGGCCCGGACGCGGCCGTTCGGGCGGCGGCGGAATGCTTCGGGCGGGCGGGCCTCCCCGCGGCGGTCGAGGCCGACATGACGCCCTGCGTCTGGGGCAAACTCATCGTCAATGCCGCCATCAACCCCGTCGCGGCCCTGGCCGGCGCGACCAACGGCGAGGTCGCCCTGCGCCCGACGCTCCGGGCGCTGGCCGCGGCCATCGCGGAGGAAGGCGAGGCGGCGGCACACGCTGCCGGCGCGGCGATTCCCTACTCAAGCGCGGCCGAAGCCGCCCTGGAAACCGCGCGGCAGACGGCCGGCAACCGCTGCTCGATGCTCCAGGACCTGGAGGCCGGGCGACCGACGGAGATCGATTACCTCAACGGCGCCATCGTGCGAGCAGCCGAGGCGCACGGCGCGGCCGCGCCGGCGAACCGGGCGATTGCCGCCCTTATCCGGCAGGTTTCCGCAGTGTGCTAGTGGTCCGTCAACTTTGATTATGCGGGTGCCACGGCTGCGCTGTTTGCAGCCGTGCTCTGCGCCGAACGGCGGCACGGTTGCTGAACGGCGCAACCGTGGCACCCGCGGATTCAAATTTGACGGAATACTAAGTAGAAACGCAAAAAGAATCATCATAACCGGGTCCAACATAACCCTTTGCTACAATTGAGGTTACGGCTACCTGTTGTGGGTGAAACTTTCTGCGTTTCTACTTAGCACTACAGCGCAACTTCGCGCGGCGGGTCGGAGTTTACCCGCCTGGGCGGGCGCCCGCCGCGCCGACTTGCGCTGTAGTGTTAGAGCAATTTAACGTTGCGCGGTTGCGCGGCGGGTCTCCTGACCCGCCGCGCCGACTTGCGCTGTAGTGTTAGCCCCCGGTGAATACACCGGGGGCGGCGCGGCCGAGGATGTGGCACGGCGGGCGCCCGGTTGAGCCACCCGTGGCGCAAGAGAAGCCGCGGCCGGATGAGGCCGCGGCTGAACGTTGGAGGGGCAGGGAGGCGGGCGTTACTTGTGGTCGCCTCGGTCGGCGCCGCCGCCTTTTCCCCACCGGTCGCCCTTATCGCCTTTGTCGGTCCTTTCGGGGGGGCGGTATTTCTGGTCCGACTCGCGTTTTCCCTTGAGGGCATCGTCCAGGCGGGTCTTGATGATCTGGTCACGGTTGGCGGCCCGCTGGGCGAGTTCCTTGCGGAGGGCATCCAGGCGGCCCTCGAGTTGGCCGATCTGGGCACCGCGCGTGGCCGTCTCAACGTCGAAGAGGCGCTCCAGCACGTTGCGGAGTTCCCGGGCCAGCGCGTCGCGTTCCTTCGGGTCGGTGGCCGCCCGGGCCTTGGATGCGAGGTCCTGGCTGCGGAACCGCAACTGTTTCTCCTCGATGGCCTTGCGGAACGCCTCCGGGTCGCGGTTCTTCAGGTCGCGCAACTGGGCGACCTCGAACCGGAGGTGGCGGCAGACCTGCCGGAACTGCTCCGGGGCGCTGTCGCGCTGGCGGTTGAGTTCCGGAACGAGCCAGGGCATGTTCTCGGTCGCGAAGGCCATGATGTCGGCGATGTCGGCCTCGGTCACGTCGCGGAAGATGGGGGCCACGCGCACGTGGCCGCGACCCTCGGGAGCGGGGCCTTCGCGTGCGGCGTCGGGACCAGGTGTTGAGGGCGTCACGGCGGGGGTCGGCCGGGGCGTTTTCGCCGGTCCCGCCGGGGCCGTGGCCGCCAAGCCCTCGGGGCTGCCGCCCGGGTTGTCCTTCGCGAGGATCGGTGCGGCAGCCAAGAGGCCCGCCGCCACGACGGCTGCGAGACACACGATGGAACGCATCCGGGGCTCCTGTTTACGCGTCCATTTCCGCCTGGAGGAGGTCGATGAACCGGTCAATCTCCTCCATGGACCAGTCGCCCGCCTCGGCGGGCTCGGTCGCCGCCGGGGCGGTCGGCTTGGCGCTGGCCGCCTCCAGCATCTCGACGCCGGCCGCGATCTCGGCCAGTTCTTCCTGCAAGTGGGCGTCGGTCACCCAGGAGACCGCCGGGCTGCCAGGCGCCTGCAGGAGTGACGGCACGATCGCCCAGGCGCCGAGGGCCAGAAGAAAGACGGCCGCCGCCGCAACCGCCCACCGGCGCTGCCGGAAGAACAGGACAACCGCCGGCCGGCGCGGCGTCTGGCTGAGACGGCTGCGCAGCGCCGCCACGGCCTCCGGCCGCAGGGCCGGCGCCGCCAGGGCGCCGAGCGCCGCGAGGCCCTTCTCCAAGTCCGCCGCCTCGCGGCGGCAGGCATCGCAGGCGGCCAGGTGAGCGTCCATGGCCTGGCGGCGGCCGGGCGGCGCCTCGCCTGCCGCGTACAGCACCCACTGCGTGTTATTGGGGCAGGTCATGGTTCACCCTCGGGGATCATCTCCCCCAGTTTCTTCAGCGCCCGATGGGCCCGCGCCAAGACGGTTCCCAGCGGTTCGCCGGTGGCGCGGGCGATGTCCTTAAACGCCAGTTCCCCGTAATACCGCAAGAGCAGCACTTCGCGGTCGGCCGGCGGGAGGCGCCCGAGGGCCGCTTCGACGCGCCCGCACCGCTCGCGGCGCGTCATGTCGCCGTCCGGCGGGGCATGCGCGCCCAGCGATGCCGTCACGGACAGGTCGGCGCCCTCTTCCAGGCTGACCGACGGCTCGCGGGGCTGGCGGCGAATCCAGTCGCGGGCCAGGTTCACCGCAATGCGAAAGAGCCACGCCCGGAACTTTCCCTCCGGACGGTACATCTCCAGGCCCCGGTAGGCCCGAAGCATCGCTTCCTGCATCAGGTCTTCGGCCACGTCGGAACGGCCGACCAGGCGATACAGCAGGCCATACACACGCGGCGCAAACGACACCAACAGCGCCTCGAGGCTGTCGGAATCCCTGGAGCCTGGAGTCATGCCTGCCACCCGTCTAAACGTTGCCAGTGTGAGATTATTGCCTCGCAAGGGCCAAACGGCAAGGTTCGAGCCGCCTCATCCGAGCCCGACGCGGGAGCGTCGGGATCAATCTCAAATTTGAGATCTCAAATTGTATTCGAACGTGCCCCGCTGCTCCCGCAGCGGGCTCGACCGCAGGTCATGCCCGCGGGTTTACACCCGCGGCTCGACTCGCCTGCGGTTCGATTCGCACGCCGTTGACACCCCCTGCGCCGGCAGGCTATAAAAGGGCCATGCGGATCCTCGGCCTGGACCTTGGCGAGCGGCGCGTCGGGGTGGCCCTAAGCGACCCTGAGGGTATCCTGGCGCAGCCGCTGGTGCAACTGGAGCCGCGCGGGCGGCGGGACCTGGTGGCGGCGGTGGCCCGCTTGGCGGCCGAGAACAGCGCCGGGCGGGTCGTCGTCGGCATGCCCTTCCTGCCCGACGGGGCACGGGGCGAGCAGGCCCGGCGTGCGGCGGCCGTCGCGGCGGCGCTGCGGCGGGAGATGGCGATTCCTGTCGTGGAGTGGGACGAGCGGTTCTCCACCGAGGACGCGCAGGAGAAACTCCGCGAAGCAGGCGTCCGGCCGCGCCGCCGGCAGGGACGCCTCGACAGGGCCGCCGCCGCCGTCATTCTTCAGTCGTACTTGGATGCGGGGGCTCCGCTTTAGGCGGCGGCGCCGGGGCGAAGTCCGTGCGCACCTCCGTCCCGCGGTCGTCCAGGCAGCGGTAGGCGGCCTGGTCGAGGATGGCCGCGGGGTTCGTCTTGATGCGGATGCGTTTGTGGCTGTCGGCCTCCAGCCGCGCGAGGGCCGCACGCTTGGCGTTGCTGATGTGGTCCGCCACCTCGGGATGGACGGCCACCTCGATGGCGGCGACGCCGTCGCGGCTGACGAGGAGTTTCAGGTGCCGCAGCACTTCCAGGGCCATGGACTCCGGGTGCTTGAGGATGCCCGAGCCCTTGCACCAGGGGCAGTCCATGAAGGTGGACCGCTCGAGGCTGGGCTGGACGCGCTGGCGGGTCATCTCGATGATGCCGAACCTGGAGATGTGGAGCATCTGGCTGCGGGCGCGGTCGCCCTTGAAGGCGTCGCGGAAGGCGTGTTCGACGTGGCGGCGGTTCTCGGCCTTCAGCATGTCGACGAAGTCGACGATGATGAGGCCCCCCAGGTCCCGCAGGCGGATCTGGCGGGCGATCTCCTTGGCGGCCATGACGTTCAACTGGTGGGCCGACTCCTCGGCGTCGCGGCCGTGCTTGAAGCGGCCGGAGTTTACGTCGATGGCCACCAGGGCCTCGGTCTGGTCGATGACGAGGCTGCCGCCCTTCGGCAGGGGCACGGTGTGGCCATAGATGCGTTCGATGGCCTCCTCGGCGCGGTACTTGTGGAACAGGGGACAAGAGTCGGTGTAGAGTTTGGCCGCGTCCACGTGGCGCGGCATGGCGATCTTGAGGAAATCGCGGACGCGCCTCAGGACCGCCTCGGAATCGATCCAGATGGTCCGGATTTCCGGCGAGTAGATGTCGCGGATGGTCCGCAGGACGAGGTCCGACTCGCGGAAGACCTCGGCCGGGGCCTTGGAACTCTGGGCCCGGGCCTGGACCGCCTTCCACAGGCGCACCAGGTACTGGAGGTCCCGCTGGAGGTCGCGCTTGGAGCGGCCCAGGCCGGCCGTGCGGACGATGAAGCCCATGTCCTGCGGGGGCTGGAGGCTGGCCAGGAGGTCCCGCAGTTCCCGACGCTGGGCCTCGTCCTCGATTTTCTTCGAGACGCCCAGCCGCCCCAGGCCGGGCATGAGCACCAGGTACCGCCCGGGGATCGAGAGGGCCGTCGTCAGGCTGGGCCCCTTGGTGCCGATGCCTTCCTTGGTGATCTGGACGACCGTCTCGTCCCCGGCGTGGAAGATGTCCTGGATGCGGCGGCGGCCGCGGGGGTCCTTGCCTTCGGGCTTTGCTTCCTCGCCCTCGGCGGGCTTCTTGCGGCGCGGGTAGGCGGAGGGCAGGACGTCGCTGACGTGCAGGAACCCGTTCTTGGCCATGCCGATGTCGACGAAGGCCGCCTGGATCGTGGGCTCGACGTTGTTGACGCGGCCCTTGTAGATGTTGCCCACGTGGCGCTCCACGCTGGCGCGCTCCAGGTACAGTTCATCCAGTTGGCCGTCTTCGACGATGGCAATGCGGCACTCTTCTCCCTCCACGACGTTGATGAGCATTTCCTTGGGCATACGATACAGATCCTTTCAGGTTGCGCCCGGCTCGCCAGGGCGACGCCGTGGCAAGCCCGGTGGCGCGGGCCATTGCGGATTGCGAATTGTGAATTGCGGATCTACGGCAACCCAACAGGGCGGGCGGCGGGTTCGTTGTTGTTCAATCCGCAATCCGCAATCCGCAATCCGCAATGGATGCAGCGCGGCGCCGTCAGCCCAGGCGGATCTCCGTGCGGCGGATGTCGGCCCGCGCAATCGCTTCCGGCGAGAGCCCCAGCAGCCGCAGCACCTCGTCGGGCCGGACGGTGCCCCCGGGGCCCGTCCGGGTCACCAGGCGGACCTCCTGCGGGCCGGCTTCCAGCGACTCGATGAAGGGCCGGGCATCGAGGGGCTTGTCGCCCGTCGGGCGATGGCGCACCACGGGCGCCTCGGACTGCGCCAGGAGGCGCGCCGCCCGCTCCGGGAGGTCGGGGTCCGCCGCGGCGGAGAGCCGCGCCACGTACACGACGCCCTGGGGCCGGGCCTTGTCGGCGGGACGAATCAGGTCGAGCGAACTGATTTCGATGCCGGCCGGAACCTGCCCTGCCAGGGTTGCCCGGACCGCATCCGGATTGACCCAGTCGGCCAGTTCGAACTCGAGGATTTCAGCCTCTGAAGCCATTCCGACGCTGCGCGGTTCCACGAGCGACATCCGGGGGCGCGGGTTAAAGCCCTCGCTCATCCGCAGGGGCAACCCCGCCCGCCGCAGCGCCCGTTCCCAAAGACGCATCATGTCGTGATGGCTCAGGAAGCGCTTATCACCTCCCACGTGAAACCCAAGCCTGAGACGCTGACGAAACAAGAAATCCTCTCCTACCGCGACGGCCGCGATGGCCCGCCCCGTGGTCTTTCTCCGTTTCTTCTAAACTACATTAACGGTTCCGGATTTGAAAGGACAAAGTGTACGGCGGGCGGCCCCGGGTGCGCCGAGAGTTTGTGGCATATGGGAGAACGCTGTCATTTCGAGCGAGCGCAGCGAGTCGAGAAATCTCGCTGTGGGCGTTGCCGTGTGCCCGGTCGCACGGCGAGACCCCTCGACTCGCTT
>Ga0315289_10015523_pt1 | contig 10567 bp, 12 predicted proteins | sample YL17G11_40_MG_FD_203452 | JGI IMG/M metagenome (GOLD analysis project Ga0315289, IMG submission 203452) | Sediment microbial communities from Yellowstone Lake, YNP, Wyoming, USA - YL17G11_40 | ecosystem: Environmental > Aquatic > Freshwater > Lake > Sediment | place: USA: Wyoming | collected...
TAAAGTAAATATCATATTTATCAAGCCACACTTTGTAACCATTATAATTTGATGTTTTTGCTAATGATTGTAAATAGTATATTTCAATAGCATAAGGCTTTAAATTATAAAAGAGATTAACTTTTTCATCATCTATATTCAACTTATTTGTTTTACAGAAATTTAGCCAATCGTTATTCGTCAAACCATTATGTTTAATACAAGAACAAACACGCAACCATGTAGTTCTATCTTTTTTATCAATACGGATAAGTTGTAGTAATTCTTGAAGTTGTGATGTTGTTTCGTTTTCGCTTTCATTATCAGTTTCGTCATTAGCGACAATAACCTTTTTTACTTTTGATACTTTCTTTTGCTCTTGATTTTGTTTCAAATCATTAATTATGAATTGAGGAACTGCTAATATTTCACCACCCAAATCAGTATAAGAATGTATATTGTCTTCTAAATCGATATAACTGGTTGGAGGAGCAAATACCATATGACCATCATTAGCAACATCAACGCCATCGTAGTTAACTAAAGCGTTACTTCTTGTTTTTATATCTGAATTATATTTACAATAAATATGATAACCTCTTTTCGTTTGAATAGTTCTATACTTTTTTAATTCTGGAAATTCCTGAATTGCTAAATCATATACTTCTTTTTTATCAAAGTCAATTATAGTTAAATCATTTATTTTTCCAGTCAACAGACACATAACTTTATGTGTGTTATTAATAAATAGTTTATAATTATTTTCATTTATGGTTTCAGTCCATTTAGAAGGCATACCAATTGGTTTCTTTTTTTCAATACCATCTTGATTTAAATAAGTAGTTATCTTAGGTATAGTAAATCTAACAAAGGTTTCTAAAGTATTTTCCATTTATATATTATCTATCAATATTATATTTATGTTCTTTTATACAAATATAATATTCAATTTTTTTTAATATCCCTAAATATTTTCTTCCTCAATATTTTCATTAGTCTTTTTTAAAGCCTTTTGTTTCTCTCTATATTGTTTTGCATATTCTAGTCTAGCTTCTCTATTATTTTGGTAGTATTTTTTTGTATACTCATTATGTAAGGAATTATATATTTCTCTATTATTTTCAACCCACTTTCTTCTCGCCTTTTTTTGAGCTTCTGTGTTTGGCATTATATCGGTATATATATACCTAAAGATTTTATTTTTAAATCAATTTACAATGTTAATGATTTCTTTATATTTTCTTCCGCCTCTAATAAGTTTTTTACCACAAAGACAATTATTTATCTTACATGTCTTGAATCGGCAGTAGCAAGAAGGACATAAATAGCAACCACATTTTAAAAGAGTGACTTGGGGGTCATAGGGATCTTCACAATGCAGACAGTTCATTATATATATCTCTAAAGATAATATTTTCTTTTAAATACTTATTTTCTCTCTCAATATTTCAAAACAGGTAGGATGAAAATAATAAAATGTTCTGTTACATAGAATTCTAGCTATTTTATATTCAATCCACGTCTTACAATAGTGACATCGTTTTATTTCTTCATAATTATAATTGAATTCCATATATATAAGTTTTTATTTTTTATTTAGAAAAATTTTTAATTTTTTTGCTTGTTGAAAACTATAATCCGTTATTTGATACATATATATATAATAATATAATATATATGAATAAATTTTATGAAGATGATATTTGTGTAGTATATAATAATGATTTTTCAGAAATAATAAATTTACTAAATTATGATTTTATAGTAACTGACCCTCCATATAATATTAATTATAAATATCCAGATTATAATGATAATTTAAAAATAAAAGATTATTTAGATTTATTTACAAATTTTATTTCAAAAAAATTAGTAATAATTCATTACCACGAAGCAATAGTAAATTACTTATCAAAAAAACTTGGTGATGTTAATAAAATAATTAGTTGGTGTTATAACACAAATTCAAGTTCGAAAGCACACAGAGCAATAGCATTTTATAATTGTAATCCAGATTTTAATAAAGTAAAACAACCATATAAAAATTTAAATGATAAACGAATAAAAAAATTAATAGAAAATGGTAGTGAAGGTGCGAGAAGTTATGATTGGTTTAATGATATACAAATTATTAAAAATGTATCAAAAGAAAAAACAAATCTTTTTACAAATCAAATACCAATACAATTGTTAGAGAGAATTATATTAATGACTACAAATGAAGGTGATACAATTTTAGACCCATTTTTTGGTAGCGGATCATTATATTTCGCATGTAAAAATACAAATAGAAAATGTATAGGAATTGAAAAATCAAAAATACATTTAGACGCATTTATTGATAGAATGAAGTAAAGAGTTAAAACAATTTATGAAGATTTAAAAAAATAAATTTTTAGTTCCTTTGATTTTACATATTAAAAAAAAAAAATTGAAATACTTTTTCTGAAATAAATAATAGCATATACACACAGATAATTAAAAGGGTTAAATCAAAAATGAGTTTTATTAAATATGCTTGTAAATGCGGACAACTATGCCACAAAAATAATCTCTGCGGTCATGGAATAAATGCTGGTGTATGCTGTTCTTGCGAAGAATGCCTTGCTGAATTGGAAGAAGAAGAAGAAGAAGAAGAAGAAGAAGAAAAAGAAGAAAAGAAACCAAAAGAAAAGAAACCAAAAGAAAAGAAACCAAAAAAGAAACCCAAATTAGTTTTAATTATTGAGGAAGATGAAGATGAAGATGAAATCTTAACTGCATCTTTAGAAGCAAAAATTAGAAATGCTGGTATCCCAACTTTGGTTAGCATTTATAAAGAGCAGTTCAATCGTAGAATATCAAATATGAATGCGAGTTCTATTCCACTTGAAAAACGAAAAAGTTTAATCGTTGGAAAAATATTAGAAAAATGTGATACTATTGAGATCAAGAAAATTATTATGGATACTTACTTTACAAAAAAAGAAAAAGAAGAAAAAGATGTTTCATGGTTAAATAATTTCGTAGTAGGAGAAGAGGTGTTAATTATGGGAGCAAAAGCACAAGGAAAATACTCAAGAACTATTACACGAAAAGGATTGATCCAAAAAATAAATAAGACATCAGTTTCAGTAAGATTATTTGCCTATACTGAAATTGATGATATGAATGCTATTGAAAATCAAACTTGGGGATACAACAGATTAGTTTGGGATAATTTTACAAACGATAGTCAAGTAATATATTCTAAAGACAACATAGTAAAAAAAGGTGAATGTAAATATAGGGATGAAGAGTTGATTGAAGGAAAAAAAATGGTTGATTACGGAAATTAATCATCAAAAATAATCTCATTCCAATTGTGGTATAACTTTTTATGTTTCAAACTTACTAGTATATAATCATGTGTTGTTGGTAATAATTTCATTAATTCATCAAATTCATTTTTTTTTATTCCCATCATTTCATGAAAGAATTTCTCATTCATACTTTTATTTGTATTAAATAATATTGCGTTGTTAGTTATCTCTCTAATTAGCTTTGGCATCTGATAAAAATTCTGAACTAACACAAATGCGGATAATCTTAAATGCCTATTCTTTAAAAATAAAGATTGTAATATTTTTGCTTCCATCTTATTTTTTAACTGGTTTCCCATGTCATCTACCAAAATTAGCGAATAATAACCTTGTGATGCGTTCTCCTCTACTTTTTCATAAATTTCTTTTAAAGTTTCCACATCGTAAGTATGATAAATGTTCTCAGGATCTAAATACTTTTTAAAAACGTTATCCTTATCTGAAATAGAGTTTAGTGAATTTTGTGGCATAATAAGGAATATATCATGATAGCATTTCTTCCAAATACTTTTAAGCATTTGAATAAGCCATGTCGTTTTGCCTGAACCAGTCCCTCCTGATAGCAAAGTTGTATTAGATGTTCCAAAGCACATCTTAATAGCAGGGAATTCTTCTAATTTAGGGTCAATAATATCATCACAGTTCATGGTCACAGGCTTTAGTTTTGGTTTTTCCAATTCTATTATTTTCATCAATATATATATACTAATTAAAATAAAATATTTAATAAATGTATATGAAAATTCGTAAACCGAGAAAGCTAAGTTTATATAAAGCTCTTAAAATTGGTTATCTAAGGAATGAGCGTAAGCAGAAGAAACGATTAAAAAGATTTGGCTTTAGAATAGATGAAGAATTAAGTAATAATGAGAGAATGGTTGCATTCAATCCAACAACTGACAAAGTCATTTTTATTGAGAATGGCTCACAATTTAATCCAATTAAAGATGTAAATCAGTTTCGTGAAGATTGGCTAAATAATATTACTACAATCCCCACAGGAACTTTTGCCTACACGCCTCGTTTTCAAGATGCTAAAAACGCTTATTTAAAAGCAAAGAAAAAATATGAAGGTAAGAAGTTTGAACTCGTAGGACACTCACAATCTGCCGTTACAATAAATGAATTAGCAGGAAAAAATGATACAGGTATAACATATAATGGAGCATTTTTAAAACAAAAAGATAATCCAAATGTGACTAATTACAGAACTGCTAATGATATTGTTAGTGCATTCGCAAATCGAAATGATATGAGAACACTTAGCCAACCTAATTTACCGCCACAGAATTTTTATAAGGCACATGGAATAGATAACATAAAAGGCTTGCCTATATTTGTTTAGTTTTTTCCTCCTTATTTCTCTCTATTTCTTGTTTCAAAAAGACAAAATAAAATCCAAAATAAATTACACAAAAGAAATAAATAAGGAATTCCATATATTATAATATTATATAATATTATATTATGCCACGCAAAATTAAGTTGGAAAACAAGGTTAAAAAACAGAAGCAGAAGCAAACCCAAAAACAGAGTGTAAAACAATCCGTAGTTATTAAATTAGATGGAATACAACGAAAAAAAAGACATTATAAAAAAAGAAGGCAGAGAGAACCTAGCGAAAAAAAAGAACAATACCAAATGACACCCCCATCTCTTCCTCCAAATGTTATTTATCAATCAACTCAATATTTACCATACACAACTGAAAGTCCAACTGTTTCAGAAAAAATTCCATTAAAAATTCAAACTTTACAAGCAACACCATCTTCCATGTTTCAAGATGTCGGAGTAGGAAGAGAAGGTTTAGTGGAAATTTTAGAACCTCCTGAACCTGAATATATTCCATTAGTTTCAAAAAAAGCATCAATTGTAATGAATACAGAACCTTTACAAATAAGCGGAAATACACCTATATCAAATTCTCAAATGCCCCCAAATTTTCAATTAGAAGAGGATAAGTTTCAAAGACTAATAAAAAATAGAACTGAATATTTTCAATCACTTAAAGAACCTATACAAGAAGCTTCTTTATCAAGAATAAGTCCTGTAAACCAAATGTCAAATCAACTAACAAATGAAATGCAACAAATGGAACGAACTGATATTAAAAAACGAAGAACAAAAAAGGAAATGGAAGAAGCAAAGCAAATGGGAAGAGAAGATATAGCAAGTATAAATTTAGGGCTAACTCAATTCAATCCAACAAACCAACTTAGTTTAATGAAACCAACTAGTTCTACAAATATTATAGGATCAGAATCAGGTTCAGAATCAGAATCAGAATCAGGTTTTAATGTAATAACTCCTTTAACAACTACAACTGCTTTATCAAGTCTAACCCCTTTAACAGCTAGAAGAAATACTTGGTCTGATTTATTACAGCGTTATCAAGTATTAACAGGAACAGCATTTCAAAGAAGAAAAGGATATACAAAACAGGAATTCATCAAATTAATTGAAAAAATGGAAAAACTTTAAAATAAATAATATTATGATAATATAACAATGCAATCTACAAATGGTTTTAGTTCAGATATTTCAGATATAACATTATCAGGTGAAAGTTCAGCTTATTTTGATACATTATTAGCATCTACTATCTCAGCTAGTGATTTATTTTTACCACGTATAAATCCAATTTTGACTACATTACTAGGTAGCACAATAAACGTCCCCACTTTAATTCAAAATCTGGAATTTGATAGTGTTACACGATGTTTCAATATTTGGGACGATTTGGCAACAGGACAAATGTTTATAGTAGATGCTTCAAATAATATAATTCAATTACAAAGCATAAATACTCTTATATCAAGTAATTTTTTACAAATCACAGCAGTATCAACATTTCAGAATAACGTTATTATACCAAGAGTCAATCCAAATCTAATAACATTACTTGGTTCAACAATCAATTTAACGAATTTATGTCAGAATCTTAACTTTGATACAATAAATAAGTCCTTTGAAATATGGGATAATAACGCAACAGGTCAAATGTTTATAGTAGATGTTTCAAATAATATAATTCAATTACAAAGCATAAATACTCTTATATCAAGTAATTTTTTACAAATCACAGCAGTATCAACAGTTGATAATGATATAACATTTACAGCAAATAGTGATATAACTTTATTAGGAAACATTTTAGCAAATAGTCTGACTATAACCCCGCTTGAATTCTCTAGATTAGATGGTATTGCTGTTAATATACAAGCAGGCTTAAATAATAGAGGGCTTTTAAATGGAGTTAACACTTGGACTGGAGCAACAAATACCTTTTCTAATACAGTAGTTTTTAATGGGACAAGCAATTTTAATGGAGCATGTAATGTAACAACTCAACCTGATAATACAAACGATAATACAGCGGTTTCATCAGCATATTTATTTAATATAATACGTAGTGATGGAACGACTCGTAATGTATCAGCAGGAGTAGATGCTAATCCAAATAATCGTGGTGCTAATAATTTTTCATTAGGACAAGGTGTTATGGAAAATTTACCAGCTCTAACAACTACAAGTGATAATGTGGGTATTGGAATTAATGCGTTGAACGGCTGCACACAAGGATACTACTGTTTCGCTCAAGGCGGTGGTTCTTTACAATTTATGACTACAGGTCAGCGTAATGTTGCAATTGGATACGCAACATTTCCAAACGCAAATCCTTTCAATTCAATCTGTATTGGTTCTAATAGTGGTAATGCTTCAAGCGGTTATGATAATATAATTTTTGGCGTTTTTACAGCAAACGCCTTAACCACCGGTTCATATAATTTTATTTGCGGTAGTGGTTCAGGAACAGATCTATCAACTGGTGATAAAAATATAATATGCGGTTATGGAGCAGGAGGTGGAATTATTAGCGGAAATAATAATACCATGATTGGGAGTGCTTCTTCAGCTTCAGGTGATTTTAGTGAAAGCACAGCGTTAGGATATGGAGCAGTTATAAATGCTAATAATGAAATAGCACTTGGAAGATCTACAGAAACAATAAAAATATACGGTAATCTGGTTACGAATGGAACGACAACATCTACTGGCATAATAACTGCTAATGCAGGCATAACATCTACTGGCGTAATAACTGCTAATGCAGGCATAACATCTACTGGCGTAATAACTGCTAATGCAGGCATAGTAAATAATGGATCAATATCTTCTACTGGCATAATAACTGCTAATGGAGGCATAACTAATATTAACGGAATGAATATATTCTCATGTAGCACGCTCCAAACAGGGGCTTTTACAATTTCATCGCCATATTTTTATATCTACCCAGTCGCTCCAACGGCAACACAGACGATTACATTACCAACTCCGGCCGTAGGTCTATTAGGGGTAACTTTTATAATCCGACGAACCGGCGGAACCACAACCGTAGCAATTAACTCCAATATCAATATCTATGGATTATCAAATGGTTTAAGCACCGTTATTTTGGGTGGTAGTGCTTATAATACTACATTAACATGCATGTATATAACCGCTTCCACTTTTGGGTGGTTTAAAACAGTTTAAATCTTTTTATTATAAAATTGAAATAATATAAAGATAATATAAATTAACTATAAAGTTGCGTCTTAATCCACGTCTCTAAATATTTATCTTCTGCACCCCAATCCAAGAATCCGTTAGATTTATTTAATTCATATACTCTTGTATCCACAGGAGTGTTATTTTCATCAAGCAAAATCACCGTAATCTTAGCATAAGTGTAGGGACTATAATCGTAAATAACATACTTAAATTTACACATCGTTATTGTCTTTTTCAAGTTTGGATATAGATTACACTCAACGTAGTTCATTATATGATATATATATATTATATAATGGATTAATTTATTTCTAAACTTATGATATAAATGAATGATCTTTCATTAATAGCAGTCACTCCAAGTCTTTCATTAGAAATAAAAGCAAACGAAATAAAAGCGAAAATAAGTAAACGCTTAGACGAGTTAAAGCTTACAGATCAGAAATATAAACTTAGTCAGGATATTCTTTTATTAGTGGCGAATTTAATAGAACATTTAGTAAAAGATAAAAAAATAAATAAAAAGCAACTATTGTTAGATATATTTCAACAAATTTACAATATACAACCTCAAGATAGAAATCAAATAGAATCACAATTAGAGTTCTTACATTCTAATAAAGCGATAAAAAAACTAAGTAAGTTTTATTTGTTTGCGTGTGGTGCTTATGAATACTTATTTAAAAAGAAGGAAAAAAACGGTTAAGACATCGTGTCATCATGTATGCTAGAGATAATATAATAAATAACATATTAACTAGTTATGGTATGACAAACTCGCTTCTTTTATATAATACTCTCAGTGCAACTCCAGCCGAAATAGTCTTAGGAATATTAGCATCAAAGTTCTCTCTAAGTAAGACAGCCGTAGCCTTGATAATTATATTCCTCTTATAAATATACAGCATATATAATAGTAGAAATATTGATAGAATTTATCACAACAGGTTTTCATGCTTGGCATTTATTTTAAGTAAAGATTTTATTTTTAAACCTTCTTTGTATCTCTTGAGTGCTTCTCTGTATCTCCTCTTTTCTTCTCTGTTTTTCTGTAATTTATAAACCCTTTTATTTTTATTATATATTTCTGCTAGTTCATATTGCATATCTAATAAAGACCTATATTTTTCCAAATTAGGATGTAATATTCCGACTTTAGTCATTTATATATATTGCTAAAACAATTTAGAATACTTAACGATGTCTGTAAAGATTATTATTAGGACAAGTAGTTTATAAATAAAATAGACATTTCTTATATAAGAACATAAATAGACATTTCTTATATAAGAACATAAATAGACATTTCTTATATAAGAACATAAATAGACATTTCCTTATCATAACAATAAGGATATAAGAAAAATGAAATTTCATTTTTCTTCTTTATATCATTTTCTTATATATATTTAGACATTCTATATATAAATATAAATAGACATTTCCTATATAAGAATATAATTAGACATTTCCTACATTAGGAAATAAAGTAATTGCGACAAATAATATAAAATTCTTTTCTTACATATATATATAATGGAAATCCTCAAAACTACAATTAAGGAAAATAAACCTAATATTGCCATGTCTACTGTCAATAGTTATGCAACTAATTTAAAGTCATTATTTTATTCTCATAATCCTAAGAAGGTTGATGTCATCCCTGAATGGTTTTTAGATCACGAACATATGTTAGAGATTATGAAGGAAGAACCAATTGTTAAGCAATCTAATTTTTTGACTGCTCTTATTGCTTATGATAAGCATAATGAAAAATATAAATCAGCATTAATGCTTTTAGCTCCACAATTGAATAAAAAGAAGGATAGCCAAATAAAAACAGAAAAACAAACTGAAAACTGGAAGAGCTATGATGAGATTAAAAAGATATATGAAGATATGCTTTTAATTTGTGACCCTTTATTGAAGTCAAAACAACCTATGAATAAAGAACAAATGAATAAATTACAAGACTTTATTATTTTAAGTTTGACATGTGGTTACTGGATACCCCCTAGAAGAAGTGAAGACTGGTGTAAAATGAAAACTGGTATCAAAAATTATGATAATGAAAAAGATAATTATATTGATTTCATAAATAGCAAATTTGTTTTCAATATTTATAAAACATCAAAAACTTATGACGAACAAGAAGTTGAAATTCCTCCTAAGTTAAAGCGTATATTAAGACGATATATAAAACTATTGGGTGATAATGAATACTTACTAACAACACAGAAAAACACCCCTTTAAGTTCCTCTTATCTAACAAAACTATTGAATAGAATATTTGGAGCTAATATTTCAACGAGTATGTTACGACATATCTATCTTACTTCAAAATATGAGAATGTTCCTGCGTTAGCGGAGATGCAAAAGACAGCAGAAGAAATGGGACACTCAGTTACTGAGGCTCTACGATATGTTAAGCGTTAATCTTTACAGACACCGTCGTTAATAAAATAAATATTAATATTATTTTTTATTTTATTTTTAATTAATTTGTGAGGTTAAATGCGGACGCTAACATTACCCATTTCGTCTATAATATAAATCACATCCATTTTTGCTAAGTAAAAGAGAGTAATTCCGTTGGTTGAAGCCATTAGCAAATTGGCGTTCAAAAATGTAGAACTAGCGTTCAAATTGACACCATCTAAGATACCCATTTTTGCTACAGTTTCCAAACT
>Ga0315289_10015525_pt1 | contig 10566 bp, 6 predicted proteins | sample YL17G11_40_MG_FD_203452 | JGI IMG/M metagenome (GOLD analysis project Ga0315289, IMG submission 203452) | Sediment microbial communities from Yellowstone Lake, YNP, Wyoming, USA - YL17G11_40 | ecosystem: Environmental > Aquatic > Freshwater > Lake > Sediment | place: USA: Wyoming | collected...
GCCTTGGCCGGCCTCTACCACAGCGGCCTGTGGGATACGTACTGGAAAGCCGAGCGGGCGGCCGCCTGAGGCCGCCAGGATTTCTCCTCGCACACCTTCCGCCTCCGGCCTGCTTTTTCTCTTTGCCCTTTTCCGGCGTCTGTCGATAATACCTTCCATGAAGAAGTCGCTACGCCATCTGCCGAAGCACAAGCGGGACGAGCTCAAGCGCGTCACCGAGATCATTCTGGACGAGTGTCCGACCGTCCTGATGATCATCCTGTTCGGCTCCTACGCCCGCGGCGACTGGGTCGAGGACCGGCACGTGGAGGACAACGTCCTCTACGAGTACATGTCCGACTTTGACATCCTCGTCATTGTCCGCTCCCACAAGCTCGTCACCAGCTCCGACATCTGGCACCATGTGGGGGCCCGGGCCCGGCGCCTGGTGCACACCTGGACGAACCTGATCGTCGAATCGATCGAGACGGTCAACAAAGCCCTGGCTCACGGTCACTACTTCTTCAGCGACATCAAGAAAGAAGGCGTCCTGCTTTATGATAGCGGCGAGTCCGAACTCGCCCGCCCGCGCAAGCTCGACCCCAGAGAGCGACGGGGGCTCGCCCGAGCCCACTTCAAGCAGTGGTACACGAGTGCGAAGGAGTTCTACGACTACTATGAGGTTGGCCTGAAGAAGCGTCGGTACAAGAGTGCCGCCTTCCTGCTTCATCAAGCCGTGGAGCGCTTCTACGCCGCGATTCTCCTGGTCTTCACGAATTACCGGCCCAAAATCCACGATCTGGAGACGCTCACTCACATGGTCGGCGGCTGCGATCCGGCTTTTCTGACGGTCTTTCCGCGGGCCACGGACGAGCAGAGACTGTGTTTCGACCTCCTCAAACGAGCGTACATCGAGGCCCGCTACAGTTCCGCCTACCAGATCACCAAGACGCAGCTCGAATACTTGGGCGAGCGGGTCCAGGAACTGCAGCGTCTGGCCAAGGAGATCTGCGAAGCCAAGATCGAATCCTATGTATCGACGTGAAGGGGCCGCACCGCGGAGCTTCCTTGAACCGCTAATTGTTAATTTGAGGGCTGGCCCTCGACGTCCCCATTTGAGGGCTGGCCCTCGACGTCCCCTTGTTAATTTGAGGGCTGGCCCTCGACGTCCCCTCGACGTCCCGGCCCTCGACGTTCTGCCTGCGCGAGGGCAGGCTGTTTGTGGTCAGGGGAATTTAAGATGTCACGTACTTCTGCTGGCGTGTACAATAGCACAAGATAGAGCTACCGGACACCCTTAATTGCGCAGCTTCAAATGGCGCGAGGACGAAAGCCTGGAAGCCGCCGAACTCCCGGCAGCAGAGGAACTGGCCACTGATGCGATTGCCGAACTGGAAAGTACAGTCGACCACCTAGACACGGTAGTGACGCCACTGGAAGATAAAACGAACATAGTCACTGAAGGCGAGGTGGACCATGAATGATGTCACAACTCGGCGGAGAGTCCTGCACGTTACCGTCTTCAACAAGGACGAGGTACGCACAATCTTACGGTCTCTCGGACAGGAGAAGTGGTTTGACGTTCGCCAAATGTCCTTTGACGAATTCGCAGCGGCGGGATTCCGGGCGCTGTCCGATTTCGACATCCTCTTATTCGGGATTGGCGACGCGTTTTGGACGGAAGCGGGGTCACTGGCCCCTGGCGCAGTTGCGGAGGTGCGTCGGTTCGTGGAAGCAGGGGGTGGTCTGGTTTGGACGCATGATACGCTTTGTGCAATTCTGGATCTTCACGAGATGAGCGGCTTTCGGCAAGCAGAGGGCCTGCAGTGGCTGGATCAATCGGTTACACACGTTCGCGTGCGTGACCCGCACCACGCCATCTTGGCCGGGCCGTACCACCCGTCTGCGGGCAAGTACAAAATCGCCAAATCCAAACACACGGGCGGAACGTATTCCCATCCACCCGCAGGCATGATTGCGGAGGGTGCTGAGATAGTGATCGACCATGACTGCTCGATTGAGGGGCCTCAGAATTTCTATCTTACCACCCATTCCTGGGGCCACGGTCGCGTTGTTGCCATTGAGGTTGGCCATGAAGAAATCAAACAAATGGGAGAGTTCGAGCGTGAGCTTTTCGTCAATAGTCTGTACTGGGCAGCCAGCACGGGCAGCAAGATGGAACCAGCAACTGGCCCCCACGTGGCCCATCAATGCCGACAAAGGAGGTGGCTAAAGAGAGAACGGATTGCAGTCTGCGTCGCCTTATCCCTCTCGGCTATGGCAATCCTCATGCACTATCTTCCTAAGGACACAATCTGGCAGAACGTCCTGAATTTAGGGGTCGGGGTGGTGCCAGGACTCATTGCGTGGTTTGTGGCCGGGCCGCGACGTACGGACGACGAGGAATAGGCGCCACTCATGAGGAATCTGCGGTGTCAGGGGGGATCAAAGGTACGCGGTCCATTTTCCGGTGGGTCTTCTGGGGCCATCCATATAGGGTTCCTGTCAAGTAACAAAATACTGTCCCCGGACCGAAAAACTTCACGCTATAAGAAAAGTGCGCGCGGCTGTTCGGCCTTCTTCTGCCTTCTGTTTTGCTGCGTGACATTAACGTACCGAGACGCCCAGGCCGCATCGTTCTTTTCCGCTCCTGCCAGTTCTCTTTGGATTCATTCGTCGAGTCTACCAACGAATCAGGGGTCACGAATCAAGGGTCATCCATATAGGGTTCCTGTCAAGTAAAAACATATTTTCTCCGGACCGAAACAGGGCACCGTCCATAACGGATGCGGCCTGTCGGTTTCCTTCTTCTGTCGGCGGTTTTACCACGCGACACTAACGTACCGAAACGTCCTGGACCCCTCGTTCTGCTTCGCACCTGCCAGTTCTCTCAGGATTCATTCATCGAGTCCGCCAGCCCTGGCCGGCAGCTCTTTCGTGCAGTCATCCATCCGGATCTAGGCCAGGCCCCCAGATCGAGGACCTGACCCCATCCCGACTCTGCGGGACCAGAACAACGTCAGTACCGCACCCGGTTCAATTGGGGGTCCCTCCTGCGGGAGAGACCGGACACACCTGTGACTGACCTGGCCGGGCCAGGCCGTCAAACCTTTCTGACTCCGGACGCGGGCGAAAGAGATTCGGAATGCGGGGTCACACCTACACATTTCACATTCCGCATCGGACGAGGTCTTTCGGCCTACGCTGATGGGCGTTGCGCTGCGACCCGAGGGGCCGTCTGTCGCAGAAAGTGGAGGTGACCGAAGTACCCGACCAGCCCCGCGAGCGCCCTCGCGACTCGTGGGCAACCGTGGTATGCTATAGCCCTGATGTGGCTGGCTTGGGCCTTCGCAGAACTGAGGTGTCAGCGCTCATGAGACATGTGAAATGTGGAATCTGCTGAGAAACAGAGGTATCGGGGGGCTATTGAAGGCCAAGTGGTTTCCGGCCGCGGCCCAATTGCTTCTGCTGGCCGTCTTCGTCCTGCTGGTCCTCGGCGGTCTGGGAGTGACGACCACGGATCCCGACCTCGCCCAGTATCTGCGCGATACCAACTTGGCGAACTTGATCGTCTGGTCATACTGGTGGCCCGTCATTATCATCGCCGCGGTTTTGTTCGGTCGCTTGTGGTGTACCGTCTGTCCCATGGAGTTCATTACCTACTGGGCGGGAAGAATCGGGCTCCGACGGCGCGTACCCGGCATCCTCAAGAGTGGTTGGGCCGTTACCGTCTTCTACACGCTCGCTTGGATCGTGGGGATACAGACGCTGGCGGTAAATCGCATTCCTCATCGAATGTCACTCTATATGCTCCTGTTGATCCTCGTGGCGGTCGATGTCTCCCTGATCTTTGAAAGGCGCGCGTTCTGCAGCTATGTCTGTCCGGTGGGACATTTGCTGGGCCTGTATGCCCTCCTGTCCCCGTTGGAGTGGCGCGCGGACGACGCCGGCGTCTGCGCGAGCTGTCGAACCAAGGAGTGTGTGGCGAAGAAGAATCGGTATCGCCTGGCCGGACGTTCCTGCACGAGCGGCCTTTACCCCGCCTCGATCACCGACAATCGCGACTGCCTGTTGTGCACGCAGTGTTGGAAGGCATGCCCACAGGAGAACGTTCGCTTTCGCGTCCGGCGGCCTTTGGCCGATTTGCTGGCCGGCGTCGATCTGCGGCCGGCGCAGGTCGGATTCATCCTGGTGCTCAGTGGCTTTGTCGTCTATGAAATTCTCTCGGAGTGGCCGGTTTCCTTGGGAATGATGATGTGGGGGCCCGAGCGTCTCACACAGGCCCTGGGAATGACAGGGGCAATGAGCGATTTGGTCTCTGCAACGTTCCTGTTCGTCGTAGCCCCTGCCCTAGTGCTGTTGCTGGTGACGGCTCTGGCGCGATTGGCCGGCGGGCAGGAGCGAGTGTCTTTCGGCCAGACAGCCAAGACGTTTACGCTGCTCTTGTTGCCCACGATTGCCGGCGCCCATATCCTCAAGTCCATCCTCAGGATGTCCTCCCGCATTCCCTACTGGTCCGGCGTCTGGGCGGATCCCAAGGGGATCAAGACCGCCCAGGGAATGGTCGCCGGGACGCTGGTACTGGACACATCGGCGACGGATGCACTTGATCCGGCCGTCAGTTTTGTAGCGATTGCCTTCCTGCTGGCGTCTCTGGCGGCGACCGTACTGGTCTTCCGGCGGACGGTGGTCGGGCAGAAACTCAGTCCCGGCGTCCAAGCGGCGCTGTTTCTGAGCACGCTGTCCTATTGGAGTGTTTTCGCTGTGACGATCCTCTGCTGGAGATTCTGCTCATAATTTTGGTGCGCCCCAGGCGCGTTTTCTGTACAATGATAGCGTCTGTGATCGCCATGCCCGCAGCGCCGCCGCGCGTCGGGGGATCGATCAGGGCTTGTTTGGACATCATAGACATCTGCTTGAGGTAGATGGATATGGCAGCCAAAGCGAAGATTATCACTGTTGGTATTCTCATCCTGCTGGGGGCAGCTTTGTTCTATTATTGCGCGGTTTTCTACCCCAAGGAGAGTGTGACTCAGGCAAAAGCTGCTTCCCCAGCCGTTTCCGCCTTGCCATCAGACCCGACGCGCAGCGGCGCTGCGGGTCAGGCAAAAGCTGCTTCCCCAGCGGTTTGCGCCTCGGACTCTCAGCCGCGTGAGGAGACCCCTTTGCCCGCTTCCTCTTCCCCTGCGGCATCCTCGTCTTCCGAAAGCAGGCCACGTCCCAGAGCCGGTGCCACCTGATAAGCCGAAAGCAGACCATGGTGGCCATGGTGAACCTGGGGACAGCCATTCGGGACAACCACCTATTTTTCTGGGGTAGGGACCCGGACTCGGCCTACCCCTGCGGGGGCGGCTATTCCGCCCTGCCTGTCAGTTGAGGTTCCTTGGTTGGGCCGAAACTTACATTGGCCTCACAGTCGTATTGCAGTTCCTGACCGGAAAACTTCAGGCGGATCGTGACGATGAAGGGAGTCTCGTAGAGACAGAGCTTGGCCGTGAACGTGTCGTCCGCTGTCCACGCGCCACTGGCCGCGACCGGTTGCTCGGGCAACTGGCCCCAGAGGGGACCCAGGGCGCGATTCGTCGCGCTTGGGAACCCAATCCGCCCCTTCTGCCAGACGCCGTGACCGCAGACGATCCGTTGTTCGACGCCGTCGAATCGCGCGATAAGAGTCACGGTACCATCATCGCCTCTATTCTCCAGCGTGATCGCCTCCAGCTTACGCTCTTTCGCCGCAAATACGTACTTCTTGCCCGACACCTTCGCAGGAGCACCCTTGCCCTCCACCGGACGCAACGACAAATTCCGCAGCGTGTGTTCGAGCTTCTTCCGGGCCGCCTCGTCGGGAGCTAGTCCCGCAGCGCCGCTGCGCGTCGGGGGGGACGATGATTTCAGGGCCGGTAGCAGCCTGTCCCAGATCAGGTTCAGGACGGCCTGCATGTCTCTCACGCCGCTCGTGATGGCGATCACCGCATCCTGCTCGGGCAACACGATGCAGTACTGGCCGAAGGCGCCATCGCCCCGATAGGCGCCGTGGCGACAGCGCCAGAACTGGTAGCCATAACCCTGGTCCCAATCGCTGTCGGGGCTGCTGCCGTTGGAGGTCTGTCGGGCGGTGGCCGCCTCCACCCAGGCCTCGGGCACGAGCTGTTTACCCTGCCATTTGCCTTTTTGCAGGTAGAACTGGCCAAAGCGGGCGATATCCTCAGTGCGAATGCTCAACCCGTAACCGCCGGTCGAGATGCCTTCCGGGCTGGTTTCCCAGGTTGGATGCTCGATGCCCAGCGGCTCGAATAGACGCGGCCGCAGGTATTCGAGGAGGGTCTGGCCCGTCGCCTTCTGCACGGTGGCCGAGAGCATGTATGTTCCCGAGGTGTTATAGAGAAAATGGGTTCCGGGCTTGAAGGGGACGGGATGGGCGAGGAAGGCCTTGGTCCAGGGCTGATCCGCCGGACGCGGCGGTTCGGTCTGATTGCCCGTAGACATGCGGAGCAGATCGCTGACCCGCATCGCCTTGAGATTGCCGCTCGGATTTGCCGGAGCGTTTTCAGGGAAGAACTTCAACACCTCGTCGTCCAGACTCAGTTTCCCCTCTGCGATGGCCAGCCCTACCGCCGTGGAGGTGAAGCTCTTGCTCAGCGAATACAGGGCGTGGGGAGACTCGGCGTTGTAGGGGAACCACCAGCCTTCCGCCACCACGTGACCGTGGCGCAGGAGCATGAAGCTGTTCATCGAGTCGATGTCGCGGTCGGCGGCCTCGACGAACGAGAGGACGGCGGCCGAGGAGACGCCTTGGGCCTCCGGGCTGCTGCGCGGCAGGTCCGTTCCAAGGCAGACAGAGCTACTAACGACGATGAGTGCGATGATCGAGAGGTTCTTCATGCTCGTGACCTCCTACCTTTCTTGTTCTTCTATCGTCCCAGACACAGGATTCGCCCATCTTCCAGAACCACGATCACGCGGCCGTCCCGGCTGACGGCCAGACCCCAGTCTGCCGGGCGGGAGGGGACGGAATGAGACCACAGTAGACGACCATCCTCCATGTTCAGGGCGATGACCTTGGACTGCTGGGCAACCACGACCGCATTGCGGCACACAGCAACGGCCACGCTGTCCGCACAATCGTAGCTCCACACAGGTTTCTCTTTGACCCCCAATCCGGCCCAATCCACCACCAAGGGGTCGCGCGGATTCAGAACTCGCTGTCGCAACGCCTCTTTATCGATGCCGTCGAAGCACAACACCTGCTTTCTGTTCTGCGTGCCCACCCAGGCAATTTCGCGGCCGGAAGCAGAGGTCAGAAACACCCGGCCAAACACCGAGGGATCGAAGACCTCATACCGGGGATGGGCGTAGAAAGGCCGGCCCAAGGCCACCACCTGATCGGCCAGAAGCGAGAGCTCCCAGCCACGGGGACTCTGGGACAGAAGGACGTTGTTCTGTGTGATCCGCTGAACGGACTTGGGATCGTTGAGACACCGGCCGTCGCCGGCGTCGTACACGGCCGGAGAGACGGCATTACCGCCCGCCAGGTAGAGCTTCCGGTCGTGGAGCAGCAGATGGCCCTGGACGCTCACGCCGGATCGAGCAGCGGGATCGAGATGCCCGGAGGAGTTGTTCTGCCACCGGAGGCGTCCCGTCGCCGCATCCAGGGCATAGACGTACGTTCCATCGTAGTTGACGATCCCCGCCGCCACGTAGGCGACACCGTCTTCCACGAGCACGCCGCTGGCGGCCGGCCACGTCGAAAGCAGCGATCCATAGACAGGGATCTTCCGTTCCACAGGAGCGACGCGGAACCGCCAGAGCAATTGTCCTGTTTGCGCCGCAAAGGCGTAGACCCATCCGTCTCCGGATCCTACAAAAACGCGCCCTTGCCAGATCGTCGGCGGAAGTCGAATCGCCCCACCCGTATAGGCTTTCCACAAAGGTTTGCCGGTCGCCATACTCAACGCGCGGACAATACCGTCAGACCCGCCGGTACACACGATGCTGCCGACAACAACGGGTGCTGTCAGCGCCGGGCCGTTCGGTAGGGACGACGCATGCGTCGCCCCTACGGTCGGCTTCGGCGCCGTCTGCCATAGCAGATCGGCTCCCGCCGGAATAGTGGCCGCGGAGATGGCGCTACGCGTATTGTTGGCGCGGAAGGTCGGCCAATCTGAGGCAGATTCGCTCAGCTCTGCCGCTTCCCCAAGGCCGGTGCTGCCGGTCTCCAGACGCTCGGCTTCTGTAGCGCGCGATCGGAAATCGAAGCCCCGCGCCGGCGCCAGGCACGTTATGCCATAAAGGGTCAACTGACAATCGCAAACAGATGGCCACCAGTAGAGCAGGCCATTGGCGATGGTCACGCCATCATGGCACGGCGGTCGCATCGGCGACAAAAGCTGAGGATTGCCGGTGGCCAGATCGAAACACGTCGAGCCGCCGCGGGCCCGATAGAAGATCGCGTCCAGCGCGCCCGTCGGTCGAGTACAGGCACGGCGGCCGGTCCGAAACTCCGCCAGAACCTGGCCCGTAAGCGGCTCGAATTTCTTGCTGAGATTCCCCTCGTCGTTCTGGCCGCTGATTCCGTACAAGGCCTCCGGTCTGATAATGAGCTGAAAGTTGTTGTACGGATGCTGCCAGAGAACGCGGCCATCCTGCGTCGAAACCGCCACCAGCCTGCCGACTTGCGGGCCGGCGAAGTAGAGGGCTTCGTCACTGCATTTGAGATAGGCGGTGGTCCGCCAATTCCAGGATGCACCCTGCCGATTGGAGTACGGGCCAATTGCCTTGAACAGGTCGGGAGCATTGTCGGGAGTCTTTCGCCAGACGACTTTGCCGGTCTTTGCCTCCAGGCAGGTTAGATAGCTCCCGAAGCGAAAGGCGTAGATTCGTCCGTTCTTCAGGCACATCGCCCGGCTGTCCACAGGCTCAGCCTCGTGATAATGCCACAGCACTTCCTTCGTCTGGGGATCGATCGCGAGGACATTGCCTCCGAATCCCCAAGGATGAGCCAGATAGGCTTGGCTGCCGTCCTTGAGGCGGTCCGGCTGATTGAAGCCGTTCGAGATGGGGCTCCAGGGCCATCCATGCTTCTCCAGACCCCACCGCATCGTCGGGTCTTTTTGCTCTTGTTCGCCGATCAGGGCGTAGAGCACGCCGTTCTCTGCCGCCATCCACTTCCAGAACGTCCCGCCGGCAATGTCCAGCGGCGGGACAATCTCGTCCTTCAGTTGGCCGGATACAGAATCGATCAGCTTGCAGGACTTGTCGTCGCCAACGTACAGGGTGGTCGGTGTCGCGATCAACGTGTTGCGATGAACCATGATGCCGGCCGTCAGGTCACGCTGCCAGAGCATCGTGCCATTGTAGCCGTTGAACGCCACAAGTTTATTGAGGTACGGTTCTTCCCGCTTCTTGAACGCCACGTGTCCGAACGCCTTGAAGACGCGGCCGGCAGATGCCACCGCCACCTGGGGCACCGGCGCGTACCTGGGATCGGCCAGAAACTGGGTCAGATACGGTCCTTGGGCAATGCGGTCCCGGGATTGGGGATTATTGTCCGGCCCGTGATAGGGATGGCTCCAGTCGTCCACGCCCTCCGGAACCGGCTTGGTCAAGACCTTGTCACCGAGGAAAGCCTTTCCGTGCGGCCGCAGGACTCGCAACATCTCCTCTTCGGGGACATCCGCGGCCCCAGCCAGGACGACGAGCGCATCCGCCAGATTGTCCGCCAGATGTAACTCCGTCAGCTTGCCTTGTTCGATCGCGATTCGCGTCCCGTAGAGGCCGGCCTCATCTACGAGCCGGCGTGCCGTGTCCACGTCCTGGGCCCGTGGCAGTTGGACATAGATCAGCAGCTCGCTCCGTCTCGCCAATTCGAGAGCTGCTTCACCACGTGTATCCCCCAGAACAACGCAGATTCCCTTGGTGACGCCGATCTTCTCAAGTGTCCCTTTCCCTTCCGCCTGTCCCGCGAAGGAGGCAACGGGTCCCCAAACCACGATTGCCGCGACAGTGGCCAGGAGCGGCATTTTTGATCTGTTCATTTCTTCTCCTCTGCAAAGGTTGAGCAGATAGATGTCACGAATGAACACACGTTCAGAGTGCTATTTTAGGCTTGACGTGGGCAGGATGGCCAATAGATTGGGTGGTGATGACGTGGGTATTGCGTTTGGCACACGTGAAAGAGGCGAAGACTGAGCCTTCGCCGGTTAGGAAGGAGAAGACCATGTCCATCGATCGCCGCTCATTTTTGAAAAGCTCGATTGTCACGGGGCTGGCCGTAGGCTTTCCGGCCCTCGCCACGGCCCAGCGAGATAAGGTGTATCGCACGGCCCTGATCGGCTCGGGCTGGTGGGGAACGAATATCCTGCGAGAGGCGGCGGCCTCGGGCCGGTGCAAGATCGTCGCCCTGGTGGACGTGGACCGCCGGCAGCTTGACAAGTGCGCGGCAGAGGTGGCGAAGTGGGTCAGCGATAAGCCTAAGCAGTACGAGGATTATCGTGAGATGTTGGAGAAGGACAAGCCCGAGATTGCCATCGTCGCCACGCCGGACCACTGGCACCCGCTGGCCATGATCGATGCGGTCAAGGCCGGCGC
>Ga0315289_10015526_pt1 | contig 10566 bp, 12 predicted proteins | sample YL17G11_40_MG_FD_203452 | JGI IMG/M metagenome (GOLD analysis project Ga0315289, IMG submission 203452) | Sediment microbial communities from Yellowstone Lake, YNP, Wyoming, USA - YL17G11_40 | ecosystem: Environmental > Aquatic > Freshwater > Lake > Sediment | place: USA: Wyoming | collected...
AGATGCTCCGCACAAATGCACCAGGTACTTATGGTTTAGAAACCGCGCTCTACGGGACGCTCCTGAAGGCCCCGCTGATCGGGCTTGCGTTCCCCGCTGCCATACGGCAGCTCATTGAGCTCGGCCACGAGGTAGCCTGTCATGCCTGGGACCACCGGCTCTGGCAGGATTGGCTCCCCTTTATGCGCACGCAATCCATCCATGCCTGGTTCGAAAAGATGGTCGATGCCCATATACAAACCACGGGAAGGGCACCGGATGGCTTCGGCGCTCCCGGCTGGCGCATGGATAAGCGGACGCTTCATGAGGTGCAGCGCTGGGGATTCCAGTATTTAAGTTGCACGCGCGCCGGCAGACCGTTCATATGCGATGAAAACGGAATGCTCGAGATCCCTTCCAACCTCCCCTGCATCGAAGAGGTCGGGGTCGACGGTTTAGTACGGGCCCTTGAAAAGAATGCTCTAAGCAGCATTCCCCAGGTACTTCCCGTGCATACCGAGGTGGAGGGGAATCTATTCAGAAAAGAGTTTGAGCAGCTTCTCGATACCATCGGTGCGCTGGGTTACAGCATAAAGCAGATGGCCGACCTGGCAAAGGCAATCGACAGGTCGGTCCTCGAGGTACGGGGTTTGCGGGAAGCGATCCTTCCCGGGAGAGCATTCAAGTGCGCTGTATAGGGGGTGGTTATGAAAAAGGTCATCATAATTGCCATCTTCCTGATCCTTGCATGGCAAGGACATGCAAACGCCGGCCATTATTATTTAGGCCCGCTTCTCGGCTATGATGTCCTGACCGGCCAAGCGGGAAGACAGCTTGATGATGGGCTTTCGTGCGGTATCTTGGCAGGATACCGTCTGAATGAATCAGCAGCTGTGGAGATCAGTCTCTCCTTCTCTGCCCATGACGATGTGGTGGATGACAGGGGAGCATATACCATAGATCTCTGGTCATGTCTGATCGGTCCGAAATTCTCCGTCCCCTGTAAGGGCATGCTGTTGTACGGGACTGCTGGTCTTTCGTTATACCCCATCGATTTCCGGTTCGAACCGGAGAATACCGGCCAGACTCCTCGGAAAGATGACGACACGGAATCCGGGGTCTATGCAGGGTGCGGCGTTGATGTCCCGTTGATCGATAGCATATTTCTGGGATTCGATATCAAGTACCATCGTATATTCAATGATAATATTCTGGACGGTGATGCGATCTCGACCCAGGTACGCCTTGGATTCTATCTGTAAAAGGCTCAATCCGCCCCTGAGGCTCCGCTATACAGGCTGCCAGGCCGATTGGTTTCGCGACCTGCAGGGCGGACGTCTAGCCCTCCTGATGAATCGGGGGGGATGATGGGTTCGTGATTTTATCCAGCCACCTATCAGCCGGAACTGCCGTTTCTACGAGCTTTCCGAACTTCTTGATGCACGTATCCCGGATGTACGCATCCGTGTCGTTGTATTTTTCCGGACGCTGTACCACGAACACCTCGAAACCCCTGTCCTTGATCAGCCGCATCGCCGCCATCGTCGCTTCAGCCGTGCTGAGGGAAAGGAAGAAGCGCCGGGCGCCATAGCGGAGTACGGAATCGATATACCCTGTTGTGAGTCCCGACCGCCCTACCCCGATCACCCCCTTGATGCCGATCTGATCAGCGAGCAGGGCATCGAAGAATCCGTCCACTACAACCATATCGGTGCAGCCCCGCGCCTTGTACATCAGAAAGGGTATGTCTCGCAGGTGTTCCATCCGGGTCAGCGGTTGATATGCATCCTCACCTTCCCTGTCTTCAGCCTCCCTTCCATAGATCCCCATAAGCCTCCCTGCCGAATCCCGATAAGGGATGACGATTGTAAAACTATCCCGAAGGCCGTCTTTGAGAGGAGTAAAAATCCTTGCCAGGTCGCATTCCTCGAATCTTGTTCGAAGGTAATCAATTGTTTCGGAATACCCCGGGAAAAAGCCGAGCCGCATGCCTTTGATCTCCTCGTTCGTATAGCCCTTCTGGCTCAGATAACTGAGCGCCGTCTTGCCCGATCTGGACCAGAGTCCGGCATGAAAAAATATCTGCGCAGCCTCGAGAATCTCTGACTGCAAAAGTTCTTCCCGCCATTCCCTTTCGTGCACATGGATCTCGAGAGCCGCACCTTGAATCAAAGTGTTGAGAACCCCTTGAAAACTCACCCCCCATCTTTTTATTCCATACTGTATCCAGTCGCCCTGCGCGCTGCAGACGAAACAGAAAAACGACGGCCTGTCGCCATGAATGAGGAAGGTAGGCAAGGTATCCTCATGAAAAGGGCAGAGGGCGATATGGCCGACCTCTTTCTTTGTCAGGCCCGTTAGGTCAGCAAAGACCCGTTCCTGGTAACCCTTATCCAGTAACGTGCCGTATAAAAATTCCAAATCACTTCCCATGACACGTGTTTATTATCACTCCAAGCTCCCTGCGTCCACATTCTCGCACATGAAAAGCACACTTGCGCTGTATGAAATATTGAAAATTGGGCTGAACAAGGCCTTCGTAAATTGTTCATCCAGACACCGGCCTGTTCACAACCACATCGGTTCGATTCTCATTCCAGGCGAAATACTTTTCCGTACATTCCCTTCCTGATCTTGTGAGGGCCTCTTTCTTCTCCTCGCTCAGCTCGATTTCGGTAGTCTTCTCCCCGAGGGTATGGATGTAGATCGTCCGCTGCCAGTCGTCGCTGTGCAGGTGCTCGCTCGCGTTGCTTTCCAGCATGGTCTCGAGAAGGGCTGCGATATAGTCAAAGAAATCATCGATTTCCTGGGAGATTGGCTCGGCATGGTTTCGGAACACGGCGATCTCCCTCGATGATAGCGGCGTTATCTTTTGTTATGCCGCTCGTCGGCGACCAACAAATCGTGTACGCAGTACCGTCAAAAACGGGATCCCAGGTTATCGTCACGTATCAACTTCCCACGGCTGCACTTACATTTGTCGGAGCGGCAGACACCTGTCTGGAAAAGTCTCCGCCTCCCCGCTACATCCGATAAGCAGGAGTATAGTCACCCAAGCAAGAGCATACAATATACACCTGCCCCACCCTCTCCTTCTTCAGCCCCTTGTTTTCATCCTCATATCATCCAGGAAATGAAATGCTAAGTCTTTGATGATAAACGCATATTACAGCTTCTTGATGGGTATTTTCTTCTCGTTCCTAAATGCTGCCAGTTTCGGCATGATTATAGTCAAAACACCTTTCTTGAAGGCGGCTTCGGCTCTTTCTGGATCAATCCCGGGAGGAATGGGGATCATCCGTTTGAATGCACCGAATACCCGTTCCATGCAATAGGATGTCCGATCCCCCTCATCCGCTCCCTTCTTATTTCCTTTGATCGTGAGCGTATGTTGATCAAGAGATATCTCGATATCATCCTTGTCCATTCCAGGCAGTTCGACGTTGACCTTGAGCTCTTTACCGTTGTCCGACATGTTAATCCGGGGATTGAACAGGCAGAAATCCTCGAACGAGGATAATGGCGCGAGCTCATAGCTCATGAAGAAGTCATCGAACAACGCATTTACCGCCTTCTTAAGCAACATCGCGGGATGTTCTCCATAGTTTCTTTTCACCGTCTTCCTCTTGTTCCAGGGGGGTCATGAATTTCGAACCCATAATATGGCTCCTCTCGCGCATTTTTTCTTTCATAGGGGCATGTATGGGCATTTTCAAGAAACCGGGATACACAATTTGAGGGAATTTCCGCCTATTGACGGAAGCTATGTGTGCTCGCAAGGAGCATTTCGTCCGCCTTGAGATGATTATCGCTCAGCAATATATGGTGTCATGCAAAAGTGGATGGATTTTCCTGAATAATAAAAAAGCGGGGCAACCCTTGCATGGATTGCCCCGCTCTCATTTTTTCTCGTTAAAGGACTGCGGTTGCAATGAAACAGCCGCCTCCTCCCCCGCCTCCTCCCCCTGCTCCGCTATCGTCAGGTATGGTTACACTCACTTCTTCGGAATATTCGCTCATGTCTGAATCGTTGTATGCTTTAACAGCAAAATAATAGGTCATGCCCTTGTCCAGATCCCCGATCTCGATCGTGGTCGAGTTCATTGCATCCAGGTCTTGCGTGTACGATCTGCTTTCCGTCCCGTAATATACCATATAGCCCTCAACAGTTGGCTCAGTATTCGGGTTCCAGCTTATCCTTACAGTCGCGGCATAAACCTGGAGAGGATATGCAGCAAGCATTGCAAAGAGGATCAACGCATGTACCCATGGTATATTCTTCAAACTCATCATTTATGTCCTATCTACAAGGAATGTGCCATAACAATATATCAACAATATTAATTAGTTAGCTATTTAGCGCGCGCAAAAAGCATACGTAATTGTAACCACGGTTACAATTACGTACACAGTGAAAAAACAGGGGGTTTCCTTGGGGTTTGCCCCGTGCAGAGTGCTTTTGCTCATGCCTTTGCCTTGCTCATAAAAAGCACGATGGGGCTGGCGATGAAGATGGAGGAATAACAGCCTATAATAGTGCCGATGAGCATGGTGAAAGCAAAGTTATGAATCACATCGCCGCCGATGAGGAAGAGCACAAGCACCACGAGAAAGACGGTAAATGAGGTGAGGATGGTGCGGCTCAGGGTCTGGCTGATGCTCGCGCTCATGACGTAGGCCAGGTCATAATTCGGTGATGTCTGCTTGCGGATATTCTCCCGGATGCGGTCAAAGACCACGACGGTATCGTTCAGGGAATAGCCGATCAGCGTCAAAAGTGAAGCCACCACCGTGAGGTCCACCTCCTTACGAAGCAGGGAGAACAATCCGACGACAACAATGACATCATGTATCGTGGCCGCAATAGCGCCCACGGAGAATTTGAACTCAAACCGCCACCAGATGTAGACCAGGATACCGAGGCAGGCATAGAACAATGAGAGGAAGCCCTTCTGCTTGATGTCCTTGCTGACCGCTCCGCCCACCATTTCTATACGCCTGATCTGCACCTTTTCCCTTCCAAAGGCATTGTCCAGGGTTCCCTTGATCTTTTGGGACAGACCCTGGACCGTATCCTCGGACTTGGCTGTCCGAATCAGGAATTCATTGTCCGTAGGAAGACCCACGCTCTGGATCCGCTCGTTCTCGAGACCTATGGCTTTAAGTGCCTTCCGGACATCGTCGGCCTGCACCGATTTATAGAACTTGACTTGCACCACGGTGCCGCCGGCGAAGTCGATGCCATAGGTAAAACCCATTATCATTATGCTGATTACGCCAATTGCACTGAGAATGAGCGAGAACGTAATGGCATACCACTTCACCTTCATGAAATCGAAAAATAGACCCGGTTTTATGAACTCCAGCATGTCATCCTCCTAGATACTGAACCGCTCGATCTTCTTATTGTTTACGATCCATTCATTGATCCACTTGCACATCACGAGCGCGGTGAAGAGGGTACTTAGGATGCCAATATTCAAGGTGACCGCAAATCCTCTGACCGGTCCGGTGCCGAACTGGAAGAGGACGAGGCCGGCGATGAGAGTCGTGATATTGGCATCTATGACGGTAGCCAGGGCATTCTTGTATCCGGCCTCGACCACCATCTTCGGTGTCCTCCCCAGCCTGATCTCTTCACGCATGCGTTCAAATATGAGGATGTTTGCATCCACTGCCATGCCGATGGTAAGGACGATGCCCGCGATACCCGGTAACGTCAGAACGGCTTTAAAGACCGCCATGGCGGCAAAGATGAGGATCAGGTTACAGACCAGCGCCAGGTTGGCGAGCAGTCCTGAAGCCTTGTAGTAGATAGCCATGAAGAGCACGACGAGAATGCCGCCGATGGCAGTAGCGATGAGGCCTTTTCCGATGGAATCCTTGCCCAGAGACGGGCCTACTGTGCGCTCTTCGAGGATCGTTACCGGTGCAGGCAGCGACCCGGCCCGCAGCACGATGGCAAGGTCCTTGGCCTCTTCCATCTTAAACCGGCCTTCGATGATGGCCTTTCCGCCCGCGATCGGTTCCCGGATATTTGGGGCGGAGTAGACCTTGCCGTCCAGTATGATAGCGAGCCTCTTCCCCACGTTCTCGGTCGTAATGCGCTCGAATATCCGCGCCCCCTCCTTATCGAAGGCGATAGCGACATACGGTTCATTGTAGGTGGAGGTGATCTTTACCCGGGCATCTTCCAGGCGGTCACCGGTGAGAACGGTCTGCTGCCTTAAGAGGAGCGGTTCATTGCCCTCCTTCTTGTATGCGATATAACTGCCCGGCGGGATGTCCCCATTGAGGGCCGCGTTCAGGGAATGCTCTTCATCGACAAGCTTGAACTCGAGTATAGCGGTCTCACCGAGGAGCTTTTTCGCCCTTTCTGGATCGGATATCCCGGGGAGCTGGACATTGATTCTTTCCTTGCCCTCGGTGATGATAGATGGCTCGCTGACACCCAACTGATCGATGCGGTTCCGGATGGTCTCGAGTGCCTGTGAAACAGCCGATTCCTGGATTCTCTTGGCCTCATCCGGCTTCACTTTAAAATCCATAGTGAGAGCGCCCTCCTGGGTGGAGGTGCTCGGCTCGGTCAGGAATGGGTATTCGCCCTTGACGAGATCAGTGATTTGGTTCTGATCTGTGCTCTCTCTCACCATGACCCGCAGCCCATCCGGGGGGAGCGGCTCCACTTTGGTATAATGGATCCTTTTTGATACCATCAAGCCTTTGAGATCGGTTGCCAGGCTCGATATCCTGCTCTCAAGGGCCTTCTTCGTATCCACCTTGAGGATCAAATGCATACCGCCCTGGAGATCGAGACCCAGTTTCACCTCGCTCTTGGGGCCAATCCATTGCTCAGGCAGACTATAGGGAGTGAACAACTTCACGAGCGTAGGCATGGCGAAGAGCAAACCCACGACCATGACCGCAAGTATGATTATCCCCGTAAGCTTGAAATTATTCATAGATCCCTCCGTTTAGCCCTTCTTTTCCTCGGTTGCGCTCTTCTTATATGCGATGAACTCCCTCGAAACTTTTATCTTTACCTTGTCCGCCACCTCGAGGGTGAGCACATTATCGGCTACCCCGACCACCTTCCCGTGGATACCCCCACTCGTGACCACATCATCGCCCTTATCGATGTTGGCGAGCATCTCCTTGTGTTGCTTTGCCTTCTTCTGTTGCGGCATAATGAGAAGGAAATAGAACACGACAAAGATTAGGATCAAGGGTGCGATGCTCATGAAAAAACTCATTGGATCACCGCCGCCAAAGGGAGCCGCATACGCTACGCTAATCATGGTATATCTCCTTTATTTGGTTTCGTATATCATCCAAAGTTTGTTTCTCTATGGCATGCCGCACTTTGGACATTAATTCAAGATAGAAATGCAAATTGTGGATGGTGTTGAGGATCGCCGAGAGGATTTCCCGCGAAATGAAAAGATGGCGTAGGTATGCCAGAGAGAAGTTGGAGCATGTATAACAGGCACACTGCTCATCAGGCGGGTTCGGGTCCTCCCGATAACGTGCCTGCTTGAGTGATATCTTCCCCTGCCAGGTGAAAAGCATTCCATTGCGGGCATTCCGGGTGGGCAGAACGCAATCGAACATGTCCACACCCCGGCTGACGGCTTCGATGATATCGCCCGGCATCCCCACCCCCATGAGGTATCTAGGTCGCTCGTGAGGGATATGGGTTAGGGTGCTGTCGAGGACCTCCATCATGACCGCATGCCCCTCTCCGACGGACAGCCCACCAACGGCAATCCCGTCGAAGGAGATCGCAGCGATTTCGGCGGCACTCCTCTGCCGCAGATCAGGGTATATACCTCCTTGGACGATTCCGAAGAGGGCACTGTCCCTTTCCCGCGCCTCGAAACAAAGCTTAGCCCACAGGCTCGTCCGTGCCACCGCTGCCTCGACATATTCCCGCTCACGGGGGTGGGCGACACACTCATCGAGGCACATCATGATATCGGCACCGAGGGCCTCCTGGATAGCCACCGCCCTTTCCGGAGTGAGCATGCGTCTGCTCCCGTCGATATGCGAGGCAAAGCAGAGGCCTTCGTCGCTGATCTTGACCAGTTTCGCCAGACTGAATGCCTGGTATCCACCGCTGTCGGTTAGGATGGGGCCGTTCCATCCCATGAATGTGTGAAGCCCGCCCATGCTTGCGATGACCTCCTCGCCCGGCCGCATATGGAGGTGGTAGGTGTTGGCAAGGATGATCTGGGCGCCGATGGCCTTCAGCGTAGCCGGGGTGACGGCCTTGACCGTGGCCTGTGTCCCGACTGGCATGAAGGCCGGGGTATCTATCCATCCGTGTGCGGTTTGCATCCTGCCGCGTCTGGCCTGCCCATAGGTACGCAGAAGATCGAATTTAAAGGATGAGCATTGCATCGCCATAACTGAAAAACCTGTATTTTTTTTTTATCGCCTCCCGGTAGGCTGCCCTGATGAGATCGTACCCCCCGAAAGCGGTAGCGAGCATGAACAGCGTCGAACAGGGGAGGTGAAAATTCGTAAGCAAGGCGCTCACACACCGGAAGGTAAATCCGGGGATAATGAACAAATCGGATGATCCCCATCCGGGGATCATCCTTCCTTTTTGCACTATGATATGTTCCAAGACACGGGCCGTCGTAGTGCCGATCGCAACGATACGCCTGCCCTCATCCAGGGCATGGTTTATCGTCACTGCCGCCTCGTCAGGGATGTTGAATTCCTCTGCAAGCATGCGATGATCCTCGATCCTCTCAGTTCTGACCGGTATAAAGGTACCGGGACCGACATGTAGAGTAATGAAGGCAAGCACGACCCCCTTGGCCTTCAATCGCTCGAGATGATCGGAAGTGAAGTGCAGACCTGCCGTCGGGGCGGCTATCGAACCGTCATGTCTGGCATATACCGTCTGATAGGTCTCTCTGTCCTTTGTATCAGGCGTTCTGTGGATATATGGCGGCAAGGGTGTTTCACCCAGGACAGACAGGAGGTCGGGCCTGTTGAAGGCAACTTGGTAACCTTCATCTTTTTTTGCTTCCACCGTCGCAATCAGACCTTCTCCCAAATGATAAGCCGCGCCCACCCGCGGTGGTTTCGCAGCTTTGATCAGACAATCCCATCTTGCAGGGTCGTGCATTTTGAGCAGAAGCAGTTCAACCTTGCCTCCGGTGGCTTTTTCCCCTATGAACCGTGCCGGGATCACACGTGTGTCATTCAGAACGAGACAATCCCCAGCTCTCAGGTAGTCCGTGAGATCCGAGAAAATCTTGTGCTGAAAACAGCCGCGTCCACACTCAACTACCATAAGGCGCTCCGTACCACGTTCCATGGGATACTGAGCAATAAGCTCATCCGGAAGATCGTAATGAAATTCCTTCAGTTCCATTTACATTCCGCAATGTCGGCCCAGATAGATGAAACCAAGACCGGTTAAGGCCGCCAAGAAGCCGATAATCTGTAGGGTCTTCTCCGGTACGTTCTCGATATACCGAGCGAGCAACTTTATCCACCTGGGAAATGCGATATAGGGGATCGCTTCAATTATTAAGACCATACCGATGACGCAGAGAAAGTATGACATTTTATGCCTCATTATGTGCGCGATCTGTTTCCTTCGACCTGAAAACCCTTGATGACATCATCACTCAATATCCGGGTATCCACTGACTGGTCCATTGCATACGGGGTAATGCCCCAGAGAGCCTTGAACATGGATTTACCTCGTGCTTTGCTGTACCTGAGGCAGATACTGGAGGCCTTCTCTAGGTTCTCCCTGGTAATGTTCCCTCGGAGAATACAGAGCGGTCCTGGGATCCCCGCAATCTTGAGAAAGATATTGCCCGGGCAGGTCAACCTGCAGATAATATTGTTTTCGTGTTCATTACGTGAGACCATGAGCACGGTTACCGCATCGAGCAGGAATTTTCTCCCCACCACGTCGAGCAGGATATCATAACGGCTTGGCAATTGCGGGGCGCATCGTTCGAATGTTTGCCGCACCTTTGCGGCGATCTGTTCATACGTGAGAAGGCATCCGCCGGCCGGTGTCGGGATGTTTGTAATTCCATAGGAACGGGCGAGATCCTCCTGGATCTTCCTGCCCCTCCCGGCTATCTCGAGGAGTGCGCCCCTGTTGACGATGCCTATTCGTTCCGGCAATGTCGGCGGCATGTGATGAGCGCACAGAGGTCTGAGGAGAATATCCTTCAGTCCGGAATCCCGCTCGATAATATGCATGGCGTCTCTCCGCTGTGACATGGGCCGCTGACCAAGGACCTCACCGGTAATGACGAATGAAGCATGCATGGCCGTGAGGAGGGTGTGCGTCTTTTTTAGCATGCCTATTTTACAGTCGATACATGGGTTCAGGTGTTTACCGAAACCGTGCAATGGCTTGGCAATCATCTCGATAAAGTCATCGGTGTAATCGATGAGGTGGATTTGAATGTTATAGTTTTTCAAATGCCCCTGTCTGAAGAGTTCCGGGTCCAGCAAGGCAGGCAATCCGAAAAATGGGGTTGCAAAATACAGGGGGATGACATCGATGCCCTGGTCCTGCATGAGCTTGACACTCACGATGCTGTC
>Ga0315289_10015527_pt1 | contig 10566 bp, 11 predicted proteins | sample YL17G11_40_MG_FD_203452 | JGI IMG/M metagenome (GOLD analysis project Ga0315289, IMG submission 203452) | Sediment microbial communities from Yellowstone Lake, YNP, Wyoming, USA - YL17G11_40 | ecosystem: Environmental > Aquatic > Freshwater > Lake > Sediment | place: USA: Wyoming | collected...
TGTATTCGCCTAGGACGGCGGCTTTCTTCTGTTCCGCTCTTCTCACTCTCCGCATCTCTTCGTCGGTATAGGACGAGTATAAATTATCTCTTGGGCTGCCAGCCCCATCAGTAATAATCACTCCGAGAAACCGTTTTTCTTTTTTCATGTAACATTCTAAAATTCCGTGAAATGCCATTATCTCAAGATCGTCAGGGTGTGCGCCGATACCCATGTGCGTCGTTCTCGTCAAGGCTTCCTCAATGGATTTGCCATCTGGAACATAAAACTCCGCTGTGTCCTTGCCAAATCTCATACTTACTCCTCCTTACCTTGCTTTATAGATGGAAGACTCGCAGCTGCAATAGCTTGACCGACTCGTCTACCAGACTCATCAGGAAGATGGATTCTTATACAAGCCGCCAATTCGGGAAACTCAACCTTCAAGACTTCTTCTGCCTTCCTCAAGATTATATTGCCTCCTTCCCCCGAGGTGACACGCCCCATAAGTAGAACATGTTTGATGTCATAGAAGTCTGCATAATACGTGATGCCGTATCCTATATAGCATCCAATCGTCTCAAAAATTTTTTTTGCGTCCTCATGCCCTTCTGACAATAGCGTCTGGACATATTTAAGCTTCTGTGTTGAAGTCTGCTTTTCTTCAAGAACTATCCCCGCCTTCGGTGCAAGTCTGACAACTGCCTCTTGAGAGTAATACTGTGCGCCACATCCGCTGTCACCTGACCACTCGTCAACGGGGGCATTCGGGTTAAAATCAACTGGCACAAAAGCAAGTTCGTTAAGCCATCCGGTTATATTGCCCTGTCTGTCTATATATCCTCCAGCTTCGCTTGAACCTAAGGCGATGCCGAGGACTCTCGTGTCATTAAGACTCATGGCTCCGGCAAGTGCTGCAACATCACCATCGTGGATGACTTCCAACGGTATGCCTCCCCACTCCTCCTTTATTTCTAGGAATAGGTTCGCCACCTTCTTCTCAAACATTTCTTTAGGAATTCCTCTGAAAAGCGAAGCGACCCTGACACGGTTGTTTATGTAGATCCCTGCTGCACTTACACCAATTGCGTCAACCTTTGGCATTCGTGAGGCTGCGGTACGCAATGCACTCATGATTTCTTTAAAATGATAATTTGAGTCACTCTGAGCCTTCGGGTTCCATACCACTTCTTCGCTGAAGACCACTTCGCCATTGATGACCGCCGCAACTTTTCTGTCACTCGCCCCTGCGTCAAACCCGATGCGGCACCCGTCTAACTGCCTACTTAAATAAATTGTTTCTTCTTTTGGTTGTGGAAGATCGTTAAAGTCTACTTTTTCAACTGTAAAGGGCTTCTCGTAAACACCACCCATGAACTCAGCGTCGAAGGCACGCTTGCCTCTTGGCGAATACTCATTCTCAATGTGGCGGCCGACTTTTCTGGAACCACCAATTGTTACCTTCCAACCGCCCCACATCCACAGAAGAGTCTTGACAAGACGCTCAACATAATATTGATTAGTCTTGACCATTTTGAACTGTTCAGAAAAAACGGATGTACGGAAGACCGAGGTCATGCCGTTGTTCCGCTCAATGGCGATTCCTAAAGGCTCTTTTTTTCCAGACCTGCGGACTGCTTCAAGAAATGCATGGTTATAAAGCACAGATGGTCGGAAATCCCGATCAAGAGGCGGCTCTACTCTAGGCTTAATTAGTTTAGCCTCTGAATACATGCTCTTTAATCCCCTTTTCAAATGCAACATCGTAACAGAAAACCTCTTATTATAAGGAAATATTTTTGATTTTCTATTTATGGCATCTTGCTTTACTGGTTCAAAACTTTAAGAGCTAGCTGAGCACATTTTAGCTAGCTAGCTGCCAATGACTTCCTTCATATAATTCCTTTTGCACACTTCTTCTACCATTAAAGACCTTTATCGAACTGTACCATATATATCCATCAAAGTCGATGATGTTGAAACTGGAAAGGTAAGCTATTATGAAGAGGAAATCAACAAACATTATGGATTATATCGTAAAACCACGAAAACATGGTGTAAGGTAAATGAAGTTCTCGGATTTTGCGGATTTACCTGTAATCGACGGTCACGCGCATTTCGGTGGTTTCGATGCAGGGAATGTTCAATGTGCCTTTAAAGAATTACACAGGCAAAGCGAGCTCTATGCAGATGTTTTGGAGAAGGGAAAACTCAGCGGGATGTACGTAACAGGGCGAGATGCAATCTTATACTTAAAATTGAAATTTCCACGTCGGTTCTACACTGGCGGATTTGTGCCATGGTCAGGTGAGACCGATTCCTTACCTAATGTGGATTGGAACAAGTACATTATGATGCTTAGTGAGTTAGGGTGTGACGGAGTCGGCGAGATGGGAAACAAGCCTGTTCTTAGGAATAAGCACATGCCATTAAACGGCGATTATTACAGGGGCTTCTGGGACGAATGTGAATCACTCGGGGTTCCAGTTCTTTGTCATGTCGCTGATCCTGAGGAGTTCTGGGACGAGAAGTCAGCTCCAGATTGGGCGAAGAAGCAAAAGTGGGTTTACTACCTCGACGACTATCCAACGAAAGAAGAGTTATACAACGAGATGGAGGATGTCCTCAATGCTTACCCGAACCTTAAGATTGTTCTGTGCCACTTCTACTTTATTTCAGCTAACCTCGAAAAAGCCGAGGAGTTTCTGAACCGTTACAGAAATGTTGGTCTCGATTTGACACTCGGTATCGAGCTCATGTACAACATTTCCCAACGCAGAGACGACTGGAGAACCTTTTTCATCAAGCATCAGGACCGAATCTTCTTCGGCACTGACATAGCCACTTGGCAAACAATTCAGGAAATGGTTGACAGGATATGGCTGATCAGAAACTTTCTAGAGTCGGACGAAGAGTTCTATACGCCTTCGACAGCTGACAAGCTTCTCACACGATACGAAAAGCCTTTCCTCGGGCTGAAGCTGCCGAAAGAAGCCATAAGAAAAATTTACGCAGGCAACTTCCAGAGACTTTGGGGAAAGAAGCCCAGAAAAGTCGACAGGGACTTGGCGTTGAAAACCCTGAAAGAGAAAGGCGAAAAAGCTGTTGCTGATGCTTTAAAGGAAATCGCTTAAGTTTTTTTATATTTTATGTTTGCCTTTTAGGTTTAGAATCAAATCTATCGCTATTCCGATAAGCGCCCCGATGGCAGTGAAGACAAGAATAAAGTATATCTCGGGAGCGAAATTATACTGTGCTAGTGCCCAGTAACCGAATATGTCGAGAAAAAGGGCAATGTACCATGACATGTCCCTAATGTAGGGTATAACCCACACAAATGCGTACAAGATAACGCCAATGATTAAGCCAACACATGTGCCAATGATGGTGCCTTTCAGCTTACCAAAAGACTTCAAGGAAAATCCCCAATAACACCTTACTATTAAACAATCAAATAAGCATTTACCATGTTTCACCATTAAAGTATAAGATAAAGGAATGAACAGAGAAACCGAAGAATTTTTGGAATTAAAGTTATGAACCTTTTTCTACTGAAAAATGTCCTTACTCGAACTCGTATTTTTCACCTTGATTAAGCAGAGTCACCTTTATTTTTGATGATTGTTCAACAAGCTTTTTGAACTGTTTGGGGTCAGAGTCCAAAGTGTGCATCGGAATAGCGACTTGAGGCTTAATTGCTAAGGTTGCCTCCGCAGCTTCAGGGTTGTCCATTGTGTAGGTTCCGCCAGTCGGCAGAATGGCGAGAAATACATTTTTTAGTTCATTGATCTCTTGAACGAAATCAGTGTCTCCAGCGTAGTAAACGGTTTTTCCACTTGCAGTAATCAAGTATCCAAGCCCTGAGCCCTTTGGGTGAAAGGGGGCGCCAGGCGACCTGAACCGTTTGATATTATATGCTTGAACCGCCTCGATGATAAAATCATTCATTGTTACTTTTTCACCAGCTTTCAAGACCTTAACTTTCCCTTTAATTCTGGATAAGCAGGTCGATGGTGCGATGATGATGGTTTCTTCCTTTCGGATTTTTTCGATTTTTGAAATATCACAGTGGTCGAAATGTTCGTGGGAAACGAGTATCATGTCCGCCTTGTCGACATATGTGCCTTCGTAAGGGTCAACGTAAATATTAAAACCGTTCACTTTGATTTGAAAACTGGCATGTCCCAACCATTTTATTGTAAAGCCCATGTTTTACACCATTTTGGTTTTTTTACCTCATTATTTGCCCGCCAGCGACGAGTACAGCTTGACCTGTCTCATATTTCTGGTCAATCACGTAGTAAACAGCTCGCAAAATGTCTTCGACAGTGCAACCTCTGCCCATGGGAACCTTTGACTCATAGTACCTTCTGACGTCATCAACTGTCTTAGCTTCAGGAACCTTCCCCGCTTTCAGATATTGAACGAAAAGTCCGTCTTTCGGGTCAGACCACAATGGAACGTCGAAAACGTTGCCTGGACACACAGCGTTGACCTTAATGCCATCCTCCCAAAGCTCAAGAGCAAAGCTCTGAGTCAATCCTATACCTCCAAACTTGCTTCCTGCATAGGCTGAGTTTCTTTCGCTTCCCTGAAGGCCTGACTTCGAATTTATCTGAATAATGTCCATTATTCGCGACGGGTCCCGTTCGTGTTGTTCAGCCATGACTCGTGCTACATGCTTTACGCTAAGAAAGTATCCTGTGTAGTTCACGCGTGTTACGTATTCAAAGTCTTTAAGGCTGAATTCTTTCACACTACCTGACTTCACTATGCCTGCACTGTAAATGAGTATGTCGACTCCACCAAAAACCTCAACTGTTTTCTCAACCATTCTTTGTACAGATTCTTCATCCGTCGTATTCGCTTGCACCGTAATTACCCTTTCAGATCTGTATTTCCTGTTGAGTTCATTTGCGATTTTTTCAGCCCTTTCTATTGACATGTTATAAACGATGACTACACGAGCTCCTCTTTTGGCAAAGTCTCTTACTATACCTTCACCAATGCCACTCGAGCCCCCAACTATTATAGCGACCTTTCCCGCAACTGGCTGTTCTTCCTCACTTTTTCTTTTCACTTTGACACCCAAATAAGACTTAAAAGAGTATGTGGGTAAAAATCTTGTGTTATTTCCATTTAAACTAGAATATTAGGTATGTTTTTTATAATGATGCAAGTACTTTTCCCATAAAGTCCTTTGCTTTTGAAAGTTGCTTCGCTCCCTTATCTGTGAGTTTATAATATTTTCGCCGTCCTTCAACATAGGAAACAACATACTTGTCCTTCTCAAGCAAATATAGAACTCTGTATCCCGTTACTCTTCCTGACCAAAAGCCGAACTCGGAATTGACCTTTTTTCTCAACTCGTAAGCATACTCATCGTTCTGGGCGAGGAGTTTGAACAAGAAAACCCACAGATTCTCTTTAAGTATTTTGTCTTTGAGCCTTTCAACGGGTTCTTTGACCATGGTCCTACTATTCTATGATAGTATAAAACTTTATATGTTTCATGATACCATAAAACAATTCTGTCTAAAGAAACAATATGGAGACGAAGTTCATGGGAAAAATTAAAGTCGGTGTCGTAGGAGTCGGCAACTGCTTTGCCGGGTTAGTTCAGGGAATAGAGTATTATAAAAAGAACCGAACTAAAAAAAATGGTTTGATGCACGAGACCCTTGGTGGCTACGGGATTGAGGACATAGAATTCACAAGCGCCTTTGATGTCGCAGTTGATAAGGTGGGCAAGCCACTGAGCGAGGCAATCTATGCGGACCCTAATTACGTTCGCTGGATAGACAGCGTCTCATCATGCGGTAAAACGATGGTCAAGGAATCCCCTATTCTGGACGGCGTCGGAGTGTACGTTGTCAGCATGATTAATCCGCTGAAGCAAACCAAATCCGCTAAGGAACTGCGAAAAGTAGCCATGGACGAAATCGAGAATTCAGGCACGAAAGTTTTGCTTAACTATTTGCCTGTAGGAAGCCAAAAGGCAACCGAGTTCTGGGCGGACGTTTCTTTGGAGGCGGGATGCGCCTTCGTGAACTGTATCCCAGTTTTCATCGCTTCAAACGGAACTTGGGAGAAGAAATTCCGTGAAAAGAATCTGCCAATAGTGGGGGACGACATTAAGGCTCAGATTGGTTCAACCATAACGCACAGAACCTTGACGAAGCTCTGCTTGGACAGAGGCGCAGTTATAGATAGAACGTACCAGATTAACGTGGGCGGCAACACAGACTTCGCTAACATGCTGGAAAGGGAAAGGCTGGCAAGCAAAAAAATATCGAAAACTGAAGCGGTCCGCAGCTTGATGCCTGACGATTCGAAGCTGCAAGATAAGGACATCTACATCGGTCCAAGCGACTTCATTCCATTCTTGGGAAACACTAAGTTGGCTTTCATTAGGATAGAGGGAAGAATGTTTGCTAACATCCCCTTCAACATGGAACTGAGGCTGGAAGTCAACGACAAGGCAAACTCAGGCGGGGTATCTATCGATGCAATAAGGTGCGTACAGATAGCTCTAGACAAAGGAGTGGGCGGCAATCTAAAATACGCGTCAGCATACTTCATGAAGCACCCGCCAGTCCAAATAGCCGACGAAGAAGCGAGAAGAAAACTGGACGAGTGGATTGTTGAAACTTCAAGTTAAAACTGTTTAATTCTCTTTTTTTGTACACAGCTGCAATTATTTGCCAATACCGAATCAAATACAAGTACGCGCGCTTAAGGCGAACTTTATTAAGAAAAGGTTGGATTTTAGTAATTGAAGCGGAGGACTCAACATGCCAAGAAGTCCAGAGTCTAGCGAATTGGTTGACTATTTAGAAAAGATGCTTAAAATCAGGTTCTTCGAAGAGAAAGTCAGCGACCTACTCAGCCGAGACATCGTCAAAGGAGCGTCGCACCTTTACGTCGGACAAGAAGCCGTGGCGGTCGGCGCAGTAGCAGCCATCCGAGGCGACGACTACATCACCAGCACACACAGAGGTCATGGACACTGCATCGCGAAAGGCGGAGATCCCAAACTGATGCTTGCTGAACTTTGCGGTAAAGTCACAGGCTACTGTAAAGGTAAAGGAGGTTCGATGCATATTGCGGATGTCAACGCTGGAAACTTGGGTGCCACAGGAATCGTGGGTTCAAACATTCCTGTCGCCACTGGCGCTGGACTGTCTATAAGGCTCAAGAAAACTGACCAAGTTGTTCTGTGCTTCTTCGGCGACGGCGCAACGAACACAAGCGCCTTCCATGAATCCGTTAACATGGCTGCAATCTGGAACCTTCCAGTTGTCTACGTTTGCGAGAACAACCTTTATGGCATGTCCATTGCCGTGAGTAGAGCTTTCCCGTTCACGGACCTTGCTGAAAGAGCCAAGGGCTACAACATTCCAGGCGTGATTGCAGACGGCATGGATGTTCTGGACGTGAAGAGAAAAGTCCAAGAAGCCGTTCAGAGAGCTCGGAAAGGAGAAGGTCCAACCTTCATCGAGTGCAAGACCTACAGATTCTATGGTCATTCTAAGGGTGACCCGCGGGCTTACCGAACAAGAGAAGAAGAGCAGTCGTGGAAAAGCCGTGATCCTGTAACCAACTTTGAGAAAAAACTTGTCGAAAAAGGAATTTTAACCCAAAAACAGGTTGAGGAGCTCGAAGAATCAATATCCAACGAAATTAACGAAGCTGAAAAGTTCGCCCTCAACAGCCCGTATCCGCCTGTAGAGTCTCTTTTTGATGGACTCTACACCGAAATTTACGTTGACTCAAAAACTTCCATCAAGACCCTAGCTGAAGCCAAGAAAAAGGGTGTGAAAACGAGGAAAATTAAGTACGTTCAGGCTCTGAACGAGGCGTTGAGGGAGGAGATGTTGAGGGACGAAAGGGTGTTCCTCATGGGCGAGGACATTGCGATTTATGGCGGCGCTTACCAAGTCACCAGGGGACTTTACGACGAGTTTGGGGCTGAACGGGTTAGGGACACACCTATCTCGGAAGCCGCTATAGCAGGCGCAGCGGCAGGAGCAGCCATGACGGGGACCAGGCCTGTCGCGGAGATCATGTACATCGATTTTTCGACGATTGCCACGGACCAGATAATCAACATCGCAGCTAAGAACCGCTACATGTTTGGCGGAAAATCCATTGTGCCCGTTGTTTATCGCACTCAGGGAGGCGCAGGCAGAGGCATAGCTGAACACCATTCTCAAAGCCTCGAAGCGTGGTACCAGCACATTCCCGGCATTTTCGTCGTGATGCCTTCGACACCTTTCGACGCTAAGGGGCTACTGAAGACCTGCATAAGAGACGATAATCCTGTCATGTTCATAGAACAAAAGCTGCTATACGGTACAGAAGGCGAAGTTCCCGAAGGAGAATACACTGTTCCGCTTGGAGTCGCAGACGTGAAAAGGGAAGGCACCGATGTTACAATAGTTGCCTATTCGAGGATGGTTCTCCTAGCCTTGGAAGCAGCGGAGGAACTTGCTAAAGAAGGAATCAGCGTGGAAGTGGTTGACCCGCGGACACTGAAGCCGCTTGACGCTGAAACCATAATCGGTTCAGTGAAAAAGACAGGCAGAGCTGTCGTCGTGCATGAGGGCTATCGAACTTGTGGCGTAGGAGCGGAAATAGCGGCGCAGATAATGGAGGAAGCCTTCGACTACCTCGACGCGCCAGTTCTGAGAGTTGCAGGAGAAGATGTGCCTATACCCATGAGTCCTGTGCTAGAGGAAGCCGCTATTCCAAGTAAAACGAAAATCGTTAAAGCAATCAAGAAACTAGTCTAACCTACACCATTCTCAGAACGTACCATAAAAAAACAACTTGCCCATATTTCAAATGATCAATAAATTTTACCTAGCCAAAGTGAATACTAGGTTTATAACCTGTCTAATACAGCTTAAATTTGTCTTTTTAAATGGGGAAATATGCGTGAATATACTCGGTGTAAATGGGAGTCCGCACAGATGCGGGAACACGGTTAAGCTAATAAGCGAAATCTTCCGCGGAGCAGAAACAAACGGTCACCATTGCGAAATAGTTCACTTAATAGATTTGAACTTGGACTACTGTAACTGGTGCGAAGAATGTTACCCTGATGGCGTCTGCCCGATTGATGACGGGTTTAAAGAACACCTAAAGAAGGTTTTCAAGGCTGATGTGCTGGTTGTCGGAACACCGTCCATAAATCGTTCAGTAACGGGGTACATGAAGAACTGGCTTGACCGACTGTGTACCAGCCAGCTCATCTATACGGTTGACGAAAAAAGGAAAGTGACGATGCAATCGCGGGTGCCCGCTGGAAAGAAGGCAATCGTCGTCGTGCAGGGATGCACCAACCTGTTGCAGGAAACCGTGGAATCAATAAACGTTGTGATGAACGTGCTGGGAATCCCAATCGCTGAGAGACTCATAATTCCGAAGATAGGCTTAACAAAAGAAGACGCAGTCGACAAAAAACACGATATGATGCGAAAAGCCTTCGAAATCGGACAAAACATAAAAACCACAAAATTCACTCCCCTACGCTTATTCAACGTGACAAAATAGCATTGTAGCGCCCTGGCCGGGATTTGAACCCGGGTCGGGCGGGCGACAGCCGCCTATACTAGACCGGACTATACTACCAGGGCACTTGACTATTCTATTATTTTGGTTTTCGGTAAATGGCCACGCTGTCTTTCTCGCTGTATCGAACATATTCAAATCCTGCTTCTATTAATTTGTTTTCCTCTTCAAGATTTCTGGCGTGGGCTACATGCCATTCGTCGCTTTCGAAGTTTATGAGTTGAGTGTAAAGGTCAGTTGTTTCGAGTTTCTTATGTCCTAAGATTTGCTGTACGTATTTTATGTCTTTGGTTCGGTGGTATTCCATGGTGGCTTTCCAGTGGCGGAATGTGTGAAGGTGAATCTGTTTTATTCTGGGGTTTTGTAGGGTTCTCGCTATTCTCTGTCGCTGTTTATAGAAGTTTTTCCGCATAGTGTAAGGGATTCGGGTTGAATATGTAAGGGTCGTTTGTTTTTGGCATGTTGTTCAGCATCGCAATTGTTTTAGGTTGCACTTTAACGATTCTGGCTCGGCTTCCCTTAACGGGATTGTTTATCCTAATGATGTTGGAGTTCTCGTCAATTTCGGTCCATCTTATTTTTGATGCTTCAGAGGTTCTGGCAGCTGTGTCTTTTAAGACCTGAAGAAATGTTGCAGTTTTTCTTCCACATCCAGCTATTAATTGGTCACGTTCTTTCTCTGTTGGAATGAAAGGTAGCTTCCGTTCCGCTCTTGTTTTTGGGGGTTGCCATGGAAGATTGAAGGTCTTCGCAAAGCTTTGGTAGGCTACAATAAACACGCCTTTGTTTGCTTCTGTCCAGTTGTTGGTTGCCAGAACAGTTAAGACACTGTCAGGATTCGTGAGATCAGCCCCTCTTTTAACAAGCAACCTAAGCCTGTAGACTCGCTGTTCAATGGTTGATTCTGCAAGACCTCGCTTTTTCGCTTGCCAAGCATAATCCAGGATTAGCGTTGATGCCGGCGATTTCAATGTGGCTCCCGCAGCCCATTCTTGTGTTCGGGTTTCCACT
>Ga0315289_10015528_pt1 | contig 10565 bp, 9 predicted proteins | sample YL17G11_40_MG_FD_203452 | JGI IMG/M metagenome (GOLD analysis project Ga0315289, IMG submission 203452) | Sediment microbial communities from Yellowstone Lake, YNP, Wyoming, USA - YL17G11_40 | ecosystem: Environmental > Aquatic > Freshwater > Lake > Sediment | place: USA: Wyoming | collected...
CCTAGCGAAGCAGTGCGAAGGTGTGTCAAAGTTGAGAAGAGGATTTGCTTTGATCAAAGCTCACACGAGAAGTACAGCGCCTTATTCGAAGTCTACATGAGACTTCGGGCAGATCTGTCAGAGGACCATTACCGTCTTCGCCGCGTATTAGAGAGCTCATTAGCACAGGCCTGATCGTTTGTGGTTGCCGCATGATTGACGCTTGTCTTCGAGCTGCGCCCGCCGTGGCGAAGACGAAACGCGCTTCCTAAGGCGTCGGCCACAGTCATGGCATTATGCACCATTTTCGGCGTCACTGGGAAATACATGTTATGAATCGGTTTACCTTTGAGACAGCTCCTCTCCGCGACCTTCATCAGCTCTCCATTCTTCGTTTCCGTGACTCCCACCTCGGCCAGAGTTGTAGGAAGTCCTAGGGATCTGCAGAATCCGATCGCCCGTTGTATAGTCTTACGAGGCCTGCGCTCCAGGATCAGCTGGGCTATGGTTCCGAAGGCCACAAGTTCCCCATGCATGGATCTATGAGCTCCCTCTAAGGAGGTGAGCCCGTCCGCAATCGAGTGGGCAGCGGCCAAGCCGCCGTTTTCGAAAGCCAGTCCACTGTGGAGAACGACGGTTTCGACTACGCTTTCAAGCGCGGGAGTCACGACATGCTTCTCCGCCGCTGCCTTGGCAGAGAGACCGTGGCGGACTACTATTCTGTGGGTCAACCTAGCCAGTTCGAGCGCCAACAGCGGCCCATGAGCGTTGTGCGTATTCAATCCGGAGGAACGAAAGCAAGCTTCAACCTCATACTTCTTGGAGAAAGCATCTCCTACACCAGCCGTGAGAAACCTGACGGGTGCCTTAGCGATCACCTCGGTGTCCACAAGCACTAGGTCAGGGTTGCGATGTAGGTACAAGGCCTCGCTGAACTCGTGATTGTCGTCATAGACAACTGAGACAGAGCTGGTTGGCGCGTCTGTGGACGCTATTGTGGGGGCCATAACCATAGAGGCTCCCGAGCGGCAGGCGACCGCTTTTGCGGTGTCAAGAGCTTTGCCTCCACCTAGTCCGACTAGGATGTCTGCGTTCTCACGTTTCGCGATCTGCGTCAGTCGTTCTATCTCGGAGTGTGAGCACTCCCCGTGGAACTCTTCAAGGACGCACATCGCATCCCGCTCCCGAAAGCTCCTCTCTACCAGATCCCCGAAGAGAGACAAGACCACTGTATCACCCAAGACCATGGATCGATCTCCCAGTTCAGCTGTATGGGTGCCGATCTCTCTCAGAACCCCAACTCCCTGAACGTACCTCCGAGGACTACACATGATCGTCTTCAAGATCAGTCTGTGCGAATCTCATTCATCGACGACTCAAATAGCTCTTCTTCGCGACAATGACCCATCTAGAAAGTGAATGGACTCAGCGCCCGAAGCAGGCAATTGAATTGTATCGCTCGACTGGGGCATACGCGAATGCTCAAGATGCTTCTGTGAAAGACTTAAAAGGAATGCGAAATGTTCCCGGGTTTGTGGCTCCACTTTGGCAAAGGTCGTACTGGAGGAAATCACAAAGAAGTTTGGCGATGTCCTGGCAGTCAAAGATCTAAGTCTCGAAGTTGAGGACAGGGAATTTCTTGTTCTGTTGGGCCCTTCCGGATGTGGAAAGACCACGGCGCTTAGGTGTATTGCCGGACTCGAGAAGCCAAATGCTGGGAGAATATACATCGGAGACCGCCTCGTGAACGAGCTTCCCCCGAAGGATAGAGACATCGCCATGGTGTTCCAGAGCTACGCGCTATATCCTCACATGTCCGTGTACGAGAACATCGCCTTTCCTCTGGAGATGAGACGAGTCCCCAAAGAAGAGATCGACGGCAGGGTCAGGAAAGCCGCTGAGATCTTGAGGATTTCTCATCTGCTCAAGAGAAAGCCGAGACAGCTGAGCGGCGGGGAACAGCAACGTGTAGCGCTGGGGAGGTCGATCGTTAGAGAGCCTAAAGTCTTCCTCATGGACGAGCCTCTGAGCAACTTGGACGCCAAACTTAGGCTTCACATGAGGGCTGAACTGAAGAGGCTGCAGAAAGAACTCGGAATAACGACCGTCTATGTGACACACGATCAAGCTGAAGCTATGACTATGGCCGATCGGATTGCCGTCATGAACCGAGGTGTGCTGCTGCAACTGGCGACGCCCGGGGAGATATACAGCCACCCCACCAGCAGCTTTGTTGGTGGTTTTCTAGGAAGCCCGCCAATGAACTTCATTGACTGCACCTTCATCGAGAAGGATGGTCGAGCTTTCCTGGATGCCAGCAAATTCACCCTTGATATCTCAGAACTCGCACGCATCATAAAAGAGAAGAGTAGCAGTCCTGAACTTGTGCTAGGAGTTAGGCCTGAGGATATCTCTGTTCAGCAGGAACGCCCGCGTGGCGACGCCGTGGAGGCTGAGGTCTACGTAGTCGAACCCTTGGGTGCCCAAATCATACTTGACTTGAGGATCGGCGAGAACATACTGAAGGCGGAGAGCCCACCGGACCTACTTCCGAACATCAACGATAAGCTATGGCTGGCTTTCAACAGAAAGAAGCTGCACATCTTTGACAAGAAGACTGAAAATGCGATCGTCTAACATGCGATCTGCCTGAAGCTTCATTGAAGGTAGCCAGAGAAGAGTTTACATCTGAGCGAGAGACCCAGCCGATTTGAGAGATTTTCGTCCCGTCTTCGAGAGGTCCACAAGTCCTCTGAATGCTTGCTTCTCTCCTTAGAAGATAAGGTGTAGTTTCCCATCACTATTTCGCATCCTAGATCGTTTGGGTGGCTTCTGTCTTCTGCGGTGGATGTTTCCTGTGAAAGGCTTGGATTGGGGTTTCTGGCGTTTCAATGTTGAGGCTGAGGTGTGGTTTGACTTGGCTGTGCCTGTGTATGGATTTGAATTGGTGCCGTTTCTGAGGATCTCGCGTGGACGCCGAAAGTCTTTTAGCCATTCCCCGCGGAGTAAACGTCTGGAAAGTAAGTTATATGTCAGAAACAAGATCATCGAAAGAAGAAGTAGATAGACGCAAGTTCCTCAAATACACTGGCGCCTTCGTCGCTGGCGCTGTCGTCGCTGGCGCGGGGGTCGCAGCATACAACGCCTCGCAACCGGTGCCGACTCAAACCGTGACGCAAACGGTGACTGCACCAGCTGTGACGGTCACTCAGACCGCCGCCCCACCCCCGGCACAACTCGTGGGCTGGTCTGTCAGACCAGGCAAACCTTACGCAGGCACGACCTTGAACGTTGCTGCGTACCAAGGGTGGATCTGCTATGCGGGAGCACTCAAGAAGCTTCCGGAGTTCGAAGCTGCAACTGGAATCAACGTCAACCTGATTGAGATCCAGTCGCCTGACATCCTCAGCAAACCTCTTCTGGACTTCAGCCAAGGTACGAAGCGTTACGACGTCACCACGACGTCCTCCGGCTTCTGGCCTGCGTACTTCCCCTATGCTTTGGACCTAAACAAGTACGCGACGGAGGACTTCGGAAGCCTAGACGCATTTACGAGCCAATTGTTTCCAGTCATGCAAAAGAAGCCAGTATACCAAGGCAAACTGAGTTCTATTCCAATCCACGCCAATATGCAGTTCATCGTCTACCGGAGAGACCTCATGGAGAGCGCCACCGAGCAAGCAGCCTTCAAAGCCAAGTACGGGCGTGACCTCGCCCAGCCGAAGAGCTACGACACACTGGTTGACCTCGGCACATTCTTCACAAGACCCGACACAGGCATGAAGGGCTTCACCTACTGGGGTAATGGTGCCCTTGGAGGCTACGTATATGCTGCGTTAGTCTGGGCGGAGAGGCACATCCCATTCATAGACGAGAACTACAATATCGACATAGAGTCAGGCCCAGGCCATGACACCGCCGTAAGGCTAGCACAGTGGCTGGTCGACTTGACGAACAAGTACCACATAACCCCTGACAGTGAATCTAGCGTAACAACCGGCGCTGCTTGGGAACTGTACATGGCCGGCAAGACACCGATGCTCTTCGGATGGATGGGCGACTACTGGGGCATGGCACGTAATTCTGAGGTAACGTCGAAGTACGGTCAACCCGCAGGTTGGCCATGGGTTGTCCCAGGAGGGTGGATCAGCTGTTGGGGCTTGGTCGCGGACTCGCACACTGACAAACCAGGAGCAGCATGGGAATTCATGAAGTGGAACGCCTCAAAAGACGTCCAAGGAGCAATGGCGGACGGATCAGGACAGGGATCCTGGTTCGTAGCAGAGGCCCAAGATCAAGTGGCAAAAGGATACACAGCCGCTGGAATTCCCGACGGGATTAATGCCCCAGGCGCAACGTGGCCAGCGTTCATACCAGAATGGGCTCAAATCGAGAACGGCGTCATCGCAGTAGAGGTACCAAAGCTCATATCCGGTCAATATACTCCAGAACAACTCGTTGATGCACTCGTGGCTGGAATCAAGAAGGCAATAGAAGGACACGCGTAAGGTAGTAGGTAGCATCTCAGCTTTCTTTCCATTTCCTCCTTTTTTTATTCCCGTTCACGAATCACGTGAGATTCATGCACGACCTTGATCCAATTGGTGTTACATTACATCCGGAGGGGGTCAACGGTTGAAGAAACCTAGCGCTTTCATATTGATGCTGATTCCCATAGTGATTCTCGTGTTGGTGATATTCGTCTACCCACTGCTCGAAACATTCCGGTTGAGCTTCTTCGAGTTCAAGGCAGGGAGAGGGCTTGTGTTTGTCGGAACAAGCAACTTCAACGATCTGTCCTCCGATCCTGTCTTCTTCTCGACCATCGTCCGGACGTTCGCCTATATGGTTGGCGTGGTTGCAGTCAACTTCGGCCTAGGCATGGGCTTCGCGCTTCTGACCTACAAGCCGTTTAAGGGCGTATCTTTGCTGAGAACGATCATACTCTTGCCAATGCTGTTCATTCCTGCGTCGGCAGCGGTAATTTGGGCACTTCTTTATGATCCACTCTTCGGCCTCATAAATCACATACTTGAGGCTATTGGGCTGAACGCAGTAGCTTTTCTCGGCGTAACAAGCACAGCCATGCCTGCCGTCATGGTTACGGATATTTGGGGCTGGACACCGTTTGTGTATCTGATAATTGTGGCAGGGCTGCAAGGTTTGCCCGCTGCACCTTTCGAGGCAGCTGAAATCGATGGCGCCTCGTCGTTTCAGAAATTCAGGCGTCTCACGATTCCCATGCTAAGACCGGTGCTGCTAATTGCGGTTCTCATCAAGGCCATTGATACATTCAGGGCATTCGACTATATCTGGATCATGACCGGAGGTGGGCCGGGAGATGCTTCTATGCTACTTACACCGCTGGCGTATCGAGCAGCCTTCTCCATGGTGCAATTCGGACACGGCTCAGCAATCGCTGCTGTTTTCTTTCTTTTGTCTCTCGCTCTAACCGTTCCCTTTCTGTGGGTCTACTTGAGAGGGGGTGAAGACTGAAGATGAGGAGAAGGACCCTACTCCTTTGGACGGCGGGAATTCTCGTCGCCGTTTGGTCACTGCTTCCTGTTTACTATGCATTCGTGGTCTCATTTGCCGCCGAAGGTGCGATTCCGACGCATCTGGGACTGCCCTCTGAGTGGACTTGGTTCAATTGGAGGGATGTCTTATTCGGAGGAGGAATGGGTCAGCTCTCTGGTCAGATGTCAGATCCAGTCTGGCCATACATGCAGAATTCCCTAGTGGTTGGTGCGTGCGTATCAGTCCTCACAGTGGGAATTGTGTTGCCTGCCGCCTACACGTTCTCAAGATACAGGAGCCGCTCGTCACGCGTCGTTATGATCAGTCTCCTCTTCTTCAGGATGATTCCCGTCATTGCACTGGCGATACCAGTATATTTCTTAATGCGGACGCTGGGACTCTTGGGGAGTTGGGAAAGCCTAGCTTTCGCTCAACTAATCTACACAGTGCCATTGGCAGCTTGGCTGCTGAAGGGTTATTTCGACATGCTTCCGATCGAAGTTGAGGAGTCAGCGCTCATAGATGGGGCCTCGAGGTTGACCATACTCAGAAGGATTGTTATCCCACTCTCACGACCGGGCCTCGCCGTCGTCGTGATGTTCTCCTTCCTACTCAGCTACATCGAGTATCTGTTCGCCTCTTCCCTTCCGAGTACAATACAATCAACAATGCCTGTTAGGATGGGGCTGTTCATAACCCCTCACATGACACTTTGGAGGCCACTGGCGGTGACAGCCCTTCTCTCGACAGTTCCAATGATCATTCTCTTCCTCTTCCTTCAGCGCCACTTGGTCAGAGGACTTACGTTTGGTGCCGTCAAGCAGTAGTCGGCTGTCAAAGCTGCCCCCGTGCTCCTGAGATCTCACCCCTAAGCCGAAGGTGCAGCAACGTAACGGACCCCCATCTAGGAGGTGTAAGTGATAGAGGTCTGGACGACCCTGGATGGAATCAAGACTCACTTCGGAATATCCGGAACCGGGTCCAAAGTGGCGCTGATCCACGGATTCGGACAATCGATTTCCACAAGTTGGGTCTCGAACATAGAAGATCTGTCACAGAAGTTTCAACTTATCGTGCTTGATCTTCCAGGGCTAGGAGAAAGCGAAAAGGCCCGAGAACCTGACCTAGTCGAGTATTTTCCAAGATTCTTCAACCATTTCCTGTACTCGATCGGCGTGGAGCGGACAGCAGTCGTAGGGCATTCCCTCGGCGCTGTTGTTGCGACTCGTTTTGCGATCGCCCATCCAGAAAGAACGCAGGCACTCATCCTCGTCTCGGGATTTGGACCTGTCAGATTGGCGAAGAAACTTTCTATTGTCATGTCCGCGATCGATAGACTAGTTGGCAGATCCGAGACCGACATGGCAAGACAGTATGCTCGGTCACTCCTGCAGCACAAGGAGTTGGTCACTGACGAGCTAATCCGAACCTTCGTCAAGGGTGCGGAAGTCCCAGGAACCAAGAACTTCGACATTAGGCTTTGGAGGATTCTCAATCTTCGTTTTCCGGACGAGGAACTAGCTCGAATAGCGGTGCCTACTCTCCTCCTCCACGGCGCTGAAGATGAGCTCGTCTCTCCTGCAAATTCCATCAGGGCCTCGGCGTTGATCAAGGGATCTGAACTGCAGATTCTCGAAGGATGCGGTCATTGGGTCCAACGAGAGAGCCCCAGGACCTTCAACGATTTGATCAGCACTTTCCTCAAGAGACACCTCAGCAGCAAGCCTCTGTGAGAGAGAGTTCGAAGGCCTGATTCGGCTCAGGTAAGACACTCCTCGGTGACAGGTAGATTCCGTTCTGAAATCTCTATCATTCTCACGCTTAGCCTTAACTACAGAACTCCAGCACAAACATACCTCAACTGACTGCCCGAGATCTCATTGGCTCCCGCACTTACAGGTGCATCAGAAGGTCTCGGGTTCAGATCCCGCCCGGAGTTCTCAAGGATCAAGTGGGGGATATTTAGCCGCCGGACGCATTGTCGCGTCGATTCCGACAATAGCAGTCTTCGTTGCCCTTTAACGATGCTTCATTCAGCTGTGAAGGAGACGTCATCTCCATTCTGCGAATCGTCGAGGTTCCGAAGTGGATAGCGACAATATTCGCGGAAAATACTGATGAATTGGTCAAGCTTCTCGACGGACGTGTCAGGGTGGAGAACGTCAGCAATGCCAAAGATGTAACCACCGCCCTTTGCAGCAACTCTCAAGCAGCGCTTTGTCTCTGACCTCATCTTTTCTGCGTCGCCCTGAGTTATGACGGCGTCAGGGTCAATATTGCCTAGGAAGCACGCGCGACCTTTCAGGCTGGTGGAGACCCGTTCAAGGTCTGCCTTCATGCCAACGCTTAGTATGTGAGCCCCGGACTTGATTTGATCGGCAACTCTCTGCTCGTCCTTCTCGTGCATCCCAATAAATGCAATCGCCCCGGACTGCTTCAATTCGTGAATCAGTTTGCATTCGTACGGTAGAGCCCACTCCGTGTAGTCTCGTGGGGAGATTATCCAGCTAGAGGCCATATCATCTCCGACCCAGATGGCATGTGCTCCAGCTTGAATCTCAGCCTTTGCGTACCGTAGGGCATTCTTGTAGCTGAGATCCAGCAGAGAGCGCAAGAAGCTAGGGTCTCTGCGCAATGTGATCATTGCCAGTTTCATCCCTGCGATCAGACATGACATCGACCAAGGGGCGTTGATGTGCGCGGTAATCAGTATTCTATTTCCGAACCGCTGCCTCAACATCTCTAGAGCCTTTAACCTAACCGGCATTCTACCATCATTCCACGGATCGGGGATCTCTATTCGGTCCACATCCTCGATTCGCTTGACAGGGTAGTCAATCGGATGAGGAGGGGCATCTTCAAAGAACCTCATCTGATGCCCCATGACGTCCACCTCAATCCAATCATCGCCAAGAAGCCATGTTCCGTCATAGCCGAATCTTTCCGCGGTGCTAGACAAGGATTCAAACAACTTGTCCGCTCTAGTACAGTGTTCATAGTACGTCACGTTGCTAAACCTGCACGCGAACTGGTGGTCTGGCAAGTAGAACGGCACTCTGTCGGGTTCCCGAAGATCGACAGCTTGCCGAATGCGGTCAAGACCGTTCATTGTTCAGCCACCGAAATTGGTGTCGGGCACGACTCGCACCATCGGGTTGGTCTTCGGTTCTAGACAGGACTCGTTGGCTAGAAAAGTGCCTACGGGTCCTTGAACGCGTGAATCCTGTCTGGGCCGTAACTCAGTGACTCCTAGAAGAGTTCCAACCTTGCCTGGCATCTCAACGATCTTCTCGTAGGTTCCATCGTAGATGGCAACGACATCAGCGCGACCTGTCACTGACAGAAAATTCTTCACGCCGGCGACGGATTTCGGTTTGAATGCGACTTCGTCCAGTTTCCCCGGCCCGACCGCAAGGAGACTCGTGGCCTTGTGCATTCAACCGCCAGACCCAACAGTTCGCATGTACTCGGGAAAAGCGTTTCGCTGCAGTCAAAGGCGTTGGTCTTCCTCAAACACGTGACTACTGGAGCCGCAACAACCATAACTACATGGACGCTCGCGAGTTTGCTAGAATGAAATAGCTCTGATTCGCGGATTCGCACCGTTCGTTTCCACAGGCGCTGACGCTGCAGGATCGCGAGACGCTCAAGGAACTCGTCTCCAGGTTCTTGGAAAGAGATCCTCCCGAGAGTAGCACACAAAGGCATTTAGGTCGTTGACCCGCGACAGTGGAGCCCAGACAAGGCGATAGAGAGGTCCTGTCAATGAAAGTGAAAGCCACGCTCGACGAAATATGCGACAATATTAGGCAATATCGCGAGAAGGATGTGGATCCCGAACTTGTCAACAGATTTGTGCGAATGATCCTTAGGGCTCGCAGGATCTTCGTCTACGGGGCAGGCAGGTCGGGACTGATCGGAAAGTGCTTTGCTCAGAGGCTGATGCATTTGGGCATGGAGACTTATGCCCTTGGGGAAACGATTACACCCTCCATGAGCAAGCAAGATGTCCTAGTCAGCATCTCGGGTAGCGGAGGAACCACATCAACACTCGCGATCGCAAGAGCAGCCAAGAGTCTTGGGGCAAAAGTCATTGCAATGACCGCCCACCCAAAGTCGGCTCTAGCTCGCATGGCGGATCTGGTTTTTTTCGTTCGGGGAAAGACGAAGGTTGGAGAGTATGCTTCTTTGGCTCCGTTTACGAGTCTTTTTGACATTACAACTCTGGCTGTTCTGGATTCGCTGTGTGCGGAAATTATGGATAGATCGGGAACCACGGAGCGAACAATTCTACGGGCCCACGCAACAGTAGAATGATCGAATTGTTTAGAACGCCTTCGCGATCTCCTAGAGGACACCTGTGGCGAAAAGCGCCGAAATAGTCTTGGAGAATCATGGAGATCTCTGTACGCACTCCAAGTAGGCAGGACGGAATCTTTTCGGAAGAATGAAGCAGCCGTACAATCCTACTCAACGCAGCGGAAATTGGGGTCCTGTCTGCCCATCCAAGACCAATCGCAGGATAGGCAGTCTTTGTGTGGCTGCGCAGAAATGTGCTTGTGCTATACCGTGGTCACACAGGATTTCAGAAGCTCGATGTAGTAAGCATAGTTTCCAAAAGTGACATCTGATGGCACCCCGTGGTCGACGCTTGGTATGTATCCGGCAGTCTTGGCAAGTGGAGGGACTTTCGACTCTACTTCCTTGACTATTTCCTCTCTTCCTTTGCTTAGTGCCGTCTTGTCGACGCCGCCTATGATAGAAAGACGCTGACCATATTGCCTTCTAACAGCGAGTACGTCCATATTGGCTCTCGCCTCAAATGGATACATACAATTCACCCCGCCCTCTAGGAAGAGCGGAATCAAGGCGTTCACGTTTCCATCGCAATCTACCATGATGATCTCGACTCTGTTCTTTCTGAGGAAACTCGTCACTTCCCTGTAATGAGGCAGCAGAAAATCCTCGAATAGCCGCGGCGAGATGAGCGGGCCATTGTTGTAAGCCATGTCCTCCCATATGTTTATGTAATCTATTCTCGCCTCCGACAGCGCCCTACTCACAGTCTC
>Ga0315289_10015529_pt1 | contig 10565 bp, 3 predicted proteins | sample YL17G11_40_MG_FD_203452 | JGI IMG/M metagenome (GOLD analysis project Ga0315289, IMG submission 203452) | Sediment microbial communities from Yellowstone Lake, YNP, Wyoming, USA - YL17G11_40 | ecosystem: Environmental > Aquatic > Freshwater > Lake > Sediment | place: USA: Wyoming | collected...
GAGGGACGAGGCACCTGGACGGCAGTTGATTTTCACGGCTGTTGGGCGGCCCCAGGATGCTCCGAAGATACCACCCGACTGGGAGGCGCCGGTCGCCATGTTCGGCAAAGTGCTTTCGCACGATGGCGAACCGCTGCCCAACATCCGTGTCAGCGTCCAACGAGAAAGCAAGGACGAAAGGAACCAAATCTTCCGCGAGGCCGTCACCGCATTGGATGGGTCGTACCGGATCCTGGCTCTTCCCCCGGCCACATACGACGTTTCGCTCTACAACGCTGACTTCAGGGAATGGAGCGCTGAGCAACCCATCGAGAGGTTCCAAGTAGAGATCAAGAAAACCCCGATGGAGAGAGACTTTCGCCTCTCGGGGCCGATGCCCGTCGTGATTCGGTAAAAGGTGCAGTGGCCGCGCGCCGGATGGCGGCCTGAGCCTCTCAGCCTTTGGCAGCTTTGACTAAGGCGAGGGGCTCGTGCCGCAAGTGCATTCAGCAAGAGAGGGCGTCGGCTCCGGATCCCCGATGCTTCATAGGTGGGCGTCGATCGCGCCGGCGAGTTTTTTCTTGTCGGCGAAGCCGATGTGGCGGGCGAGTTCCTGACCGGATTTGAGAAGGAGGATTGTGGGGGCGGACAGAACCGCGAATTTGCGCGCGGTCTCGCCAGCATGTGCGACGTCGAGCTTCACGAATTTGACCCGCCCGGCGTAATCGTTTGACAACTCTTCGAAGACCGGCGCAAGCCTTTTGCACACGGGACAAAACTGCGTATAGAATTCCGCAGCGACGAGCGTCTCCGCCTTGGCCACTTCCGAGTCAAAACTTGCATCCGTGACTTCCGTCACCGGTCCCATTGTTCTGCTCCTGCTTCAATTGACGTTTTCCAGAACCTTCAGGAAATCTTCAGCATCCTTGAAGCCGAAAAAGCGCAGGTTCTCGATTTCCTTGCCATCCGAGCCAATCAGGACAATCGTCGGCGGGCCGAAGACCTTGAACTCCTCCACGAGCCGCGGCTCTCTGTCGAAATCAACCTTCAGGGCCTCGAATCTCTCCAGAGCGGTGACGACGCGTGGGTCGCTGAACGTTTTGGCATCGAGCTTGTCACAAATCTTGCACCAGTCCGCAAAGAAATCGAGAACCACCGGCTTGCCCGAGGCGATTGCTTTGTGAACGTCGTCGTAGCCCGCCTTGTGAAAAGGATCAAGAGCGGCTGTGCCCTCGCCACGCGGATATTCTGTGCCGCGCGATGTGTCCGTTGGTCCCCATCGCTCGGATTTCATCACCACCCCCGCCAACAAGTAAACCGCCGCAATGACAGCCACGAGTCCGGTGAACCGCTTTGCCCGATCGCCAAACCCGCTTTCTTTAGTGAGCGTATCGAATCCGCCGAGAAAAACGGCAGCCGCGAGGAGAATGAGAGCCGTCGCCGCTCGGTACGCCACGTCCCCAATCACCGGCGAAACGAAATACGCCGCCGCCCAGAGCATGACAAATCCGAGGAGCTTTTTGACCCAGACCGTCCATTCTCCGGCTTGCGGCAATGCGCTCGTGAGCGTCCCTGCGACAATCAGAATAATCCCCATCCCCCATGCAAGAGCAAAAAGCATGAAGAATCCGAGGAGCTTGTTCGCTTCCTTAGCAACGATTACGAGGATTCCCGCGAGAGGCGCCGTGATGCAAGGTCCCGCAATCAGCCCGCTCAGAATCCCCATCGCAAAAATGGCGAGGGTGCGTCCCTTCCTCGAGAGAATGCCCTGCAACTTTGTGACGGATTTCGGCTGAATCTGGACTGATATAACCTCAAACATGCTCAAGGCAAGAAGGACGAAAACAGCACCAATCGGCACGAGAACCCACGCGGAGGCAAGCCAGCTCCTGACTCGCGAACCGCCGCTCGCGACGAGAAGCCCTAATAGCGAGTATGTGATTGATAAGCCAAGAACATAGACCGCAGACGAGAAAAGTGCGCGGAGCTTCCCCTTTTGCTTCGTGCTGCCAATCACCGCCGCCGTCACGGGAATCATCGGATAGACGCAAGGCGTCAGGCTGATTCCAATCCCCGCGCCGAAAGACATCAGGATGAGCCAAATTGCTCCGCGTATTGTCTCGCGCTGCGGCTTCTCGCCTTTCTCCTTCGGCGGAGCCGATGGTTTTGCTCTTTGGACTTCTGCCTCGGGTTTTTCCCCGGGCGGTGCAGCGACGGTCGTCAGCTCGAACTGGATAGGAGTCGTCGCTGGCGGGTAACAAATCTTGTCGGTGCATCCCTGGTAGGCGAGGTTCCCCGAAATAGTAATCGGGTCGCCATCCTTCCCGATGGACTTCATCCTCGCGATGACCCGGACAGAGCCTTCGTAGATTTCGATCGTCGTATTCTTGTCCGGGCCGAAGACGTCGGGCACTTTCCTTGCCTCGGGGAAGACAGTCTCGACGTGCTCGGCGCCCAGGAGCTTCTCCCACTGGAAAGAAATCTTATCCTTGTAGAGGTGGACGCCAGACCCGAGTTTGAAGTCAGCGATTACGTCGAACGTCGAGCCAGCGGGGACGCTCGTTTCGGAGACCGTGACCGATGGACTGATCGGACTCCGGAGGAACTGACTGGACGCGAGCGAAGGCCACGTGGCCGCGAATAGAACGACGAATGTTCTTAGCACGAATATCTTCGCTCTGCTCCGCATGTCTTTCGCCTAGTGCGAGGGTTTTTCCGTTCGCCCACACTGACAAGACCCGGGACATGTCCTGAGACTGGCGTAGCCTCTCGGACATTGAGTTTTGCCGGCCCGCTCACTTAGATTGTCCAACCGTTTCGATCCCGATTCGTAAGCCCTCAGTGATGGGCGGAGGTAGGCTGAAAAGCCCCGATGTCGCTTATGCCGCGGGACACGAGGTTCTTTGGAGTGCGGGAGCTTTGCTCCCGCCTTCGAAAGCTCAAGCTCTGCTTGAGCACTCCAACATCGTTCCGTCGAGAACCGTAGAGTGCCTCCGAGGGGGGTGCGGTCCTCCTCCGCCCCCAGTAAGTGGGGCATCACTTCGATTGCGGCGACCCTGGTTCGTAGCACAGGAGCCGGTGATCGCTCCCCCACTCACCCCGTGCACTCATCTCGCCGAATTTCTTATGCTTGCCGCGCGGCTTCACCCGGTCTCTCTCGGCTGTAGATTTAGCGCGTCTGCGGCCGTGGGCGCTTCGGCAGCGACAGCCTCCTCCGGGCCGGGCGTCCAGAGCCTCCCGGCGCTTTCGATTAGTTGAATGGCATGCAGAGCGAGAAGCCACGCAATCGTTGACTCGGCGCCCTGGTTCATATTCGTGCCGCTGGAGTGGAGGCCGTCCTGACAGCCCCCCGTCGTGAAGTCGTACAGCGGCTGCTGAAGGTCGTTGATCCCCAAAAACCAGTTCAGGCACACGTGAATCCTCTCCACCCAGACGCGGTCCCAGGTGGCGAGGTAAGCTTCTCTTGCCGCCTCGATCAAAGCGGATGCTTCCATGGGGAGTTGGTCGAAGCGTGCCTTTTCGCCGCCGTAGCTATACCACCCCTCGTTGCCAATCAGCGACAGATGGCCGCTTTTCTGGCCGGTTTGGACCTCGAACAGCCACCCGAGCGTCCTCAGGCCCTGCTGAGTAAACGATTCGTCTCCGAGAAAACGCCCGGACTTGATTAGCGCATGCGGAAGCTTCCCGCTCACCGAGAAGACCGCATCCTCGCACCACTCCCAACCCTCCCGGCGTTTTGCGACAAAGGTCTCAAGCAGCTTCCTGGCAAGCCGCATCCTGTGCCCGCTCACCGTCATGGCCCCGCCGAATCGCTGCAAATAAGTATTGAGTCCCAGAAGCGCAAAGGCCCACGCCCGCGGCGAGGTCATCTTGTTTATCGGTTTCAGAGCGGCGTCGAAAAGCCTCGAGGCGAGCCCTAAGACTGAAGCATTCGGGGGATAGGCCACGGCAGAACCCAGCGCCCACAGCACCCGCCCCTGGCAATCCTCCGAGGGCGGCTCGTCCGACCACTGGCGTCCGTACTCAAGATGCTTGCGAAACCACCCTGTCTCCTCGTCGAGCGCGTACTGCAAGAACGAAAGATACGTCTGGCACAGCGGCATCACTGCATTGTTCTTGAACAGCCGCCAGTTTTGAACAATGACCATCAACGCCGCGGCGTTGTCTTCTGTGAAATAGCCGTACCGCCGGTTGGGCGTTGCAAACGTGCAGTGCCGCAGGACTCCCGTGTCGTCGGTCATCACGCGGAGATGGTCGAGGCGAACCTCCGGCAGGGTTGCTCGCAAAGGCCCGTGCTCGTGGAGAACCGGACGCGGCACGAGGTCAGCGTATCGCGAAATAGCCTCCTCAAACGTCTCCAGGTATTGGCGAGCGACCTCCTTCCAGACCATCTGCCGCCCGAAGAGATATGCCCTTTTTCTGAGCTGATTTCGGCGCACCTCGTCGGAAAGAAGCAGCCGCAGCTCCTCTGCCAGCGCGTGCGAATCGCCGAACGGGAACAACACCCCTCGCTCGCCCGCCAGCATCTCCTCGGCGTACCACGACGGTGTCGAGATGACCGCTTTCCCATAGCCAAGGCCGTATGCCAGTGTCCCGGAAACAATCTGTTCCCTCGACCAATAAGGAGCCAGATAAACATCGGATACAAGAAGGAATTGTGTCAGCTCCTCCAGAGTGACGTAAAGGTTGTGGAATACGATGTTCCTGGCGAGCCCTTTCTCCTTTGCCCTCTGCTCCAGAGAAACCAGGTAGCTCTCCCCGTAATGCTTCTTGACTTCAGGATGCGTCGCCCCCAACACAAAATAGACGAGGTCAGGGAAGTCCTTCACGATTTCGCCAAGTGCGTCAATCGCCACCTCAATCCCCTTGTTCGGGTTCAGCAACCCAAACGTCAAGAGGACGCGTCGTCCCTCCACGCCGAACTGGTCCTTGTAGAAAGCCGGGTCCACGAAAGGAACGTCGGGAATGCCGTGATGGATGAACCGGATTTTCTTGTCGGGGACGCCGTAGATTTCCCGGAGCATTTCCCTCGCCCGCTCAGCGAGCACCACCACCAGCGTTGAGAGTGAGCAGACGGCGCGGAGGGTTTGTTTCTGTCCCTCGCTCGGTTCCTGGAGCACGGTGTGCAACGTCGTCACGACCGGCTTCTTCAGGTTTCCGAGAAACGTCAGGATGAAAGCACCATCCTGACCGCCGAAAATGCCGAACTCATGGTGAACGTTCACCGCGTGAATCGGCGACATGTTCAGGAAGTCCGCGGCGTCTCGGTAATCGGTCTTTTTCTGCTGCTGGAGCTCGAACCGGACCTCGGGCCCGTAGGCGTACGCTCCACGGGTGTCGCTGACTGCTATGACCTGGATTTCATTGGCCTGCCCGAGCTGATGGCCGCCGACCTTAGCCGTGGATGTCGCAAGGTCGCGCGCGAATGTCGCTATCCCGCATTGTTTGGGAACGTACGTCGCCAGAAATGAGATTCGCAACGGCCTCGTTGTTTCATTCTCAGCCATTCTTGTGCCCTCTTGAATGAATTGGCCTGTGCCGTCTCCACACAGAATCCTTACTATCGAACCCGCTCAGGCCCACGCGACTCCGTACACCGCACCGCGGGATTCTCCCTCCGGTCGCGGTACAACGCTTAAAGTGATGATAGCACCCCGCGAATCCCAGTCAAGCTCCAATTCCGGCCGAAGCAGGGAACCGCGGAGGCCGCAGAGAGCGCAGAGGGAGGGAGCCGGAGTCTCCTCGATTTTCTGCGTCCTCTGCGATCTGTGGTTGAAAATGAGCGCTACGTGGCGAGGCAGCGGGGCTCTCGCAAAGCCGCGAAGCCGCAAAGAAGCACGCCCTGTAAACCCTCCGCGTCTTCGGGCCTTGGCGAGAGGAAACAGAGTCAGACTGGCTCAAAAATCAGGGTTAGCGAGGCCGGATTTTCATCGTCTCCGGGTGTGCGATGTTCATAAGGCACTGCTGTGAACCGTTTCTTGCGGAAAGGCAGCCGCTACGCTATGATTCCGCAACATGTGACCGGTCCGTGTTTGACCGGAGGGCCCCGGTGCACCACGCGAAAGGCGGATTCTTATGACCATGAAGGAAGTTGAAATGTTGTACTCGCGTCCGACCACAACCCCGTCTCAAGGTAAGATAAATGTGTCATCGCCAAACTCAGCCTTGCGAGTCGAGCTGGATTCGGGGAACGCCCCCGGGAAGACGCGGCTTATTCGGTGTGCTCGCATCCACGCTCCGGGCATGACATTGTGGCTGGCGGCCTTTATGGTGCTGCCGATGGTCCTCTTTGAGCAGCGAGCCGCGTCTGGACTGACGCCGATGTACGACTACACCGTCATTGCTCGAGAGGGCTTGCAGACCGCCGGCGGCGATGACATCGCCGGGATCAAGCCGGAGGTTTCGGTCAACGAGCACGGCTGGGTGGCTTTCATTGGCACCAGGGATTCTGGCTCAAACTTGTTTGCAGGGCATGCTCCCTGCAACCCAATAAACATCAGCATGTCAGCGGACGCGAGGCAGTTCGGGTTCCCCCAGATTAACAACCAAGCGACGATTGTCGCCAGGGAGCTTCTTGCCGGCAACAGCGTTGTGCGCACGTGGCGGCTTGCCAACCCCGGCGATTTCACCTTGCTTGCTTCAACGACGCTGTCGGCATTCAGCCAGCTCACGGTTCCCACCATCGGCAACACAGCTTTCCCGAACAGCGTGCCGATCGTGGGTTTTCTTGGAAGGGAGGAGGACCTCCCCTTTGCCTATTACGCCAACGATACCGGCGAGCGGGACATGCAGGACTGTGTCAGCAGGTTGTCCGATTCCGTGCTGGCAACTTTTCGCGCGATGGCCGCTGCGTCCACTACCAGAACGTTCGTCGCTCAATACAGCACCCGTGAGGACAACGGCCGGGTCGTGGTTTTCAGTCAGCCCGATGACCTTAGTCCCTGGGAGAGCACCCTCATCGCCACAACGGTTGGTTCCGAGTGGCTTGACGTCGGAATCACCCCCGGAGTCAGCGACAACGGCAAGGTGGTCGCTTTTGTCGGAGACAGCCGCACTCAGGGCCTCGGAATATACGTAGCCGTGACTGCGGACCGTTTCACGAACTCCTTCACCCTCCTTCCGGCAATTCGAACAACCGACGTCATTGCGTACGATGTGGCAGGCAACCCAATTGCACTGGCGTCTTTCGATTTCGTCAACCGCGTCGGCGTTATGCACTGCGAAGCCGGAGAACCCGGCCTCGAAGACGACAGCATCGTCCTGGCCTTCGTGGCGACGCCATCGGCGGCGAGCCGTCCGAACCCGGCTTTGCCGGGAAAGCCGCTCCTCTTTTCAGACAAGCAGGGGGTCTGGATGTTGCGAATTGACATCGAAAGGGAGCTTCACCCGCCTGCCGGGCCTAATCCCTTGAGGCTTCATCCGACCACGCCGGTTCCCGTCGCCCAGGTGGGCGATGCGATTGATGGCGGCATAGTGGAGGCGCTGACGCTTTACGACCCACTCGCCATGCCCCTTGAGGATGCGGATGGCTTTCCGCGCATTCCGCAACGGGGAGACCACTACGTCGCTTTCTCAGCTTTGACCGATACGGGAGTCAAGGTTGTCCGCGCTGCGATGCTCGACACCGATGGCGACGGACTCATGGACCACTGGGAGACTCGCGGCATTGACATGGATAACGACGGCAACGCCGACCTCAAGCTCCATCGCATGGGCGCCGACCCGCTTCACAAGGACATCTTCTTAGAGATTGACTGGCTTGCAGACCGCACAAGCGGCAGCTACAAGCCCTGGAGCAACCAGCCTGCGCCCTACGCCACTCATCGCATGGCCCAGATGTTCGCAGACGCCCCGGTTACAAACCCGGATGGTTCAACGGGCATTACGATGCACGTTGATGCTGGCCCGGGCCTTGACGCGACAGGCTGGCCGTTTTCGGTCAACATGCCGGATGACCCATTTCTCTTGGACGGGGGCGACCTCGTCGGCATGCCCGGAAACCCCAAGGAACACATTGACCTTGTTCATTTCGGCAAGCCAGGTTCGGTTAACATCACCGGCCTCGTTACGCGCGATTTCGGCAGCATCAAAGAGGAGTACTTCGGAACTCTTGACAAGCGAGCCAGGGAGTTCGCCTTCAAGTACGCCGTCCTGGCGGATTCTCACTCGCTTGAGCCGGTGGCTGGCACCAATATCGCCCGCGTGTCGTCGGCAACGGCAACCCAGGTTACTGCGGCCTCCGACACCGGTCCGCAGAACAGCATGTGTGGTCACCTCCTGAAAATCGTCACCGGGAAAGGCGCCGGGCAGGTTCGGAAAGTCACCCATAGTCTCGGGAAGCAACTGACGGTGTGGCCTGGCTTCGAGGAAGTCCCTGACAGCTCGAGCTCCTTTGTCATCATGAGCGGTTCCAGCGGCCTCGCCGAGGTTGACTTCCGCCGCGAGCCCGATTACCACTCTCGCCCGGCAAATGATTTCCTGATGACCCTGGGGGCTTGGGGGATAAACGAGGGCGGTTGGCTGAGCAACGCCATGATTCAGTGGCGCACCCTCGCTCACGAATTGGGTCACACTCTGGGCTTGCGCCACGGAGGCACGGACCATGAAAAACACAAAGGCGATGTGTACCGAAGCATCATGAGCTACTCCTATCAAGCGAAAATTGACTCTGGCGTGGACAGCTACGGTTACCTGTACCTATCCGGTGTCACAGGTTATGTTTTCTCTGATTGGGCGTACATCAAGCACGACTTCCAGCACTCAGGATATTTCCTCGGCAACACTTTTGGCCAAAGCCCCGGTGAAAGCGCCGCAGACTATCCCGACCCGACGGTCAAAGATTACGAGGAGCTCAACAACGCGCCAGTGGACCTCGCCCCGCCTGTCGTCTCCATCTCCTCGCCCGCTGCCGGGGCGACCGTTCCTAACGGCGGGTCTCTGACCGTGACCGTCGCCGCCAGCGATGATGTCCGCCTGACATCTGTTTCTATCCATTTCGACTTCGATGGAGACGGACGCACGAACACACCGGGTGAGGAAGTCCTGGCCGCAGCGGCCGGTGGAGGGAACTATTCGGCGACCTTCCGCAACGTCGCCGGCCCATACGGCGCCAGAAAGGTTCTCGCGATTGCCTTTGACAACTCCGAAAACGCCGGAGTTGCCGCGGCAAGCGTTCTCGCGGGGCAGGGAACGGGCGGCGGCGCCTCGCTGCATCAGTCCAGCGGAACCATCCCCGCGCAGCCCGCCGGCGGACAGAGAAAGGTGGTTCAGGTGGCTTCCATCCAGGTGCCTGGTTCGGGGGACCTGAGCTTCACCGTCACAAGCACCCCTCCCGTTCGGCAAAAGAACCAAGTCCAGGAACGTCACGACTCTTCCGTGCAGAGGATTCAGTTTGACGGGAAATATGTCAACCTGGTCCCCGTCTGCAATCCCCCGGGAAGCGACCCTGCCATCTGCACCTCCTACTGGCAGGCCCCCGCGGCGGGTACCCTGAACATCGAAATCTTAGGACCGGCCGTGTTCGACGCGAATGGGAACTTCCTCGGCACACCCGCCCAAAATTACACCTTGAAGGTCACCTTCCAGGCTGTGGACATGACGCCTCCGGAAGTCGCAATCACCTCGCCTGCGGAGGGCGGTTTTGTCGAGATTACGGAGACTCTCGTCGTCGAGGTGCACGCGACCGACGATTACGGACTCCAGTCCGTTGTAGCCGCCTTCGACGTGAACGGAGACGGCCTTGACTACGGCGTCGGGGAGAGAGTTGTCGCGGACAATCTCGGCGGAGGAAACTACCGTGCAACATTCACCAACGTTTCGGGAGCGCCGGGGACCCGGCGTATCCGCGTCGTGGCAAGCGATTCCTCGGGCCATGGCGCCTCAAAGACCGGCTTCGTGGAGGTTCGCGTCCCGGATACCGAGGCGCCGCAGGTTATGATTAAGTCGCCTCCGGCGGGATGTCCCATCAAGCAAGGCGAGACTCTAAAGGTCGAGGTGCAGGCTTACGATGACATCGAGCTGGCGTCTGTGACCGTCAGCTTTGACATAAATGGGAATGGGAACACCGCTGACGCGGGCGAGTCCGTTGACGCGGTGAAAACCGGAGTGAACCTCTACACGGCAAGCTTTGTCAGCATTTCCGGCCCTAATGGCGCACGCACGGTCAGCGTGACCGCCGCCGACACATCCGGGAACACCACTCCGGGAAGCGTCCCGGTTACCGTCGGCGGAGTTCAACCGACGACTCAGACAATCTTCACCCATTCGGGGCACATACCTGCACAGTCGTGGAGCGGTGCACAGCAGGTGATTCCTTACGATCCAATCCAGATACCCGGTTCGGGCACGTTAACGTTCACCGTGACCGCCACACCGCCGGTTCGTCTGGCAAATCAGAACATCACCCGCCAGGACCCGTACGTCCGGCACATCAATTTCAACGGCCAAGACTACAACCTCACCCGCTCGTGCAACGCGTTTGGCGCCGACCCGTCCATCTGTACGACGACATTTGAAGCGACCGAGGGGGGCACGCTCGATTTCGAAATCCTCGGCCCCGGCACCTGGAACATCTGGGGCGAGTCCTC
>Ga0315289_10015530_pt1 | contig 10564 bp, 9 predicted proteins | sample YL17G11_40_MG_FD_203452 | JGI IMG/M metagenome (GOLD analysis project Ga0315289, IMG submission 203452) | Sediment microbial communities from Yellowstone Lake, YNP, Wyoming, USA - YL17G11_40 | ecosystem: Environmental > Aquatic > Freshwater > Lake > Sediment | place: USA: Wyoming | collected...
GTGGGCGCATCTCAGTTGTCAGAGCGCCTGCAACCCCGACCGGGGGGGAGTATCGGCCCATCGTTGATGCCCCTTCGACGCCAAGGTGAGCCTCAAGCACCGATTGGTGAACACTACCCATGAGCAGGCTGATTCTTGACCGCAGTCGCACCTGAGTGTATAATCTGATTGAGTGTTTGGTCGGACGTTCGTCGGTGTGGTGCGGCAATCCACTACAGGGCCTCGGGCACCGCAAAGGGCCGGCGGTGGCGGGAACTTGCAGGGGCGCCGTGGCTAGACTAGACCGTACCCCGCACGTAGCTGCACTAGGTACGTTGAGCAAAGTAGGTCGAGTGAACGGGCAGCTAGTCGAGCTCCATGGTCAACGAGCACTACCGCATGCTACGCGGCCCGTCGTCCGCGAGGCCTGTGCACCTCTGTTGAAGCCAGACGCTGGACAGCGTGGCAGGCACCTGGGCGGTGGCGTCCACGCTACAAGTCCAAGATGACCAAGTCGATGACGGTGCGATCCTCGGTCAAAGACCTGGAGGCGATCTATATGGCGCATGAGGCCAGATTGCCTATCTTTGAGGTGAATGGGCAGGGGCCAATTGACGCGAATCTCGTCAACTTTCGGGACAACAGGATGGCGGAGGACGCCCACAGCTGGTTCCATTTCAAGGAGGGCTTCTCGCGGCGCTTGCTGCCAGCCTTGCTCACCGAGTTGGAGGTACCCAGGGGCAAGCCTCTGAACCTGCTTGACCCGTTTGCCGGTGTTGGCACGACCCTCCTGTCTGCTCAACTGGCGCGCACTGGTGGCTGGCAGTTTGATGCCGTGGGAGTTGAGCGCAATCCATTCCTGTCCTTTGTGGCAAACGCGAAGCTGAACTGGCACCGATACGATCCTGACCGCCTGCGAATCTTGATCGATCGGGTTCTGTCAGGAGGTCCAGACAAGTACGAGGATCCTCTGCCCGAGTACTCCACTCTGCGGAATCGTAAGGTCTACCATCCGTTGCGCCTCAGAAACCTTCTGGGGTACCGCGAGAAGATCAGGCGAATAGCTGAAGGCACGCCTGAACAGAAATTTCTCCTGCTGGGTTTTGCCGCCATACTCGAAGGGGTCAGTGGCGTAAGGAAAGATGGCCGGGCCCTACGGTTCGTCAATAGGAGGAACAGTCGGAGCCCGCGGGACGCACTGCGCGACACATGGAACCGGATGCAGCGTGCGCTGGAGCGGATGCACGCGCGGCATGGGCGGGTGAACGGAGCTCGGGTCGTTGAGGGCGACGCGCGTGAGCTGGAAGCACTGGGCATCGGCGGGCAGCACGGGTTCGACTTGATTGTGTACTCACCGCCCTACTTGAACAACATTGACTACTCCGAAGTGTACAAGATAGAGCTGTGGATGCTGGCCCTTGTGAGCAGCTACCCGGAGTTCAGGGACCTGAAGCGATCAACGCTCCGGTCGCATCCCAGCGGCAACGTGGCCCAGGAGACGGATACCTTCTTGCCCCCCACGCTTGAGGACTTGCTGGGGGTGCTCGAAGCAGCACTGCCCATGGATGGGTATCCTTGGAGAGGTGACCTATTCAGGCGCTACGCCTTGGACATGCAGCGAGCTCTCCGGTGCCAGTTCGAGGTCCTGAAGCCTGGCGGGCGGTGCGTCTGCGTGGTCGGCAATTCCTTGCATGGAGGCAAGGCTGGCAAAGTTCCCGTTGCGACAGACTTGATCGTTGCCCTGGCAGCGCGCTCGGTAGGATACGAAGTGAATCACATGTACGTGGCACGCCATCTACGCAGAAGGGACAGGGAAAAGAGCCCTTTCTTACGCGAGAGCATTCTGGCTATGACCAAGCCATGCTAGAAACTACGCTCTGGCTGGCGCCAAGGAGTGCGGCGGCTGGGGACGTTAGCCGGAAAGACATGGGGCGCAGAGAGTATGCAGTGGCGCGGCAGGCTGGTAGAGGCACTAACTAGAGCGTTCGCCGGTCGGAATGAAGCTGACGGCGTTGAACATGCCCTTGAGGTGGAACGGGCTGCTAGGGAACTGCTGGACGAGCCAGAGTACGGTGACCGAGCAGCGATCGACCTCGAGGTCGTCGTTGCCGGCTCACTAATGCATGAGATCGGGTTCGCCAACTGCAGAGACCAATGGGGTGTGGACGCTGTCGAACATCTGGAAGAAGGTGTACGACTGGGCATGGAGATTCTGTCGCAAATTCAGGCGTTCGAAGGTCAACCAGAGCGTGTGGATCAGATCAGGACCTTGATCGCGCATCATGATGACACGACATACGCTTTCCCGTCGAAGGCACGGGGGGGCGCGCCGGCGGCCGCGGGACGCAGCGATGTTTCCAGTGGCACCGGGCCGGAGCTGCTACTGTTGCGTGAGGCCGATGCAATCGTCCACACCCATGGGGATGAGATCGCCCGCTCTATCAAGGCGTGGCAAGAGCAGGACGTGCCTTGGTTTACGGAGCACGGCCCGCAAGTCGCTTCGTGGATGTGGCACGAATGTGTGGCAGCGAACCTTCGTCTTTCCTCCAAACGAGCTGTGCTTGACGCTTCAACAGAGAACGGCCGGCACCGAGCGCGCGGTGCCTACGATAGACTTGAGGAGCTCATCAAGCGCGAGTGTGAACGATCAGGCGTGCCATATCAAGCCGAGATCTGCACGCCAGGGTTGCGAGAGTCGTCCGTGCAGCGAATGGCGCATCGATCATTCGACTTGAAGATCGTGGCCTTCCACGGATGGGACGCGTTCGAAAAAGCGTTGCGAGCCTGCCCTCTGAAGTATGACTCATCTATTCACCCCTACGACAATGCCGAGATTCGAAGCGAGATTCGGGAGATCAACGGGCTGACGCCTATGGCATTGTACGTGTTCGAGAATCGGATCACGGAGGTCCTGGAGCTCCACGATGCGCTGATGATTCGGTACTGTTTCGGGCTCTGGGACCTGCCAGGATGGCTGACGTTCACATACAACTCGCCCGCGAAGCAGGACATTGCACCGCCTCTCATCGAGGAGTACAATGAGAGCAAGGCGTTCTCTGCGCCACGGGACATACTGGCCATTGTGGACGGATTGCACCGCTGTACCACTGCACAAGACACAGGTGTGGGCCGAATCCGCGTCGTCCTGGCCTCGCAAGTCAACTATCCAGTTGTGCCATTGCCGGTGACGTGGCCCGAGGTGCAGAGACTACGCAAGCGACACTACCGATACAACTCACTTGACGAGTTCCTGAGGGAATGCCCGCATGCCCAAGGGGAATCCGAGATCGAGATAACCGACAGGAAGTACAGATATTGGTACTACCGCGACCTGAGCACCTTCGGATCGCAAGGGGAGAGGACAGGCCGTGAGTTCGAAGAGTTGCGAGCGGATTAAGCAGCAGATCTGCCAGGAGTTGTCCAAGAGGCAGTTGAGCATTAGTCACGACCGATGGCATCTGGAGCGGGTGCTGGCGTTCGCCGAGCAGTTGCAGGCCATCTATGGCGGAGACATAGAAGTGCTCACTGCAGCTGTTTTGCTGCATGACCTTGGACGAAGCGATTCAAACCTGCATGGCCGTGCAAGCGTCAAGAAATCGGTGGATGAGGCGAGAATGGTGCTTGATGTCGTCGATATCTCTCGCTCCAAGATCGAGCCAGTGATGCGTGCGATCTCGGAGCACGACCAGGCAGAACTAGTGCCCAGCACCATGGAGGGAAAAATCCTGAAGGAGGCTGATTTCCTGGCGGGATTTGGCGCCTGGGGGATTCTGCGGATTGCGATGTGGGCCGCGGAGACGGACCAGGGTGTGGACCAGATCCTCGACCGGTTGGAAAAACGGATGCCCAAGCGGCTCGCCGGCTTAGAGTTCAGTGAGAGTGCTTGGCGGGCCGAGCGGGAGATGCTGTTTGCTGACCTATTCCTATCGCGTCTCAAGGAGCCACCGTTACTTGAGGAACAGCCCCGTCAGGGCAAGTACGTCGTGTTGGAGGGCATCAGCGGCTCGGGCAAAGACACCCAAGCAGACCTGCTCGAGCAGCGGTTGAGAGACTCTGGCCATAAGCTGCTTCGGGTGAATGAGCCGGCTGGCAAGTTCCAAGCAGCCCGTGATCGCTGGGGACACCAGCCGTTGGATCCGGTGATCGAGCTCTTCCTGCTACTGGCCGATCGGTATGAACTCATGACCCAGCGGGTTTTGCCGACCCTGGCTCGTGGCGACACGGTTCTGTCAGTGCGAAGTTACCTAAGCACGCTTGTGTATCAACATCAGCCGCTCTATGACTCAGCATCGATCAGATTCATGCATCAATTCGTGCCACCACCGGACTTGGTGATCCTGTATGATGTGGATGTTGACATTGCGTATGAGCGCTGCTATGGTAGGGCGAAGGGCCAGATCGACGCGATGGGTGCACACGAGCGCAAGAAGGCGCTTAAAGCACACCGGCGGCGCTATCTCAAGCTGGCTACCCACATGACAAGGTTGCGGTTCGTCACTATCGACGCCTCGCGATTGCCCGAGCAAATCGCCGCGGAGACCTGGGAGAAGATAGAGAGTCAAATCCTTTAGCGACCCTCGACCAACAGACGCGGCGAGCGCTGGGTGTGGAAAGGTACCGAGTTCGTTCAGACGGATAGGGGGGCGTTAGCCATGTCGGACAACCGTCGCACGACTTTGGAGTCTGTGAAAGCCTTGTCTCCGAATGTCGCTGCTGTTGTCTCCGCCCTATACTCCTCGAAGCGCGGCAAGGTGCCTCTGTCAGTGCCCATTATGGAGCTCATCAGTCACATCGCTGGGGATGGTGAGTTTCGGCGTGGCGTCCTACACGGTGCACTAGCAACACTATACGCCATGGGTGTCGTGCGTTTCGATGGAGACGGAGTCGCCGCCAGTTCGCGCGATTCCGGGTTCTTCCTTGGTAGCTTGAGCAAGTTTCTCCACAAGTCTGTGGCGGCTATCGATGATCCCCTGGATGAAAAAGGAGACTTCGCAGAGCTGACCCTTGTCTTCGAGACTGCCCGTGGGCGGAAAGATCAAGAGGTGGCAGTGGATCAGGAGCCACTACATCACCGCCACGTTGTCAATCTCATCATCAAGAGCCGCATGAAGAGAGACTGGCAATACAAGGATGTGTACCTCCATGAGTATAACGCGGATTGGAAACAGTACCACTTGATCGGGCGAGCACTGGCGGAAGGATCGCCAGCAGCGGGTTTGGAGGGTGACAGACAGTTCGCGCACTCCATTGTACAGGACTCTCTCCGGATTCGCGAGACGCAGTATGAGCTCGACCCCAGCATCAATCCTCCTGTCAAGTGCCTGAAGCACATATCAGATACCAGCGGCGCGTACACTGAATACTCCTATCGCGTATTTGTGGTCAAGAACATCGACCCTAGGCTCAGCGCCAACTCTCATCTCAAAGAGGAGAAGGGCCACGGTCCGTACCGATGGTTTGCGTGGGACGAGATCCAGGATTGCCGTAGTGCTCAGAGCGAACCTATTATCTTCAGTACACCCGACTTGATGAAGGACTTGGACCTGGACAGTATACGTATTAGCGCACGCGCCGCTGAGGACGTGGGACAACCGGCCAGCATTCTGAAGGAGCCGGGCTACCGCTTCACCAAGCGGCAGCTGGGCACTGTAGCGGCACTGCTAGCAATTCTCCTTTCGCCGCAGATGCTTTATTGGCTTGCGAGATTGATTCAAATCTCAGATCCAACTCTGTACAGGGTTGCAGCTTGGGGACAGATCGTGTCAGGGGTTCTCGCTGTCCCCTCTCTACTGGTAGTCGTCGTTCGAGCGTTCCTCTCTGCATCTGAGGATTGATCGAGTTGCCATGAGGCCATCGAACTCGTCCGAAGCAGAAGGGACAGGTGTCGCGGCACAACAGAGCGAGGTCTCGTCTATGCCACTCGGGTTCAGTGCTGCGTCCCCGCTGTCGTTCAAGGCGCTTGAGTTGCTCTATGCAGCTACTGATTGGGGTGTGCTCCTTCGTGATCCGAGAGCCGCGAGGGCGTATGGTGTCGCGACTGGTCGGCTGAGCCCTCTTGCCATGTTTCGGGCAATGGCGCTTCCTTTTCTCATCCATATTGAGTCCGAGGAGGCTCTGGCCAGGGAGGTTGAGGAGCGTGATCGGCTGCGGCGTCTGTGCGGTTTTGAGCGGGAGGCTCCAACTCGCGCGATGTTTTGGCATTTCCGGCACACGCCGGTGGGCTACTACCGCGACACAATGCTGAAGTTGCTGGTTGCGCTCGGACTCTCTGCAGAGAGTCTGAACTTGCCAATACCGTGCGTTCGCTCCTTGCCAGATCACGGCCATGATCCCGCGGGCGAGCATTTCACCTTCCGGCTCAGTCTCTTCGGTCCGGCGATTGACATGTGGGTTACCCCCCAAGACGGATTTCTCGCTGCGCTCAACACTGGAAGGCCGACCGATGAACTGCAATGGGCGCTCACACGGGCGGAAGCCGCGCAACGAAGGACAGGCCTGGCTGGGCAGCTGGACCTTCCCGCAGAGTTCACTGTTGGTCTCGGCGACCGGGGCAGAGCACGGTTTGCCGTCGATATGCCAGGCTGGCTGAAACCCGGATCCGGCAGGAGGACTCGTAGCAAAGACACACTCACGACGGTTGGTAGTGCGGGGTTCAATCCCTATGCGGCCAGCAACGTGATAGTTGTCCGAAAGCATAAAGGTACCCAACAGGCCTTGCTAAGCCGGCGCTTGAATGGCACGTGGAAGGGCAAGTACATTCTGCCGGGAGGCAAGGCGAAGCCCGACGAATCCCTTGAACGTTGCACTCAGCGCGAGTTGGAGGAAGAGACCGGGGTCCGGTTGGTGCGGAGCAAGCCCATCTCAGTCCACTTGGTGCGACTGCCGGGGCGACCGGTAGTGTTCTCCGTTGGTGCGGTGGTGACGGAATTCACGGGCACGCCCCGCCGGGAGGAGCGGGCCCAGAACGAGGACTGGCAGTGGTTCAATTTGGATCATTTGCCCACGGAGTTGGCGCTGCCTGCGCAGCTAGCGCTCGGTGAGTACGTCAAGGGACGCCGCCAAGATCTTGAGTGGTCAGATGTGGAGATCCAGTGGCAGCGCTCCACACGCGCGCCAGAGCAACTCAGATTTGGCGGGCCGTTTGCCCGAAATGATGACGCCAGTTCGTAGTCGGCAGGATTCGACATGGCAGTATGCATGATCGCCGAGGCTTGTGCCCACAAACTTGATGACCGTGGAGGAGTAGCGACTTGTCTTTGACGCGGGGAGAATCCGTGCTGGCACAGCTACAAACACTCAAGGGCGCGAGCGTCGAGGAACAGGTTCGAACCATTGAGTCGCTCGCCATGCGGAACCTGGACTTGTACGACGCTCTCGCGGCCATTGTCCGCCCACAGCCTGACGACAGCATCTTTGAGTTAGTCTTGCGTGGGGATAGAGAACAGCTGGTCCGCGCAGCGATGCTGTCAATAGTAGCGTCGGACATCGGCACGGTTCCATACGCTCTGGGGCGAAAGGCACACATTGGCGACCTCGAAGCTCTGTGCCAAGATCTTGGCCTTAACTACCGTCGTGATGTCTATTCGTTGCTCAAACATCAATCCGATTTCGAACGGTTGTTTGCCCGGCGAACCGTCTAGGCAGGTGAAGCCTTCGTGACTGTTTCGTCTAGCCTTGTGGGTAGTCGCGTTCCCGGGCCATCACAACGGTGATCGCCTACCTTCGCTCGTCGAGATGTCCCGTCGCCCGGCGGTGGCCAGCCCGCATGCTAGCCACGGCGCTTTCTGTCGACGGAGCACCGGTGGGAGCGCCATCACCTTTTCCGGGCGTTACTCGACCGGATTATCATGCACTGCTGCCTGGTTGCTGGGCTATCCTGCGGCTGACGGATTCGTGGAACTAGCGGGGCAACCCTCGTCGTGATGGGTTGTTGGTCCCGCATGGAGGAATCCTCCAACTCCGCTTCAGCATTGAGAGATCGGCATACCCGTCCCGATTGAAGCGTTGGAGCACATGACAGAACCGAAGCTGACTACTGGATTCGAGCTCTATGAGACTCTTAGGTACTTTCTGCCTGGGGTGCTACTGGTGTTCCTTTTCGCCTATGTCGCTTGCCCTGAATGCGGGGACGATTACACCCTTGCGGAGAAACTGGCAGCCGGTGTTCTTGTCGGATTCATAGTGCATTCCTTCGGTATGTATAAGTGCATGCCTGGTGCCACAAGAATCCGGAAGGAGTTCCATCAGAAAGTCAAAGAACTGCTCGGTGGCGTGGCCGATGTCTATGTGCGATGGGATACCCTGTTGCTCATGGTGACAACTGACGAGCGACAACATTGCAGGAGGTACTTTGCATTGGGGGCTTTCAAGCTGGACATGGCGTTCGTGCCTGCGATCTTCCTGATATACTATGCCGTGAGCGCCTTCAGCTCCATGGTGCGCGCCAACGCCGTGAGCACACCACCTCTCGGCGCTGTGTTGCTCACGCTGGCTGCGATCTGCATTGTCACCGATGACGGGTTGAACGACCTGAGAAGGGCCTTCAACATTGCGCTGATGGCCCTAATGGCGCTTCGGGAGAAGCCCGAATTGAAACAGACCCTAGAGTTGATCGCGCAGAACCAGGCGCAGTTGATAACAGGGGAAAGGCGATTCCTCCATCCGAAAGAGGCTGTCTGGGCCGTGGTGACCTGGCTACCTAGATGGATTCTTGAGAGCATTAGGTTGACGGGAGATCAACGCTAGATACGCAATACTCCCTTCGGGCACTCTTTGCCCAACCAATACCCAAGCTTCTGTCACACCTCAGGCGACGGTCGCCTGGGGCTCCACCCACACACCGAAAGTCGGCTACGGGGCTGGGCTCTGCGACTTGACGGCATACTGTTGTGCTCCCTCTATGACTCGCCTGCGACGGCCGTGGCTGCGGGGGCTATCCGGCGGAGAAGCTCTGCTTTCTCTCATTTGGCTGCACCCCCCAGGTTTGCTGACCTCAGAGTGTCGAAGATGGGTCGTGGGGATGCTATAATGCTTGAAACGAGAGGGAGCCTGGAGTAGGCCCATGATACGTCAAGAATCGCGTGAAGAGACCGTTCTCGTAGCCATGAGCGGAGGGGTGGACAGCTCGGTAACTGCCGTCCTCCTCAACGAGCGAGGCTACCGGGTGATCGGCGGCATGATGAGCTTGTGGGCGGAGGAGGGCGGACCCGCCAACCGCTGCTGCTCGCCGGAGGCGGAGTTGCTGGCTCGTCAGGTCTGCCGCACCCTGGGTGTTCCATTTCACCTGTTCGACTACCGGGCGGAGTTCAAGGAATCGGTGGTGGATCGATTCGTGGCCGAGTACGCCAGAGGGAGGACGCCCAATCCCTGCCTGTTCTGTAATCAGAGCATCAAGTTCGGGCTGTTGCTCAAGAGGGCGGCGGCGCTCGGAGCAGACTACCTGGCCACCGGACACTACGCTCGGGTCAGGCGCGTGGATTCTCAGTACCAGCTTCTGAAGGGGGTGGATCCCGGCAAGGACCAGTCGTACGTGCTCTACATGCTGGGTCAGGAGGAACTCGCGCACCTTCTGCTCCCGCTGGGGGAGTACACCAAGGAACGGGTCCGCGCTATAGCTCGAGATAGAGGACTTCCGGTCGCCGACCGCGAAGAGAGTCAGGAGATCTGCTTCGCTATGGGCGACTACCGCCGTTTCTTGACGGCTCAGCCAGGGGTGCTCTTTGAGCCAGGCCCCATCCTGGACGAGGAGGGCGCTGTGCTTGGCCGCCACCATGGTCTGCCGGCTTACACGGTCGGCCAGCGAGAGGGACTGGGCATCTCGGCGCCACATCCTCTCTACGTACTCGAGATGGACGCGAAGAGAAACGCTTTGGTGGTGGGGCCTCGGGAGCGGATGGCGCGGTCCGAACTGAGGGCAGGAGCCGTGAGTTTCGTGTCTGGGGAGCCGCCGGCCGGACCTGTGGAGGTCTGGGCTAAGATCCGGTACCGGGCTGCTGGAGCTATGGCGACTCTCGCGTGTCTGGGGGGTGGTGAGGCGACGGTGCGCTTTGTCGAGGCGCAGCCGGCCATCACCCCGGGGCAGGGCGTAGTGTTCTATAGTGGGGACGTGGTCATCGGTGGCGGGATTATTGAGGAGGTAGGATAGCCGTGGGCATGGCGATGTCTCCCTCACTGGTGTTCTCATTGTTACTGGCCAGCCTGTACGGGGCGGTCTTTCATTTTATCTGGGGCAAGAGGTGGCGGGACCTGGCGCTGTACTGGGTGGTGGCCGTCGTGGGCTTCGCCATGGGCCAGGCCCTGTTCGAGTTCCTCGGCTTCTCCGTCTACATGATCGGGCTGGTGAGGGTGGTGGAGGGCACTGTGGTCTCCTGGGCATGTCTGTTCGTTGCCAGGTGGCTCAATGTTTGATATAATGAATTGTATACTTGTAGTCCAGTCCCCGCAGGAGGTTTCGGATGTCCGCCGTGGCATTGATACGTGACGTTGCCATCATTGTCCTAGCCGTGGAGTCCCTGGTGATCGGCGGACTGCTCATCGTGCTGCTGTTGCAGATTCGAGGATTGGCCAGGATGTTGGAGGACGAGGT
>Ga0315289_10015531_pt1 | contig 10564 bp, 6 predicted proteins | sample YL17G11_40_MG_FD_203452 | JGI IMG/M metagenome (GOLD analysis project Ga0315289, IMG submission 203452) | Sediment microbial communities from Yellowstone Lake, YNP, Wyoming, USA - YL17G11_40 | ecosystem: Environmental > Aquatic > Freshwater > Lake > Sediment | place: USA: Wyoming | collected...
TCCTTTTGCCTATGGTTTTGCCCACCATAGCGGCGGCGATGGGAGCTCTCGCCATCCCAATCAGCTTGAAATAAGGGGCACCCAGTGCCAATCCCTTGAAGATCTGATCTTCAAAGGTGAAACCGCCCGCAACGGCGATGTGCGGAACATACTCACCTTTCTTCGCCAGTCTATCACAATATTGGTATAAAAGAGAATGAAGCTCAACTGAGGGAATACCCCATTCATTCATCATTCTCCAGGGACTCATTCCGGTTCCGCCACCAGCACCATCCACGGTCAAAAGGTCGATTTTAGCTTTGGAGGCAAACTTAACCGCTCTGGCTAAATCCGCTGGTCGGTAAGCACCGGTTTTAAGGAAAATATGTTTTGCTCCCAAATCCCTCAGCTCTTTTACCCTTTTTAGGAAACCTTCCTCGGTAACCATTCCGACTCGGGAATGCCTTTCAAATTCCTTAAAACTCCCTCGTTTGAAAGCTTCAACATTGGCGGGGTCCAGAGGGTCTGGCAAAACCACATATCCTCTCTTTTTCAAAAGCTGTGCCTTTTCCAAGGTGTTGAGCTTAACCTCTCCACCGATGTCTTTGGCTCCTTGTCCCCATTTAAGCTCCACTACATCCACTCCTAACTTCGAAAGCCCATACTCCAACACTCCCAGCATGGTATCTTCCACGTTGGATTGAAGAACAACGGCTCCATAGCCATCTTGCTGCCAATCCTTATATAGCTTGACCCTCCGGGCAAGGTCAGGGGAGTGTTTTATCTTCCCATTCTCAATTTCGGATTCCATGTCCATCCCACAGACATTTTCACCGATGGTGACCGGTACACCCGCTAAGGCAGCTCCAATGGCTAAACCTTCCCAGTTGTTCTTGGCGATATTGGTAGAACCTAACCCGGGAATAATGAAGGGAAGCCTTACTTTGATCTGCGGGTCATTTCCTATTTTCCTCTCTAACTTGACATTAGGAAAGATGGCTACGTTCGAATCCTCTGCAATTCCTTTTGCACCTACTGCGGTTCCCATTATGGTGAAATGAGACAGATCCACGGGATAAACTTTCTCGGAGGCTGCGGTGATGATTCCAAAGGGTTGGGGATAGATCACCTCCGCTCCCCGGTAAGCGGACTTGCCGATCTCACACATTCCGATACAGCCGTCCACACAGGTGACACACATGCCGCTGAAACGACTAACCGAATCCTCGGTTCTGTTCTTGGTCAAAGTAGCGGCAGTGGCATTAAGTCTGGTTAGCGACATAACTTCTCACTCCTTTTTTATTTAATATTAACTTATTTACAAAGTTGGTACATCATTTATCGTTAGCGAAGTCCGAATTTGGATCCATAGGACTCGTATCGAATCTCGAGGCTCGAGCATCGAGTCTCGATACCAGCATCGACACCCTAAACCGAGCTTCGAATCATTTCTTGACTTCTTCCTTCAGACACTGACAGCAAGGATCCAAGTAACATAATGCGTCTTCATACTCTTCCAAACAGACTGGAGAGACATTCAAGCAAGATCCACAAACCACGCCCGGTGCTTCAGGTCCCTGACACCTTAATTGGCAAGCTGGACAGATATACATGCATCCTCCACAAAGACGGCATTCTTCCGAGCGAATATCAAAGGGTGTGGTTATCTTGCGCAACTCACCTCGATTGACGAAGCCTATGGCTTTCCCTTGCATCTGCTCTGCGCACATCCTCACACACAACCCACAGAGAATGCAATCCTCATTTTTCACCCTAAATCTCGTCCTCTGGACCCCCATGCTGGCGGCCAGATCCTGAATGGTCCTCGAACTTGGGCAGGTAGCTAAAAGAAGCTCCACCACCATCTTTCGTGCCTGCTCTACCCTTTTCGAGTGTGTTCTGACCACCAAACCTTCCTCTGCTGGATAGGTGCAGGATGAAACCAACTTTGAGGTTTTTCCTTCCCCTACCTCCACCAGGCAAAGCCGACAAGCTCCGTATGGAGATAATCCCTCATGATGACATAATGTGGGTATAGGAAGCCCGTAAAACTTGGCAGTTTCCAGTAAGGTCCATCCCTCTTCTGCTTGAACATCCACTCCATTTAGTTTTAAAGTCAACATAAATTTTCCTTTATGCTTAAAAAATACTAATTATTCAATCTCTTCAGATTCCAGCTCACATCGCAAGCAACGTCTGGCTTCCTTAATTGCCATCTTTTCGTCAAAACCTAATTCTACCTCTTTAAAGTTTTTACTCCTCTGATCTACGGAAAGGGTGAGCATTTGTGGTCGTTTGAGTTCAGCCATCTCTTCCTCGGTCAACTCCAAAGCTTCCACCAGCATAGAGGGTTTGGTCACCTCGTATGCTCTTGCCAAGCTCTCCCCTTTCAAATATTTGTCGATAGATTCAGAAGCGACTTTGCCCGCTGCCATAGCTTCCACCACCGTATTAGCGCCCGTTACCACATCCCCTCCGGCGAACATTCCGTCTTTATTGGTGGCAAAGGTTTCGGGATCCACCACAATGGTTCCTTTTTTGGAGATTTCTACTTTATGATTGTCCTTCAAGAAGGAAAGGTCTGGCTGTTCCCCTATGGCTGGGATCAAAGTATCCAATTCGATTTCGAACTCAGACCCTTTGATAGGGATTGGTCTTCTCCTCCCACTTTCATCCGGCTCCCCTAATTTCATCCGCACACACTCGATCCCGGTCAATTTCCCATTGTATCTCACAACTCTAACTGGAGCGGTTAAGAATTGGATATCAATTCCCTCTTCGAGCGCGCTCTTTACCTCTTCTTTAAAAGCTGGCATCTCGGTTTTGGTTCTACGATAAATTATGGTGACCTTCTCACAATCCTTAATCCGATTTGCCACTCTGGCTGAATCCACAGCGGCGTTTCCACCACCAATGATGCCTACCCTCTTACCGATTTTGACTTTTTTCCCTAAGTTGACCGCGGTCAGAAATTCCATGGACTCTAAAACACCTTCTCCCTCTTCGCCGGGAATCCCTAACTTCCAACTTTTATGTGCGCCCGTGGAAATAAATACCGCCTTATAGCCCATTTTGAAAAGATCATCCAAGGAGAAATCTTTGCCTAACGCTTGATTGGTTTTTATAGTAACGCCAGCATTTTTGATAGCTTCTATATCAGCATTAAGAATCTTTTTGGAAAGCCTGTGTTCGGGTATACCGACCGCTAACATGCCTCCGGGGAGAGGCAATGCCTCGAAAATAGTGACTTCATATCCTTTTTGAGCTAAATAAAAGCCACAGGTTAAGCCGGCTGGGCCGGAGCCGATTATGGCCACTTTTTCGTCTTTTGTCTTTTGGAACTTGACTTTTGGTTCTATCCTTTGGGCCAGACCATAGTCGGTGGCAAATCTTTTCAAAGCTCTGATGGCGATAGGATCACCGGACTCTCCTGCCCGGCACTTGAGTTCACAAGGATGATGACACACTCTGGCACAAACCGAAGGTAAGGGATTATCCTTTCTTATGATCTCCAAAGCTTTCTCAAACTCACCTTTGGCAATCAAAGCTATATACACGCAGGGCTCTTGACCGATGGGACAGGTATGCTGGCAGGGGGAAGAGATGATCTTCTTGCAGACCACTGCCGGACATCTTTTATATTTAACATGGGCTTCATATTCGTCTCGGAAGTATCTCAAGGTGCTTAAGACTGGGTTAGGTGCGGTCTGCCCCAGGCCACACATGGTTGTATCTTTAACTGCCATAGCCAGTTCTTCCAAAAGCTCAATGTCCTCCGGTGTTCCTTTTCCGTCAGTGATGTCCGTCACAATCTCAAGCATTCTTAAGATTCCCTCTCTGCAGGTGAAGCATTTACCGCACGATTCGTCCTTCAAGAAATTGAGGAAATATTTAGCTACATCCACCATGCAGGTGTCCTCATCCATTACCACCATGCCGCCGGAGCCCATCATTGAGCCAACTTCAGTCAACCTGTCATAGTCCACTGGCAGATCAAGAAGCTTGGTGGGCATACAGCCACCCGATGGTCCACCGGTCTGAACCGCCTTGAATTTTTTCCCTCTGGGGATTCCACCTCCTATATCTTCGATAATCTCCCTGAGGGTGATACCCATGGGAACTTCGACCAATCCGGTATTGTTTATTTTTCCCACCAAAGAGAATATCTTCGTTCCTTTGCTTGTTTCTGTACCAATCTGCGAAAACCAATCTGCTCCATTTTTTATGATGAGAGGAACATTAGCCCAAGTTTCCACGTTGTTTATATTGGTGGGTTTCCCCCAAAGACCTTTAATCACAGGAAAAGGTGGACGCTGCCTGGGCATTCCCATTTTTCCTTCGATTGAAGCAATAAGCGCGGTCTCTTCCCCAGAGACAAAAGCGCCGGCTCCTTTTACAATCTTTATATCAAAAGTAAAACCCGAACCTAAAATATTCTCACCCAGAAGCCCATATTCTTTGGCTTGGTTTATAGCAATGGTGACATTCCGCACCGCCAGAGGATATTCATTTCGGACATAGATATATCCTTCTTTGGCTCCGATAGCAAAAGCTCCTATTAACATCCCTTCCAGAACAGAATGCGGATTGCCCTCCAATAGGCTTCGATCCATATATGCACCCGGATCACCTTCATCTGCATTACAGATTATATACTTTGTCTCTCCTTTTGCCTTCTTACAAAATGCCCACTTATAGCCGGTAGGAAATCCTGCTCCACCCCTTCCTCGCAACCCGGACTGTTTTATGATATCGATTATTTCTTCAGGAGCTAATCCATTCAGAACTTTAACAAAGGCTTGATAGCCTCCGGCAGCAAAGTAGTCATTTATATTCGTGGGATCGATCAAACCATTATTCTCAAAGATAATTCTCCGTTGTTTCTTATAAAAGGGCACATCCTTCTCATGTATTATCTTCTCCCCAGTGCTTGGATCAATATAAAGTAAACGATCGATCACTCTTTTATTAACAATGGTCTCCGAGACTATCTCTTGCACATCCTCAATTTTCACTCTTTGATAGAATGTCCCTTCAGGATGAATGACTACGATTGGGCCCCGCTCACAAAAGCCATGACATCCTGTCGCTCTTATGTTTACTTTGTCGACTAAGTTTTTTCTATTAATCTCATCCGAAAAGGCTTTGGTGACTTTCTCGCAACCGTATGCATGACAGCCAGTTCCACTGCAAACTGTAATACAGGGTTTTTTATCAATGCTTCTCTCCCTTATCTTGGTCTCTATGACACTCTTCAGATCTTCAATGGTTTCCATTTTTATAGCCTCTCTTTGTGACACAAATGAGTGATCCTAACTGCTTCTGAAAAATAGCGAATACTTATCGTAGAATGCTTTAATTTCTGTCTCTAACTCTTCAAACTCGATGAGGTGCTTTTTGCAGCCCCGACGGGAGCATATCTGGACAGTCCCGCCCTCGGCAAATCTCATTGGAATCATGGGAGCCTCGCAGAGCTCACAGATTCGGGTGGACTTGAGTTCCATCTGGCAGTGGGGGCAAAAGAATTGAGCGATCTTTCTTTCAGGAACGAAAACTTCAGTCTCAATATTGTAGCTTCCATAAAGGGAAGAAAGATAAAGGAAACCTTTCTTGTTTTCATGCTCTATTAGCACTTTCACGCTGGGGTATCCGTCGATCTTGTGTTTCTCTTCCATTAAGCTTTTCCCACAATGTGGGCATTTGATATTCACCTGAATCATAATAGTTCTCCCCAAATATGTGAAACAAATATCGATTAGCTTTCTTAGTCTGATCTATATTTTTCCAGGACCGAATCCACCTTTCGGGTGGCCATCTGCCCATAATATTCTCCATCTACCACCATGATCGGTCCCAGGGCACACGCCCCCAAGCAGTTGACCGTCTCCAGGGTAAACATTTTGTCCTCGGTGGTCTCTCCCCTTCTTACATTCAATTTTTTTTGAACTTCTCCTAATATCCTTTTCGCTCCTCTCACATGGCAGGCGGTTCCTAGACAGACCGTAACTAAATGCTTTCCTCTGGGTTTGAGGCTGAAAGCTTTATAAAAAGTGGCAATCCCGTAGACTGAGATCAAGGGGACATTTAATTTCTCCGCCACGCTTTTCAAAGCATCTGGGGGAAGATAATTATATTCAGCCTGAACATCCTGCAATATGGCAATCAATGCTCCGCCTTCCCCTTTGTATTTGTCAATGATTCCTTCCACTTTCTTTAAGTCCAAATCCATTGATCGTTTCTCCTTTGATAAAAATTATCTATTTTTATACGCAAAGTCTAAAAGACTTTGTGAAATTTTTCTCAAATATAACATAAATTGCTATTTTGTCAAATATTTTTTAGCGGTTTTTGAAAGAATTTGGTTGGTGGTTCGGACATGCAAAAGGCAAAGCCAGCACCCCGCCTTTGCGGGGTGCTGGCTTTTAATTCAGCCTGAATTTATGCGTAAACACCCCTCTTCATAAAGACATCCAAAACTCTCCGTATTGCCACCATGAAGGCGGCGATGCGCATGGTGACGTTTTTTGCCCAATAAATTTGTAAGACATCAGCAAAGGCTTTCTTCATTATTTCTTCCAATTTGTGGTTGACCTCTTCTTCGCTCCAGAAGAATCCCATTCGGTCTTGCACCCATTCGAAGTATGATACTGTCACTCCTCCAGCGTTGCAGAGTATATCCGGGATCACGAATACTCTCTCTTTGTCAAGTATCTTATCTGCTTGAGGAGTAACAGGTCCATTTGCCCCTTCTGCCAAAATTTTTGCCTTCACTTTGGGTGCATTTTCTTCGGTGATCTGGTTTTCCAAAGCCGCAGGGACCAAAATGTCACATTCTAATTCCAAGAGTTCCTGGTTAGAGATTGATTTGGTGCCCGGAAATTTGACCACGCTGCGGTTCTTTTTTACATAAGGAAGCAGTTTTTTGATGTCAATGCCATTTCGATTATATATTCCTCCTCTGACATCACTCACTGCAATGATCTTACATCCGTCGTCATACAAAAGGTCGGCCGCCACAGAACCTACGTTTCCAAATCCCTGCACCGCTACGGTAGCCCCCTCCATATTAATTCCCAGATGCTTGGCCGCCTCCCGAATGGTAAAGAGAACTCCCCTCCCAGTGGCCTCAACTCTGCCTAATGATCCCCCCAAATCCAAGGGCTTTCCGGTCACCACCGAGGTGACCGTATGACGGGCATGCATGCTGTATGTATCCATTATCCAGGCCATAGTCTGTTCATTGGTGTTTACATCTGGTGCCGGGACGTCACTTTCGGGACCTAAAACATCGATCAACTCAGCCGTATAACGTCTGGTCAGCCTCTCTAACTCGCCTTTGGACAATTTAGTGGGGTCACAGGCTATGCCTCCCTTGCCACCCCCAAAGGGAATCCCCACCACCGCACATTTCCAGGTCATCCAGGCAGCGAGGGCTGAGACTTCATCCAAGGTTACATCCGGATGGTAACGAATCCCCCCTTTGGCTGGACCTCTTATGATCGAATGCTGCACCCGATAACCGGTGAAGACTTTAAAGCTCCCATCATCCATTTGAATGGGAAGCTTGACGATCACTGACCTGCGCGGCGGCTTGATCATCTCCAACCAGGATGGATCCAACCGCAAACGTTTGGCCGCCTGATCAAACTGAGTCATGGCGTTCTCAAATGAACTGATTTGAATATCAGTGCTCTTTAACCTTTTCATGTTTTTTCCTCCAAGTTTCACCTTTTATTATAATAAAGCAACTGTGATCTTCTCTAAAAGGTGCAAAATTCCACAAAACTTCAATTGAGACAAGAAATTAAAAAAGAAAATCGAATTTGTCAAGTTTTTTCACCAAGAGCTCTGAAAAAGTCATTTTTGCGGGGCTGGGAGCCCCGCCTACGCGGGACCAAGTTATTGTTATTCAACATCCGACCGCGTAGGGCGGGCTCTTAGCCCGCCGAATTCTGGTACTTTTTCAGAGACCTCTCACCAAGAACGAAAAAAGCATTTACGTATGCATTTATACGAATTTGCCGGGCTGGTCGTCTCTTAGGCACATCCCACCATAGGCGAAAAGCAGTCCCAGGCTTTTTCAGAGTCCAATCAAAAAAATCTTGACTTGCGAGCTTGTGGAGATTATATATAGTGCCGATATGGATGTTGCCATTGGTATCAGCTGAACCCTTGGCTAAGATTGACTTGCCGCCCTAGCTCAGTTGGTAGAGCAACGGACTGAAAATCCGTGTGTGCGCAGTTCGATTCTGCGGGGCGGCACTTTAAAAACAGTTCGTGGTTCGTGGTTCGTAGTTCGTAGTTCAGGGTCAATAGTTTTTTTGTGTCAGGGAGTGAATGCTCTCCTTCCGGAAGGCACTGAAAACTCTCTTGAGAAATCGTTATTTTGTCGTATTTATCTACGTTTGAGGTGCTTTCATTGGACCAAAATATAGAAGTGAAAAATAAAATTGAAAGGAGACCAAAAGTGAAAAGCAAAGTAAAAATCTTAATTTGGGCAGGTCTGATTCTTTTGATAAACTGCTTTTTATTCTACACCTGGGGATGCAAAAAAGAAATGGATAAGGCAAAAAAGCACTATGAACTCGGAGCCCAATATCACGAGCAAGCCTTTGCTGACTCAAACATTGAGGAATCTCAGAAGCAAGAGCTTACTGAAAAAGCCATTAAGGAACTTCAGGAAGCCATAAGAATCGACCCTAACTATGCAAAAGCTCATTTGGAGCTTGGAGTTTTGTATCAAGAAAAAGCAGATCGCGAAGGTGCCCTCCAAGAACTTCAGCAAGCCAAGTCAGATTATGAAAATGCCTTCCGAGAACTTCGGCAAGCCACTAACATCAATCCTAACGATGCGGAAGCTCATTTTCGTTTAGGGGGTATCTACCAAGTTTTGGGGGGATATGATCAAGCCCTAAATGAATTCGAGGAGGCCCTAAGAATCAACCCCAACCTTCCACGGATTCACACGGCCATAGGAAGTGTTTATCATGCCAGAGGGGTAAGAGCATTGGTGAAGGCGACCAGGCTTGATTGGAGTTATCTGCTTGCAGATACCTTAAAAGAGATTTCTTATAAGGATAAAGATGAATTAAAGAAAGCTATAAATAGTTATACAAGTGCCGTACAACTTGATACGACTAATGCCACCACATATTCTAAGCTGGGCCAAGCGTATTGTACCTGGGCTCAGGATGAATACCAAAAAGCTATAGCGGTTGATTCTTTGGATACGACAGCCCATTTGAACCTGGGTTTGACCTTCTTAGAAAAGGGATACCCCCATAAGGCCACGATCCAATATGAGATTCTGAATAGTTTAGATTCCAGAGCGGCGAACATGCTTTTACAAGAAATCCGGCATAAAGAACAAGAGGCGATGGAACTGAAAAGCCGCGGACAGAGAAAATGACAAATGATGTATGACGAATCACTGATCACTATACACTCTTTTTCCCGCCACCGTAGCTCAGTTGGTAGAGCAAGGGTTTCGTAAACCCTAGGTCGACGGTTCGATCCCGCCCGGTGGCTGTTTTACCTCTCCCCCCTTTGTCCCCTTCAGGGTGAATTTCTCTCCACATTTGAGGGTGTGTCACAATTTCGATTTTAGTAGCCGCCCCGCTTAGCGGGGCGAAAACGGGATGTTGAATCTCAAGAGCTTACGCCCAAATGGGCGGCTACAACTTCAAAACATAATTGTGACACAGTCTCATTTGTGGAGAGGGGAGATAGGGGGTAAGGTTTTTCTTTTTTTGGTTAACGGTTCGTGGTTCGTAGTTCATAGTAAAAACTTTTGCCTTCTCCCCCCCCAGGGGAGAAAGATAGGCAAGGGGTAGCTTTGTATCAGAAATAAATGTGGAGATATAAGAGGACAAGGACCCCGCTAAATAGGTTCGCTTCGCTCACTACAAGTCGGGATTTCGCTAAACTCAACCAGCCCTATCCCTACAATTGCTTTCATCTCTCGAAAGGCATCTCTCCTCCAGCAAAGCCTTTCCATCCTTCGGCATAAGCCTTTAGTTGTTTGTCCACCAGAAAGTTTACACTTCCCTCTTCGAATGTCCCATCTTCCTTTCTTTCCCCAGCTTTCACTCCGGTAAGAATCTCTATACCCTGATCTATGGTTTTGATTGGATAGATATGGAATTTCCCTTTTCTAACCGCCTCCACTACTTCTGCTTTCAACATCAGATCATCCACGTTTTGATGGGGAATTATCACTCCTTGAGTTTTTGTCAAACCCTTGGCTTTACATACTTCATAGAAACCTTCGATTTTCTCATTTACCCCGCCAATGGGCTGGATTTCTCCTTTTTGGTTGACTGAGCCGGTAACCGCAATGTCCTGCCTTAAGGGGAGTCCTGATATACTCGAAAGGATGGCATACACTTCAGTGGAGGAGGCACTATCCCCTTCCACGCCCGAGTATGACTGTTCAAAACACAAACTGGCGTTCATGGTCAAGGGTTTGTCTTGCGCATATTTACCTCTCAGATACCCACCTAAAATTAAGACTCCCTTGTTATGAGTTGGTCCACTTAAATCAGCTTCCCTCTCGATATTGATAACTCCAGCTCTTCCCATAGAG
>Ga0315289_10015533_pt1 | contig 10563 bp, 7 predicted proteins | sample YL17G11_40_MG_FD_203452 | JGI IMG/M metagenome (GOLD analysis project Ga0315289, IMG submission 203452) | Sediment microbial communities from Yellowstone Lake, YNP, Wyoming, USA - YL17G11_40 | ecosystem: Environmental > Aquatic > Freshwater > Lake > Sediment | place: USA: Wyoming | collected...
AATCTCTTCAGGTTCGCGTAGGTCAAGCAGTTTTTTAGCCTTACTCTTCACTTGCTTCACCCTTTTCCTACAATACAAACATAAGATGATTCCTCCTGCCGTTCCGAACAAATATGCTGACAGGCGAAGGGCATCTATTGGAAGTTGTACGGCTGGCAATGAAAGAGATTGAAGGAATGAGAAAAGATTTAGTCGAATCGCAATCCCTGAGATAGATGCCCACACGGACCCAAATATAAAAAGATACATCAGCTTTTGCAAGATTTCATGAACACGCATCGGTACAGGTAATGGAAGGGCCATGTAACCTTGAAACATTATGTCTTTGCTATCCTCTTCAGACAGTTCTCTCTCTACGCGGAGTTTTTCTATAGTCTTCTTCCTCTCTTCGGACAACATCTTGTTTAAGGACAATTTCTCCGAAATCCACTGAATTGCCCGTATGTGGTTACTGAACTCCAGATTCTCTTTGGTTACATCAAAGAAGACATAGATGGAAAGCACATACAAAAAGCCGAAAAGCATCCAGTAGTTCGCTAATACTTCGTGCAAAGAAAGAGGTTCTCAAAATGCAATTGCCAAGATTCCTGCCAAAGCAAGCATATACAGGTTAAGATGCCACGCGCGGTGTTCTTCCTCATGTCTTGCATGCGCCCAATTCTCATTCAACACTGCAATTAGTGCCTCTTCACTAGGCTTATTCTTGTCCTTTTCTTTCCTTTCATTTATCTGAACCCACATACTTCAAGACCTTGCTACCTATGGTGCAGGGGGTGAGATTTGAACTCACGTACTCCTGAGAGACGGGATCTTGAGTCCCGCGCATCAAGCCCCTTTACAGTGCCTGTGCGGGATTGGCCATGCTCTGCTACCCCTGCACCGCCTTCTAGAAACTGTTCTTCCGTCTATTAATTCTTTCCAGTTTTTGGAACATGAACAAGATTGTCTCTTTCTGCGATTCTTTTTTTGACGAGGCGATAATCTATTTCCATCACTGCCACGTTTTGCACTGAAAAGCGTCCCTACTGTTCACCGAAGTCCTGATAATTTTAATACACAAGAGCGCTATAAATGAAGATAATCTCATAAGGGTGAAAATAAATGCGACTGGCAAGGGGTAATCTATGATGAAAGATGAAGATCCAGCTGCCGAGTTCCTCTTGAGAGATTTTGAACAGCAATATGAAGAATATAGACAAGCAGAGATTTCTAGGCTTCATTACGTGCAATTCTTTATTTCTATTGTCGTTGCAGTCATAGCCTTTTTTGCCGCATTATATGAGAGTCAATTCCCTGCACAGAATATCTACGTGACTTGGCTTCTTTTTCTTATTGCGGCTGTTTTGTCCTTCATAGGATATGCCGTGATAAGTATCTGCACTTTAGCGCGGAACGCGCAAATGCAAACCGCAATATACCTAAACAAAATCGTTAAGCATTTCCTGAAGTCTGATAAGTATGAGGCAATGAAAACCTCTCGTGAGGAGGTATACTTTGCGAAGAAAGACTGGGCTTCGGTGAAAACCCCATTTTTTGGACTTATGAAGATACTGGTGTTCTTATTAGCCGTTCTTTGTGCCATATCATCGTTCTCGCTGTCTAGAATACTTTTTTTCTATCTTGGGACTATTGGAATTCCAACTCTTTTACCTGCGCAATCTATTTTTTCCTTTTTGCATTATGCATCGTGGGGTTTTTTCATCTCTGGTTCAATCGGCGTCGTAGTTTTCATCGTCACCTATCGAACGATCAAGTGTAAGGTACAAAGCGACTTGAAGGAGCTTAGAAAAAAGGCAAGCGAGAAGAATACTTGATCTCTTCCAATGATTTCCTTTGTTTCATCCTACCTCAGATGCAACTTAAACGGCAAGACTAGAATTGTGTCGAGTATCGTTTGATGTTGCTTGTTGAATTCGCTCGAAGGCATGAACGAAGTCTTTGGCGAATTCATTCGCATTTTTTTCTGTGCCCTTGTGTTTTAGATCAACGGTAGTTCTTATGTGATGGTAGAACTCGTGCAGGATCACGAACGGGTTCTTCAATGCATCACTGTCCACGACCGATATGATCTTGCTCTTGCCTTCATAGCATCCGAGCGTCTGCTTCTTGTGTCTCTTTGGCAGGCCGACCTTCAGCTTGGGAACGTCAACGTTGTAGTGGCTAGCTAGCCTTTCCAGTGCTTCTTCTGCCTTGCCGTTCATGATCAGCCAGACGATTAGAGCCTTCTGCTTCAGTTCTTCCACTGTCGCATTCCCAGAAATGAATCGTTTGGCGAGTAACAAATAGTTTATGCGTCAAACAGCCAAAACGCCACGTCTTTGCGTGCAGAATGCGCAGAAACCTGTCATATTTCGAGAAAAAGTTTATTAACAAGCTGTGTAGTGTACGTTTCTAGTTTCGGATATTCGGGATCATTTTTCGCTTGGAGGAAATTAAAAGTTTGAGAATACCCGCATCAAAAAACATCGTCCAAACATGTTTAAACGTCAAATCGCGGGGGCTATAGGAAATGGGTGAAATATCGAAAGAAGACACACATCTCATGCTAAAAGCCTTCTTCAAGGAGAAAGGCCTAGTTCGTCAGCATTTGGACTCCTTCAACGAGTTCATCGATCACGGCTTGCAAGAAGTCATAGACGAAGTCGGCGAAATCTCAATTGAAGTTCCAGAATCTCCCTACAAAGTCAAACTTGGCCAAATCTGGGTAATCGACCCACAAACCAGAATCACGGGACCATACGCTACTGAAGTGGACGGAACAAAACACGAAATCTACCCCATGGAAGCAAGGCTCAGAAACCTGACTTACGCGGCGCCTGTGGCGCTTGAAATGACGCCTGTCATAGACGGACGCGAACAGGACACGGAGCTCGTTTACGTAGGCAACATCCCCGTGATGCTGAAATCCAAACTCTGCTTCCTATCACAGCTCTCGCGCGAAGAGCTTATCGCCTGCGGAGAAGACCCAGACGATCCAGGCGGCTACTTCGTCGTGAACGGCTCAGAACGCGTAATCGTAGCCATGGAAGACCTAGCTCCGAACCGCGTCCTCGTCGACATAGACGACAAAGGAGCAACGCCGATCTATCAGGCAAAAATATTCTCTACAACCGTCGGCTTCAGGGCGAGAATCGAGCTGAAACTGAAACCAGACGGCGCCATCTACGTGTCGATACCTGGAGTTCCCACCGAGATTCCCTTCGTCGTTCTCGTCAGAGCGCTCGGTCTGGAATCAGACAAGGAGATAGCCGAAGTTGTATCCATCGAGAAGGAATTGCAGATAGAGCTTGACCTCTCATTTGAGAAAGCCTTAGGAGTGGACACGCCTAAGGACGCCATCCTGTTCATCGGAAACCGTGTCGCACACGGTCAAGTCGAAGAATACCGTCTCCAAAAGGCAGAAGCAGCCATAGACAAGAACTTCTTGCCGCACATCGGGCGCACAAGCCAGAACAGACGCGACAAAGCCCTGTTCTTGGGCGAGATGGCCAGCAAAGCCATCGAATTGAAGCTCGGCAGAAGGCAGCCTGACGACAAAGACCACTTTAAGAACAAGAGACTGAGGCTTGCAGGTCCGTTGCTTGCGGATCTCTTCAGAATAGCCTTCAGAAACCTGACCCGAGACATAAAATACCAGCTCGAACGTATAGGCGTCAAGGGTCCTATCATCACTGTTTCCGTTGCTGTGAGACCAGGCATAATCACAGAAAGATTCCAACATTCACTCGCAACCGGAAACTGGGGAAGAGGAAGAGTCGGCGTAACACAGCTTCTGGACCGAACAAACCATATTTCAACCCTGAGCCATCTGCGCAGGCTGCAATCACCATTGAGCAGAAGCCAGCCAAACTTTGAAGCAAGAGACTTGCATGCCACCCATTGGGGTCGTCTGTGCCCGAATGAAACACCTGAAGGCTCAAACTGTGGACTGGTCAAAAACCTGGCACTGTCAGCATGCATATCGGTCGGAGTGAACCCGGAAAAGATAAAGCAGCTTCTCATAGGCATGGGCATCGTGTCCATGTATGAAGCCAACGAAGCCTTGAAGCTTTCAGGAGCGAAAGTGTTCATCGACGGTAACATCACGGGATACTGCAACCAGCCAGTCGAGCTGGCTCAAGATTTCAGAGAGAGACGTAGAAGAGGCGAAATCTCAACCGAAGTCAACATAGCCGCTTTCTCGAAGATCCACGGAGAAAGAGACGAACTCTACGTCAACTGCGACGAAGGAAGAGTCAGACGCCCGCTCATCATTATCGACAAGGGCATGCCGAAGCTTCTGCCAGAACACATTGAAAGAATGGCCTCAGGAGACTGGTCTTGGGAAGACCTCGTCAAGAGCGGTACGATCGAGTACTTGGACGCGGAAGAAGAGGAAAACGCATACGTAGCACTGACCTTGGAAGAAGTGAGTCAGGATCACACGCACTTGGAGATTGCAACGTACACAATCCTTGGGATCTGCGCTTCAACCATACCCTACGCTGAACACAACCAGTCACCACGCAACTCCTATCAAGCGGCAATGGCAAAGCAAGCCCTCGGCGTGTACGCCACTAATTTCCAGCAAAGAGTAGACTCCAGATCACACGTGTTGCACTACCCGCAAGTCCCGCTCGTCGAGACTGCGGTGATGGAAACCATGGGCTACAAGCTTCGCCCATCAGGACAAAACTGCTTAGTGGCGGTTCTTTCATTCGAAGGCTACAACATGGAAGACGCCCTCATCTTCAACAAAGCCTCAATAGAAAGAGGCATGGGTCGATCAACCTTCTTCAGAATATATGAAGCAGAATGCCGCCAATACCTAGGCGGGCTCAAAGACAAGCTAGTCGTGCCTGAACCCGGCACCCGAGGCTTCAGAGGAGAACAATACTACAGGTTACTCGAGCCTGACGGGATAATAAGCCTTGAGTCAGGAGTTGCTGGCGGCGACGTTTTGGTCGGAAGAATCAGCCCGCCAAGATTCCTTGAAGAATACAAAGAATTCGAAGTCAAAGGCCCATCAATGAGAGACACTTCAGTGGACATGCGTCCATCAGAAACCGGTATAGTTGACGCCATCTTCATAACCGGATCAAGCGAAGGTAGCAAACTCGTCAAGGTAAGAGTCCGCGACCAACGCATTCCAGAATTGGGCGACAAGTTTGCCTCACGCCACGGGCAAAAAGGAGTCATAGGCCTGATCGTGCCACAAGAAGACCTGCCCTTCACCGAAGAAGGCATAGTCCCAGACATCATAATCAATCCTCATGCCATTCCGTCAAGAATGACCATCGGGCAATTCATCGAATCACTAGCAGGGAAAGTCGCAGCTGCAAGAGGAAAACCCGTTGACGGAACCCCATTCTCGGGTGAAACCTCAGATGAAGTCAGGAAAGCACTTGTCAAACTGGGATTCAGCCACACGGGCGCCGAAGTCTTCTACAACGGCGTAACAGGCGAGAAGTTCGTAGCTGACATTTACATAGGCGTGGTCTACTATCAGAAGCTGCACCACATGGTTGCCGACAAGATACACGCCCGAGCCCGAGGACAAGTGCAGATGCTCACGAGACAGCCCACTGAAGGAAGAGCCAGAGGCGGAGGTCTGAGATTCGGCGAAATGGAGCGAGACTGCCTCATCGGTCATGGCGCTGCCATGCTTCTTCGAGACAGGTTGCTCGAAGAATCAGACAAGTACACGCTGTACATATGCGAGACCTGCGGTCACATAGCTTACTATGACATGAAACAGAGAAAGTATGTCTGCAAGCTGTGCGAAGACAGAGCCAAGATATCTCCTGTAACCGTTTCGTACGCCTTCAAACTTCTCTTGCAAGAACTGATGAGCCTCTGTATATCGCCGAAACTGAAGCTTAAGGAGAAAGCCTAACATGTCCTTGGAAGAATTAATCCATAAAGTAGTCAACGAGGTCCACTTTGGACTGTTTTCGCCACAAGATGTACGCAAGCTTTCAGTCGTTGAGATTCAAACACCAGACACTTATGATGAAGACGGTGCTCCAATCACTACAGGGCTTATGGACGGAAGACTCGGAACACTTGAACCTAGACAAAGATGTAAGACATGTGGAAACACGGCTATCCGTTGCCCAGGCCATTTTGGTCACATCGAGCTTGCTGTTCCAATAGTCCATATTGAATTTACAAAGATAGTCTACGATCTGTTGAGGGCAACTTGTCGCACTTGCGGACGTATCTTGCTTCCGGATGATACGGCGAAGAAGGCTCGCGTCAGAATCGACAAGACTCGTCAACTTCTAGGTGTGGTTCCAGATGACGTTTACAAGCTGATTCTGACCGAGACAAAGACCAAACAGTGTCCCCACTGCGGCGCCGTCCAATACAAAATCGTCTTCGAGAAGCCAACGAAATTCAGCGAGCAAATACCTGAAAGCGGATCAGAACCATTGACGCCAAGCATGATACGAGAGAAACTGGGACGCATATCCGACGAAGACCTCGAGTTGCTAGGCTTTAATCCGAAAACGGCGCGCCCAGAATGGATGGTTCTGCAAGTGCTGCCCGTTCCACCAGTGTACGTTCGCCCCTCGATAACGTTGGAATCAGGTATCCGCTCAGAGGACGACCTCACTCACAAGCTCGTAGACATTATCCGCATCAATCAGAGACTGAAGGAAAACATGGATGCAGGAGCACCCACGCTTATCATTCAAGATCTGTCGGAGCTTCTGCAGTATCACGTCACCACGTACTTCAACAATGAAGCGTCGGGAATACCGCCAGCCAGACACCGCTCTGGAAGGGCACTCAAGACGCTTTCGCAAAGACTGAAAGGAAAAGAAGGAAGATTTAGAAGCAACCTTTCAGGAAAAAGAGTAGACTTCTCGGCCCGCACTGTCGTCTCACCAGACCCCAACCTCGACATAAACGAAGTCGGCGTTCCGCTTGAAATTGCAATGCGCCTATCTGTCCCAGAAAAAGTGACAGAATGGAACTTTGAGGAAATGAAGCAGTTCGTCAAGAACGGACCTGAACGATACCCAGGCGCCCTATACATAATCAGACCTGACGGCAAACGCATAAGACTCGAATTCGTCATAGACAGAGAAAAGATCGCCGAAGCCGTAGAGAAGGGCTTCATTGTGGAAAGGCATCTGAAGAACGGCGACATATGCATCTTCAACCGTCAACCTTCACTGCACCGTATGTCGATTATGGCGCACTTCGCACGCGTTCTACCGTACAAGACTTTCCGTCTGCACCTGTGCGTTTGTCCGCCTTACAACGCAGACTTCGACGGGGACGAAATGAACCTTCACGTGCCTCAGAGCGAGGAAGCACGGACAGAAGCCCTTTTGCTGATGCAGGTTCAGGACCAGATACTCTCACCAAGATTCGGTGGCCCAATAATCGGCGCCATCCGAGACTTCATAACTGCAGCATACCTGTTCACGAAAAAAGCAAGCTACTTGACGAGGAACGAGGTCAACAGGCTCGTTCTGGGAGCAGGCTACGAAGGTCCGCTTCCCGAACCCAAAGTGAAAGAGCCACAGCCACTTTGGACCGGCAAACAGATATTCAGCCTGTTCCTGCCGAAAGACATGAACTACGTCCTGAAGGCAAGCATATGCCAGGGCTGTGCAAAATGTGAAGAAGAGAAATGCCCCTTCGACGCGTACGTTGTCGTGAAAAACGGCGAACTCGTCAGCGGCGTGATTGACAGACGTTCCATCGGAGCTGAGCAGTCTGAGAGCTTGCTTCACAGGATAATCAAGGATTATGGCACGCAAGCTGGCCGCGAGTTTTTGAACAGGATAACGCATTTGCTGAAGCTTTTCATTTCCATGCGCGGATTCACCTACTCATACGAACAGCTTGTCCTGTCGCCTAAAGCATCGGACAAAATAAAGAAGACCATGGAAAGAATAGAGAAGAAGATCCGAGAACTGATAGAAAGCTACAACAAAGGAACTCTTGCAAGGCTTCCAGGCCAGACGCTTGAAGAGTCATTCGAAATATACGTGATGAACGAGCTGGCGAAGGCAAGAGACGAATCCGGAAAGATCGCTGATCAAGACTTCACCATTGACAACGCAGGAATCATCATGACCCGCACCGGCGCCAGAGGCTCAAGCCTCAACATTGGCCAGATGAGTGCCTGCGTGGGCCAGCAGGCAGTCCGTGGAAAGAGGATCCTACGAGGATATTTGGGTCGTGCCTTGCCGCATTTCAAGGTTGGAGATGCCACGCCTAAGGCACGAGGCTTCGTGTACTCGTCCTATCAGACAGGACTCGACGTAATAGAGTTCTTCTTCCACTCCATGGGTGGCCGCGAAGGTTTGGTGGACACAGCCGTCAGAACGCAGCAAAGCGGTTACATGCAGAGGAGACTCATCAACGCGCTTGAGCACATACGCTTGGAATACGACGGAACCGTAAGAGACTCGGCTGGCGACATAATCCAATTCCAGTACGGAGAAGATGGTGTTGACCCAGCAAAGAGTGACCACGGCAAGGCAGTGAACGTCACTAGGCTGGTTGACCAGCTGAAAATAGCCAAGGAAAGAGGAAAGCCTGCATCCGCTGAGCACTTGAAGGAAAAGCTGAAGGAAAATGAGGACGAGCTTACTCCAATTCTGACAGATGAACTCAAACAAAGCTTGACCAAAGCAGACCTCACTTCTGGAGGCGTTGACAAGGCGATCGACTTAACTGTTGATCATTACAAGCGGGCTTTGATGGAACCGGGCGAAGCCGTGGGCATCGTTGCGGCCCAGTCGATCGGTGAGCCTGGCACGCAGATGACGCTCAGGACGTTCCACTACGCTGGGGTTAAAGAGCAAAACGTCACCCTAGGCTTACCCAGACTTATCGAGATCGTTGACGCGAGAAGGATTCCTTCCACGCCCATCATGACCATCTATTTGGATGAGAAGCACGGCAAGACTAAGGAAGCCGCAGTCAAGATTGCGCGCAGCATCATATACACGACGCTTGAGAATCTGGCAACTGCAATATACCTCGATCCAGCGCATGAAGAGGTCGTGGTTGAACTCAGCAAGACTATGATGGACGACCGTGAGGTCACGATGGACGAGCTGAAAGAGGCGTTGAAGGTTCAGAACTGCACGGTTAAGGCTAAGACGAACAGCCTGCACATTGCGCCCAAGAAGGTTGATGCGCTCAGGAAACTGCTTGACAAGGTGCCGTCTTTCCACATCAAAGGCATCGCAGGCATCAAACGCGTGCTTGTTTCCGAGGAGCATGGCGAGTGGGTAATAAGAACCGATGGCTCAAACCTGCCGAAGGTTCTTGAAATGATTGGCGTGGACACATCGCGCACGACGACGAACAACGTTCACGAGATTGCCAAAACACTCGGCATAGAAGCCGCTCGCAATGCTTTGACGCACGAGGCTAAAGGCGTTCTTGAAGATCAGGGCTTGGATGTTGACATCCGCCATGTCATGCTTGTTGCGGACATGATGACCTCGACAGGCGAGGTTCAGCAGATCGGTAGGCACGGCATCAGCGGCAAGAAATCCAGTGTCCTAGCCAGAGCCGCATTTGAGATCACGGTGCCCAACATCGTGGAGGCAGCCATCAAGGGCGAAAGCGATCCGCTGGCTGGCGTGACCGAAAACGTAATAGTAGGGCAATCCATACCAATTGGCACGGGACTCGTGGAACTATATATGTCGACGTTTGGATCGAAGGGAGAGAAAAAGAAATGATAGACATAGACAAGGCCATAGCATCGGTAGTCAAAACCGGAAAAGTGACTTTCGGAGCGGATTCGGCAGTCCAGAATGCAAAATCAGGAAAAGCCAAGATGATAGTATTGGCAACTAACTGCCCCAAGAAAATGCGCGAAGACATCGAATACTACTGCAAGCTCTCAGATGTGCCTTTCATTGATTTCAGGAGTTCGGGTTTGGACTTGGCTGCAGTGTGTGGAAAACCGTTCAATGTTTCGGCGCTAAGTATAAGAGAGCCCGGAGATTCTGACATTCTGAAGCTAGTAGAGAAACCAGAGCCAGAGGATTTCATCGGAGGCAGTGAATGACAAGCGGGATCAAGTTCACGAGCAACGAGATGCGTTATATCGCTCTTTTTGAAAGCATAACCAACGCCAATGCCAAGGACTGCATAATCGACGAGGAGCAAGGACGAGTCATTTTTATCATCAACGAGGGCCAGATCGGCGTAGCGATCGGCAGAGGCGGCAGGAACATTCACACTCTTGAGAGGATGACCGGCAAGAAGCACGAGATTATCGAGTATTCTGAGGATCCTGTCAAGTTTATCAAGAACGCTTTGAAGCCTGCCACGGTTCAGGAGGTTCGTGTTAGCGAGAGGCCGGACGGGAAGAAGATCGCTGTTGTGGCGGTCAGCCCGAGGGACAAGGGCGTTGCCATCGGCAAGAACGGGAAGAATGCTGAGCGTCTGAGGTTTCTTGCCAAGCGTTACTTCCAGATACAGAACGTGAGCATAACCTAGCTTCAAAGAAGGTCATAACATGAAAGTGCAAACAAAACTGTCCGTCTTCACTGCTCTGGCTTTTCTTGCCCTGATTAACAGCGTGAATGCTGCGGA
>Ga0315289_10015535_pt1 | contig 10563 bp, 20 predicted proteins | sample YL17G11_40_MG_FD_203452 | JGI IMG/M metagenome (GOLD analysis project Ga0315289, IMG submission 203452) | Sediment microbial communities from Yellowstone Lake, YNP, Wyoming, USA - YL17G11_40 | ecosystem: Environmental > Aquatic > Freshwater > Lake > Sediment | place: USA: Wyoming | collected...
TGATACAAAATAAGATGATATTATTTGTTGAAGCTCAACTACAAAAAAGGTGGAAAATTCCAATTACTCTTAATGTATATGAATTTTCAAAAGGACTTCCTATTAAGAATGAACAAAGTTATGACGGTTTTGTAGGTTTTTTTACGATCAATAAAGAGATGTATATAGATTATATTGCAGTGAGAAAACGTAAAAATAAAGAATATAAAACATTTGTAATTGCTCATGAGTTAGGGCATATTTTGGATTTTTTAGAGGGGGGTTATAATAAAAGATATTTGAACAATTCTCTTGTTGATAAAAGAACAAGGTGGGAAGGTGAAAAAAGGGCTTTTGCTAAAGGTTATGATCTTTTAAAAACTGTTGGAATGTCTGTTTATTATTTAGAAAAATATGTTGGCGAATTCAGATCTAAAAGTTTAGAATCTTTGATTTGCCAATTTGGAGAGAAGAAAAATATAAATATTTGTAAAGATTTTTAGAACCTTTTGTCATATTTTTGTGTATAATAGATTAAAAGAATAAAACAGGAGGTTAAAAATGTTAGAAAGCAAAAGGGCGCAGGAAGCGTTAGAAAGAGTTTATAAGAAGGTAAGGGAAATAAAAACAGAATTAGTTGGTATGCTTTTAGTTAAAAGTGATATTCTTGATATAATTAAAGAAGAGTATGAAAAAGAAGGCGGAGACAAAAAAGATTTAGAAAAACTTTAAGAATATAAAATGACTAAAACAAAACCTAACATATTAAGAAGAGATAAAGAAAGATTTGAAAGATTTCTTAAATGGGCAGCTCCATATACTCCTTATACATCTATTTCAAAATTAAGAAAAGCATTTTCTACTTATAAATTAAAAAATAGGTGGATAGAATTTGTTTTTCATTTAAAAGGGGATTCTTTAAACGGAAAACATTTTGATAAGGTTATTTTAGTTCAAGGAGTTTTAACTGGAGAACTTTATAGAAGAAAAGAAGGTTCTGATTTTGATATTATTTTGAGAAAGGTTCATTTTGATGGAAAACCTGTAATTGATATTTTAAAAATTAATAAAGTAAGTAAGTTGTATTTTTCTGCAAAAAATATATATGATTGTAGGCCGAAAGGGTGAGGGTGAATATATTATACTATGAGAACTTTTTAAGCTTTGGGTTTTGAGTTCAGATCAAATCAAAACTAAAGCACCTCTCATCTGAAGAGAAAATAAATAAAAAGTAAAAATAAAAACTAAAATTTTAAGGAGGTGAGATAGAATGAGGCTATTGGGATTAATACTTATAGGAGCAGCACTATTTCTATTTTGTTATGTGGGAATTTATCATTGTTTGTATAAGGGGATAGTTCATGTTATTGATGGATTTAAAACAAACGCTCCCACTGGATATGTTGTAAAATGGTTACTGGTAGCAATATTCTTTGAGACGATTGGTGGATTAACTGCTTTGGTTCCTGCTGTTGTTGGTTGGTATCTTGCTATGAATTAGAAGTATATACGGATAATAAATCTAAAAAAGGAATTTTAAATCAAAATATATTAAGGAGGTGAAAGAAGATGACATCGAAGAAATCGCAAGTAAACCAAGTATCAAAGAAATCGCAAGAAAAGAAGCCGGTTAGAACTCCGAAGTATAGTGTTGATATGGAAAAGTTGAGAGAAGCTTTGAAGAAAGAAACTCCTGTTTCTCAGATAGCGAAAGATATGGGTTTTCCGAACGAAGCAAAACCATACTTGTTCAACGCTATAAAGCGGTTGAAAGCAACAAAAGTAAGCCCAGGAGTTTATAAGTTAACTGAGTAAAGAACAAATCTTTCACTGCCAATAGGAGCTTGTAGTTACTAATAGCTACAAGCTCCTTAAAAAAGGGTAAACAATTAAAGGTTCTTGTTAATGGAAAAAACTAAATTATTATTTCTAATAAGTGATGAAACTCTTTTAAGGCGTATAGAAATACTTAAAGAACAAATAAAAGAGTGTGAAGGTGAGATTCCATATAACTTTTGGTGTGATTGTTGCAAAGAGAAAATGAAAAAGATGAAAACCCTTCTTAAGAAGATATATGATAAAGAAACTGTTACTTATACTTCGTTGAGTGGAGGACACCTTGATTCAAATACTTTACAAGAAGCAATTGAACAAATTAAACAGGCAGATCCTTTTTCAAAACCTACTCCGACTTTTAGATATAAATGTTCGATTTGTGGTCGCGTTTGGATGGAGGGTGTTCGTTTGGGAATATATCGAGATTTAAATAAAAATGTAGATAGATGTAGTACTTGTAATGGTCGTGTTGATGCAATAATATAAACCCAGTAGAAAGTGTTGGGAGCTCGTCTTGTAATTCTAAATAATTAGAACCAGGATAAGAGCTCCCACACCTGGGATAAAAAGGAATAATATGGCATCAGCTTTATGTGAAGTAAAAACATGTAGATATAAACACATTAGAAAAGATAAATGTACTTGTTTTCATATGGTGGTAAAAGAAATTGATGGAAAACCAATATGTGTAACTTATAAACCTATAGAAAAGGATGAATTGGAAAGGAGAAAGAAGAAAAATGCCTTATATATCAAAAGTACATAGAAAAGATTGGGATAAAGTTATTAAAGAAATTTTAGAAACTGTTTATATTGACACTGAACCTGGGATATTGAATTATATAATTACTAAAATACTTATAGAAGCTTTGGGAGAAACTCCTAATTATAAAAGATATAATGAAATTATTGGAGTTTTAGAATGTTGTAAACTTGAGCTTTATAGACGAAAAATTAGTGAATATGAAAATTCAAAAATAGAACTTAATGGAGATGTTTATGAATAAACAAGAAGCAGGAAGAAAAGGAGGTCTTACTACTGTTGCTAAATATGGTAAAGCTTTTATGAGGGAAATAGGTCGTAAAGGATTTTTAGCAACTTTAAACAAACCAAATGGTCCTTATATATTTTGGCATTTAAATGGTTTTAGAAAATCATATAATGAATTTAAACATAAAATTGGGAGGTAATTTTATGAAAAAGACTTATATTGGAATTCTTAAAGATGAAGGTGTTGGAGGGCAAGAAGTAAAAGTTATTGGGCAGATTTCGTCGTCTTCGTCTTTTGAACATCCTTTATTTCATGTTTGTAAACATTCCCCAGATGGATTTAATTGGGGCTATGGAGGCTCTGGACCTGCGGATTTATCATTATCTATTTTAACTGATTATTATGGTAATAATACAAGTCCAGTAAACTGTTATCAAGATTTTAAACAGAGTGTAATTGCATCTCTTCCTCAAGGTGAAGGTTTTACTTTAGAAAGTGAAGTAATAGATGCTTGGTGGGAAAGATGTTGTAATAGCTTTTAAAATAGACGAGGCTCAAGTGTATTACATGATTTACTGTGGAGTTTTAGATCAAATAACTCAGATGAGAGATCAACTTTTAGTAGCTAAAGAACAAGACTATTTAGAAGAAAGGAAGAAAGTTATTCAAGATTGTATTGATAAATTAAATGGAAGCATTTTTGATTTAACTTGTGCAATAGAATTAAGGAAAGAAGGAACAGCTATAGAGGATAAAAATGAAGTGTAAAGAAGCTTTAAAAATATTGCTTAAAAAATTTAAAAGAGAATATATTGATTTAGAAATTTGGCATTTAGGAAACTTTGCTGGATTATATGTTCCAAAAAGACCTTTTAGGAATATGTCTAAAAATAGACATTCTAAAATTCTTATAGAACCTAAACAAACACTAATGGCAAAACTTATAACTTGTCTTCATGAATATGGACATCATAAAACTCATTTAAAAAATAAGTTAAAGAAAAGGAAAGATCCAAATTATCATATTGGTGTAACATTGGGAGTTGTAAATCATGAAGTGTTGGCTTGGCAAGAAGGATGGGGGGTTGCAAAACGAATAGGAATAATAAAGAATAAAAAATTTTGTAAAGCATTTTTTGAAGATGTAAAATATAGCGTAGATTGGTATGTATCTCGTTTTGTTCGTTGTCCAAAAAATAAAATTTTTAAATGAAAATTAAGGCCTCATCGTCCAGTTGGTTAGGACATCGGCCCTTCAAGCCGAAAACAGGAGTTCGAATCTCCTTGGGGCTATTATTTGAAATATATGATTACAATAAAAACAAAAGAAGAGATTGAAGTAATTCGTCAGAATGGAAAAATAGTTGCTCAAACTTTAGATCTGTTACATAAATCTACTACTCCTGGTATTAGCACTATTGAATTAAATAATTTAGCAGATACTTTTATTCGAGATAACGGAGCTACTCCTGCAACATTTACAAAAGGATTTCCTAAATCAATTTGTATTTCTATAAATGAAGAAGTTGTTCATGGGATACCTTCAGATCGAAAACTTGAAGAAGGTCAAATATTAACTTTTGATGTTTGTATTTCAAAAAATGGTTTTTGTGCCGACGCCGCTATTACTGTTTGTGTTGGAAATGTTTCTGATTCAGTAAAAAGGTTAGCCGATGTTTGTAATCAAAGTTTAGAGAAAGGAATTGAGAAAGCAATTGTAGGTAATAGAATTAACGATATTTCATCTGCTATTTATAATTATGTTAGGAGTAATGGTTTTAATGTTATTCGTGATTATGGGGGTCATGGAATAGGAAAGGAATTACATGAGGATCCTTTTGTTCCAAATTGTTGGTGTTCCCGTAGAGAATTAGGTAGTTCGATTTTAGAAGGAATGGTGTTTACTATTGAGCCAATGATTTGTTGTGGGAAAAGAGCTGTTAAAACTTTAGATAATGGCTGGACGATTGTAACTAAAGATGGTTCTTTAGCTGCTCACTGTGAGCATACCATTGTAATTGTAGATGGAAAACTTGAAATTTTAACTAAACTTTAGAAGGAGGTAAGTAAAATGAGATATGTATATCCTGATTTTTATGCATTAAGATTTAGATATAAAGGGGGAATGATTAATTGTTTTTGGAAAGATTTGTTTGGTTTTAGTTTTAAAAAGATAGGAACTAATACAATAGCATTTAACTATGCGCGTTTTTCAATTTTTTGGGAAGATTTCTTTTTTGGGATAAAAAAATTATTTACTGATGGAAAAGTGAGTAAAACTATTTTACGAGGAAAATAGAAAATGAAAAAAGAAGATGAAGAAGCAGAGTTTTGTTTAAATAGTAGAAGATACATTGAACTAATGGCCCTTTATATGCATAAGCCTCCTAATTCATGCCTACATCAAAGTGATAATTTTTTTACCTGTCAAGATTGTAGTTATTATGAAAAAAGAAAACCAAGTAGGTATTTAAAAAGACTTAGAGAGGGAGGAGGAAAACGATGAAATTAGATGATATTATTAAAAAAGCAAACTTAACTATTACTTCTGTAACTACTTTTAGTAGTTTAGAAGAGAAAGAACATGAATTGAGACATTGGGATGCTTTTAGGGCTTTGGTTGAAAAGGTTGAACAGGAATATATTACAAAAACAGATTATAACGGTCTTCCAATGTTAAATGATAATTGGATTTTGCTTAGGGAAATTTATAATGATGCTTCTGAAAGAGAAAAAAATATGATATGTGGTTTTATGATTAGTAAGTGGGATACTTTATTTAGACATTGGAAAGTAGATATGGATGACAAATATGGAAAAGAAAAGTGGCAAAAGCATTTTGAATGATGTTAATTTAGAGGTAATTTATTGTATTTTATAGTAGAGGTGAATAATGGAGAAGAAAATTGTATATTTAGCAGGTAAAATAAGCATTGGAGATAAAGATACTTTTTATCGTAAAGAAGCTGCTAAAAGACTCCGAACTAATGGCTTTATGTGTCTTGATCCTTTGAGATGTAAAGGAAGTCCTTCGAAATGGACTCATTTTGAACCTGCTGAAATTGTAGCAAGAGATTTACAAGATGTTTCTAGAGCACATGTTGTTCTTGCTGTAATAAATGAAGGAGGCCGAAAAATATCTTTTGGAACTCCATGTGAATGTATGTTTGCATATCTTCATCACATTCCTGTTGTTCTTGTTTCTGATAATGAGGCTCTAAGAAATCATTATTGGGTAAAAATTGTTTGTGCCAGAGCTTTTACTAAAATTGAAGAGGCTACTGATTATATTATTAATTGGTATGGAAAGGATGAAGAAATAAATGAAGATTTGAAATAGTATCAATTTTTAGAAAAAAGTATCATAATAGATAATAGATGGTTCTATTCATCTTTTTTAATTTTTAAGAAAATTTTTTCCAAAAGGTGAAGAATTGTTCGATATAAAAATGATAGCTGAAGCTAAAGAAAAGTTTAAAGACTTATATGCTAAATCTTTAGAAGAAAGACAAAAGCTTAGAGAAACAGATGGGTATCGTTTAGCTTTACTTGATATATATGAAATGGCTGCAGCAGCAGTTGTTCATCCCGCAGGTGAATGCCTTTTAGGTGGAATTGTAATTAAGCTTGCTTCTGGTAAAATAAAAATTCAAAAGAATATTGAGGATAAGTAATTGAAACCACAATTAATTCTCCTTCATGGTAAAGCACGTTCCGGTAAAGGTGAAGTTGCTAAAAGACTTTGTGAAGAATATGGATATGTTGAAGTTGGTTTTGCTGATTATTTAAAAGAATTAGCAACAAATATTTTTGGTTGGAACCACGATGAAATTTTTGTAAATAGAACACCTGAAAGTAGAAAGTTTATGCAACTTCTTGGAACTGAAATAGGTAGAGCAAAAGATCCTAACTTTTGGATTAAAAAGCTTGAAGAAAGATTAAGTGAACCTTTTTTTAAAGGTAAAAATATTGTAATTTCAGATTTGAGATATCAAAATGAAGCTGAATGGGGTAAAAATAGAGGAGGGCAACTTTGGAAAGTTATAAGGCCTAATGTAGAGGAATTGATTGAAGCAAATCCAGATCATGCTTCTGAAAATGATCTTAAAGATTGGAAACATTGGGATTGCATTATTTCAAATCATAAAACATTAGAAGATTTATATAAAGAAGTTGATGTAGCTATAAATCGTTATGAAAAAGGAAGTCTTGAAAAGCCTACTGCGACTCAGGGGTTTTTGTTGTCTGATATTATTGAAGTGTTGGCTACGAACAATATTACATTGGATGGTAAGATTTTAAATATATTAACTTTAGGTTTAGAAAAATTAGGTTGGAAAAAAGTAGGAACTTTTCCTCCAAGAAGGTGGAGATAGTAGGTCTCTGCTTTATATTAATAAAATCCAATCCTCGTAACGCTCTTAAGGCTGAGGGTAAGTAAACTGACTTGGGACTGGGTAAGTTTACTTTGCAAGCGACTATTGAATAAATAATAGTTTGTTTGCTTATGATGGGAAGCTTATTGTGTAAGAATTAGAGCTGCAAGCAATAAGCAAAAGTCTCAATATGTTCATAGAAGTAGATTGTGATTAGAAGTGATAGAGGCTGGTCTGCACAGTAAGGTCAGCCTCTATATTTAAAATTTATTTGAATTTTTGAATGAGAAATAAAATGAACAATGAAAGAATAAAGGTTGACACAAAGATAAAATTTCTAGAAGAAAAGCAAAGATATACCGTTCGTTGTTGTAATGATAGATATGCTATATGCACTAAACCTTTTAATTGTAAAAAAACAGTTTTATATACAATAATAGATTTTCAGAAAAATATAAGAGGGACAGAAAATTTAATTTTTTGTATGGGATTTGAAACTGATGAACAATGTAAAGAAGCATTAGAAAGATTAACAAAAGGAGAATCAGAAGTTTCTTATAGAAATAGAGTACCTTTAATAATTGAATCTTTAAGTTAAAATAAAGAAGGAGAATTTATGACTATGTGGAGAGAAAAAACCAATGAGGAAAAAAGAGAAGATAAAGAATTCAATCGTTTAATGGAAATTCAAAAAGAAGCTAATGAAGAAATTCATAAAAAATTGTTAAATGGATATAATACTTGGAAAGAAGAGAGAGAGGAATAAATGGGTTATTTGATTGGAGGGCGAATTGTTAATACTGACAGATATGGTAAAAGTAAAAATATAAATCAAAATCAAGGTCTTATAAAAGTTCCAGAATTTCAACCAATTCGTGGAGCCTCTCTTGACAAAGCTCAAGATTTCAAAGCAAGGATAAGAACACAAGCCGCAGATATAAGTAGGACTGCTCCTACTTTTAATGATCCTCGTTATTCATTCACTACTCTTTCTATTCCTACCGATCTAAGAACTTTAAATGGTTTATATAGATTTTTTGATGATACGGATCCTATAGTTGGTAACGCAATTCGTCTTCACACAGAATTCCCCTTAGCTGGTTATGGTTTTTCAACTTGTGGCGATCCTGGAATCCAAGCACATTTTGAAGAAATGTGGGATCGGATTCATGGGGATCAACTTTTGTTTGATTTAGGTTTAGAATATTGGAGAATAGGAAATGTGTTTTTATTTGGAGCATGGAATGAAGTAGATTTTATGTGGGATCAGTTTGCAGTTTTGAATCCAGATTATGTTACGGTTGATTCTACTTGGTTGAATCAAAAACCTCTAATTAAACTTCAACCAGATGAAGCCCTAAAAAGAATTGTGAGCTCTGGTCAGCCTAAGTTTTTATATAATCAACTTTCTCCAGAAATTATTAAGTATGTTAGATTAGGTCAAGAAATTCCTTTGGATCCAAATAATACTTTCTTTATTGCTCACAACAAAGCTCCATATGAAAATTTAGGAAAGTCTATTATTAAACGTATTTTGAAAATGTTGATTTATGAAGATAGATTGAATATGGCAAACTTTTCTATTGCTACTAGGCAGGTGATTCCCATAACGGTGGTTAAACTTGGAGATCCTGCTTCGGTTGAGGAAGATCATTTTGTTACTTATTTAGAAAATGATCAGCTTAAAATAAAAACATTTAAACAAATGTGGGATGATTATGATGGTGTTGTTATATTTTGTGGAAAAGGAAAAGAAGTTAAAGATGTAAGTAAATATAATCTCAAAGTAATTTCTTTAAAAGAAGATGGAACTCAAGTTTGGAATCTTATTGAAAGTATTTTGAGGTATCCAACTCCTGATGAAATTGTTGAAATTACTACTCCTCTTTCAACACTTCGAATGACTGAAGGCCATAGTTTAGTAAGAATTAATCCTAATACCTTAGCTTTTGAACATACTACTCCAAAACAATTAGATGAACGTGAATCTCCTTCGATTGTATCCATGGATCATTATGATTATTCAGTAAAAGCAGATAAAGTTTTTGGTCTACCTCTAACAACTGATTTAGCTTATTTAATAGGGTTGTGGACTGCTGATGGTAATTTTAATACTTGGAAGAAAGTAGAAGGTCGTTCTGTGTCAAATAAAGATCTTATATTTAGTAATAGTAATGAAAACATAGGTTCATATTTAATAAATTCTTTTCATAAAGTAGCAAGATATGTTAGCGATAATGATATTAAATTTGTTTTTGAATTTCCAGAATTAGCTAAAGCTTTAAAAGATTATTATAAAGTTCCTTATGAAAATGGTAGTTGTGCTAAAACTGGTAAAGAAAAAGTTCCTCAAGAAATATTATTTAATGAAAATAAAGAAATTGTTGGTGCATTTTTCGCAGGAGTTTTTGATGGGGATGGTTGGGTGAATGATTGGACTTTAGCTGTTTCATGTGGCTCTTCAAAAGAATATCATCATTGGTTATCTCTTGCTTTGTTATCTCAAGGAATTTTAAGTTATGTTAGATTTAGAAAGAGTTCTAGTGAAAAAACAACGGGCGTTTGGGAATGTCAAATATCAGATTTAGAAAATAGATTAAAATTTTATAATTTAATTCTTTCTTATTTACAACATAATAAGAAAAAATTATATATAGAAAATCATTTGAAGCCTGTAAACACTCATCAGGATAAAACATATACATATGATTTGGGTGAAAAGCAAAGAGAAATTTTATTTAAAAATAGTAGTTATAGAAATGTTGATGGTAGCCTTGCTTTAACTGAGATAAAAAATCGTAAACGTATTAGTAGGAATACTATTTTTAAAGCGGGCGTGGCATGTGAAGCTAAAGTAATTTGTCAAAAGTTGTTTGGTATGTCTGTAACTAAAATTGAAAGGAAGAAAAAATCAAGTGATTATGTTTATGATTTAATGCTTAAAGATGAACCACATACATATTTAGCTGCGGGTGATGGATGGCTTACTACATACAATTCAGGATGGATTCCTGATCAAGAAGAAATGGAAGCTGTTAAAGAAATGCTGGCCAGCAGAGAGGTGGATCCTAATTTTACTATTATGTACCATTATGGTATTGATATCCAATTCTATGGAGCCTCAGGTAAAATTTTAAATCTTACTCCAGAGCATGATAGAATACGAAAACTTAAATTCTTAGGCTTAGGAATAAGTGAAGCATTGCTTTCTGGAGGGACTGCAACGTATGCTACTGCATACATGAATTTAGAAGTTTTGAGGCAACGATATTTACATTTTCAGTTGAGGTTAGAAAATTTTGTGCATAAAGGTTTATTTGAAGTGGTTGCAAGATTGTGTGGTTTTTATCAAACAGATAAAACAGTTGTAGGTAGGAATT
>Ga0315289_10015537_pt1 | contig 10562 bp, 7 predicted proteins | sample YL17G11_40_MG_FD_203452 | JGI IMG/M metagenome (GOLD analysis project Ga0315289, IMG submission 203452) | Sediment microbial communities from Yellowstone Lake, YNP, Wyoming, USA - YL17G11_40 | ecosystem: Environmental > Aquatic > Freshwater > Lake > Sediment | place: USA: Wyoming | collected...
AGCTGAGTTTAGATCATATCGATCAGGGAAAGCAGCAACTGCTACGAAACTGAATGTTAATAATGAGGAAGCACCAACTGTATTAAGTCTATTCACAATATGAGTTATTAGATCCAAAGTAGTCTGATAAAAACCTTCTACTAAGTTCACAATGTGATAAGATCCTGACGCAGTCGAAAAGAATTTAATGGTATTATTCCTAGGATTTACATTAGGTATACACATTCTTACACCAAATGCATTCAATGATAATCTAGTAACGCCATAAGCCAGAGTCGACGGATATTCCCCAGCAGCTGTTATTGTCGAACAATTCATTGCTGTCAAGTTAGTCTCGAATATATTATCGAATGATTCTACGTATATGATTCCACGATTCGGTTCTTTTGATGTCACATATTGTGGCTCCTTATTAGAATTTCTATACAAGTCAAGTTGTTGTGGTTTGAGAACAGCGTCCATGTTATACTAGTAATATATATTTTATTTACCTAGTTCGTTACTGAATTTAGTAGCAGCTCTTTCTCTACGTATCACATCTGTTGCTTCATTACTATTCATACCTCCACTTAACAATTTTTCATATCTATTAATTTCACCAATAGTTAGTCCTTTTATTACTACTTTTGGTGATTTTAATGTTTTTGAAGCAAAAGGTCTCAATTCAGCAGGTTCATTAAGTAATGGTTTAAATTTTTTAGGTGGTTTCAAGGTTCCTGATGTTCCTGATGATTCTGATTTATCAGAAGCTGAAGCTGATTTACTAGAAGCTGATTTTTTAGAAGCTAATTTCTTAGAAGCTAATTTCTTAGAATCTGATTTAAGGTAAGGTCTTTGTTCAGCTTTTGTAACAGGAGCAGTTCTAGACCTACCAGTCCCTCTAATATCCTTTGGCCTTGGAGGCTTTCCACTTTCATAAGCTACTATAGTTGGCATTTTTTTTAATTCTAATTTTTTCTGCGGTGTTTTAGGTTTATCAAAAGGATTAACTACAGGATTAACTACAGAATTAGTACCAAATCCGAAACCAGTACCAATACCGAAACCAGTACCAATAATCGACTTATTCACTTGATAAAGTAAATCAGCAACACCAACAGCAGTAGAGGCCTTATTAAGTACTCTAGTAACCACATTAGCATTCGGAACTTTTACTATACCAATGTCCTCTAGAAAAATACCTCTTTCTCTAGGAGGTATATATTTACCTTTTTCATCTACAGCACTAGTAGGAAGTTTAGCTACTGACGCAGGTAATACAATATTTGTGTCTATTACACTAGACGCATTAGGACCTCTAGGAACTCCACGTGCTCTACGAAGTAATTCATTCCTCATTTCTTCAGGATATATTGTTTGATACGACTCTATTTTAGCTCCCGGTTTATTACTTAGATATGTTTCACTACCACCAACTAAAGTATCTTCAACACCAGGAGTAGGTCTAAATGTTCTCATTACTTCCGGATATAACGTTTGATATGTTGATACCCCAACACCTTTTTTATTTGGTATTTCACCAGGAGTTATTAGCGTCTGTAAAAGCTCAGATTGTTGATTAATTATCGATTTAATCGGTGTTTTTATAGGCTTACGTACATTCCCCTTCTCCTTTTGTTTTCCATATTGCATCATCTCAAAGGCCACTTTAGGATCACTACCAATTTTAACAAACTCATGAGATGAATCAGGTGATGTTCTAAAATTGCTAATACGTGTAGGTTTTTTAGGGTCATAATCATAAGCTTCTCCAAAACCAGTCTGTAAATCAGTACCGTATTTATTTATCCAGTTACCGAGGTCGTCTAGTTTCTTGTCAACTGGATAAAGCCAATCAAATGGAACCCCACCATATATATTTAGATTAGATGCAACATCACTAAAAACACCTCCTGTTTTTGATACTAGTTCATAGTCATGTAATTTTTTTGCGATCTGTGCTCTAGTAAGAAGTAATTTTGGAGTAATACTACCACCTATTCCACTTATCGAATTTTTTAAACCAATTCCGTATTCACCTACTGTATGAGCTAATTGAGCAGCATAATCACCTAATTGTTCACCCATTCTAGGTACATAATTACTGAAAGCGCTAGCTAGTCTATGGAAAGATCGTCTCATTGTATATATATATATCACACAATATATTTATACTCAATATCTTTTTTTCCGATAATTAGAGAAACCACCAGAAGGTACCATAGTAGCATTAGGATTAGATGTAGCAGGAGGATGTAGATTTACTCTACCTTTCGATCTATCAATCTTGACCACTGGTATTTGAGGAGCGTAATGTTCAGTCCATCCATAATGTAAATTAGAAAGTGGAGCCTTCCCTGTAGGACCAGAAATACCCTTGTTAGCGTCTTCCCATACTTTTCTACCAGCCGGAGTCCAAGAACTAGGATCCACATCAGGAGATAAAGGAACATACTTAGTACTAGGACCACCTTTTGCGTACAAATCCTCAATAAAATCAGGATTAGCATACCAGTTACCTGGTTTATATTGGTTTTTTTTAGCTTCTTCTTCAGACAGGAAGTCATAACTATACTTTAGTAATTCTTTTGCTCCATATGTCACTGGAAATAAAGGTCCACTAACCAGTGATGCAATGTCTCCAGTTCCTTCGATAATACCACGTACTACGTTATTATTCAACATTCAATATAATATTACTTTACAAAATAATATTATATTAATCAATTCTGATAACCGATGTACCGTTTTGGAACTCAGCTACTGCATTAACGAAATACGTTGCGATTAGACGATATTGAGTTGTATCCTGAGTCGTATTGAACTGTACCCTCAAAATCTGATTTGGCATTCTGAACACGTTGAAGAAGTGACTTTGTAAACAAGTGCTCCTCTCACGCGAGAAGTCAAGATAACACAAATAGTTATTCTTTGGATTTGAGATAAAAGGAGCAACTGATCCAGGAGATATCACAGAGTTGCTGTAATATGATGCTGATTGAGCTCCAGCCAACATGTTAGTCAATCTATACGACTTAGCTGGAAAATTGAATAACGTAGAACCATTGAACGATACTAATACATTCGAGATATCATCCGCGTTAAACGGATTTGGTGTGTTGTTGCTAACAGGATTTTTATCAGATACTTTTACTACATAAAAAGCAATACCGACTAGATCCGCATTAGGAAAAGAGTTCATTTCCACAGAACAACCCTGGAATGCAGAAGACTCTCTCTTACCCTCGAAAGCAGGAGATAAATAGTATTGTGAATGGATGAATGGATATGCATATCTCAATTCAGGAGCTTGCTGCATAACTGTACGAATACTCATCGCTTGAGAACTCAACTTACCTTGTCTAAGCATTATCTCAGACTTCAAGAAGGTACTTGGATGAGTTGCAGAACCACCGTACACACAGTTAGGATTTGAGTTAAACTGTAGATTGATTACAATGTTTGATTGTAACATAGTAGAATCAATAGGTAACTTATCACCACACATAGTAGACATTGGAAGAGGTAATAACAAATATGCATCCAAGTAATCTCCAGTTGGTAGTAGTGTTTCCTCACCAGCCAACCTCAAGATCTCCAATCTCTTATCTGGGTCAGTTGTTTGTGAAATCACTGTTTGAAATATTGCATCATTTTGTAGTACAATTTGAGTACTGTTGCTGTTACCTAGAGTCCATCCAATAGACTGAAGTAGTGCATAACCCCATCCTCTTGTTATTGACTCATTTGCTTGAAGATCAGGTAGTCTTAGATGAAGTACTACATCACCAATGAATTGATCAATTGGTATGTTTAGTTGACAACTAGACCCAAATTGCAACGAAGGTAGAGATATCACGTTTTGCCAACCGAATGTACACTCTAGTAGACTTACACTGGCATTTGCTTGTGAATAATATAAATCATTATATTGGATTCCGGGAGACGACATAATTGTCGGTTTTATTCCTAGGATTGCGTCAGACATGTTACTATATATTAATAAAACATAATAATTTCATCAATATATTTTATTCACGATCAGTTGTGTTTGATTTGCTAAAATTCTCAAATTCTGACCGCCATAGTTTTCCAAAACAAATCCTATACCGTCTCCACTATTTAAATAACCTATGAATGATAATGATTTTATACGTTGATTACTACCTGCACTAGATCCTGGGGCTACTATTCTTTCTTCTACACTATCCAAAATAAGAAAATTTAATGATCCTGTTCTACTTAATCTCATAAAAGCGTAGTAATCAATATCACTAGTAGAAGTGCTTACTGCATTTTCTAGTTGAAATGTTAATCTTACTGAATACATACCTTCTTTTTTAATATTTATTACACTAGGTTCTAACTCCAATAAGGAATCATCATTTATTACTGAATTAGGTGCTGTCGAAAAATTAAATACTCCGATAGATGGAACCGTGTTTGGTGCATTAACTGTCGCGTTTGCAATTGTTACATTAGATTGCATTACATAGGCATTCATACCCGGTAATGCATAAAACTTTCTACTTTCATTTGAATATACTTGATTGCTCATCTTATATAATAGTATGCGATAAAAAATATAAACAATTATTATATGAGTAATCAAGTATATTCAAACAATGAAGATCCTTACTGGTTATCTGCTAGGGGCGTCGACAAGGTATCTTTTAACAAAATTAGCTCTCCACCACTTGCCTACTTTAATAAAGGTGTTTTGTACGAACTCACTGATGGTCATTTGTACTTCAATGGTAGCGAGATCGTCACTAGTTCTACTTCTGTAAATGCACAAGCACTTGCTACTACTACTGATCCTGTCAATGTCGGTGATTCTTTAGCTCCAATTGCTGGACAAATCCTAGTTGCCACTGATGAAACACATGCTGAATGGCAAGATCAAACCTTATTCGTTGCTGGTACTGATGATACTGTACTAACTGGTGAAGTTGTTGTTTATCAGAATAATGACGGACTTGAGATCAAAGGTAGTAGAGTTCTAATGGAGTCCTATGCTCCGAATGTTAAACTCAACATATCTGATAATTCACTTCAAGCTTCTCCGTTCACAAATAGTGTTACAGTTGGAATGAGTGTTGCTAAGGTGGCTACTATGATAAAGAACAGTACTATCGTTGGTTCTATTATCGGTAATGATATTGATCGCGTTATCAATAGTGTCATCATTGGTAATAATAACATCGTTGGTGGTAGCTCTCAGAATTCTACACTAAATGTTGTAGTTGGTAATGGTTTTGCTTCAGATGGTAACTTCACTAGTGGTAATCAGAACTGTACTCTTGGTATTAATAATTGTGCCAAGTTGACAAGTGGTGGTGGTAATGTTACTGCTGGTTATGCATCTGGTTTTTCACTTACATCAGGTAATAATAATGTACTTCTTGGTCCTTTGAATGGTTCTGGACTAACCACTGGTTCTAACAATGTACACTTGAGTTGTTATGAAGCTGTTTCCCCATCAGAATCAGGTGCTATTCGTATTGGTGGTAGTCTACAAACTGCAGCATATTTGTCAGGAGTGTATGCTAATATTACCAACAATGGTACTAATGAAACTGTTATCGTTGATTCAAATAAAAAATTAACAGGTGTTCCTTTTGGTAGCTTGGTTCCAATGGGTGAAGTGTATTTCTCCAATTACACTACTCCTTATATACTCCCTTTGACTTTAAATGTTTTCGCGTATATTGCACCTACTACCATTCTCACTGCTAGTGGTAATTTCACGTCACCTTCTGCTGCTCAACTTAAATATACTGGACTTACAACTGCATATGCTAGTGTTAATGTTACAATGTCTGGTTTACTAACAGCTGGTGCTAATGTAACTATGGAATTTGTGATATTACTAAATGGTGTTCAGGTTACTGGCAGTATTTTCAGAACCAGACTTCCTAATTCTAGTGATATTGAAACAATCGCTTTTAATAAGTTTCTACATCTTGCTACTAATGATGTGGTCTCAGTTGGTTGTACTAATGTTAGTGATAATAATGATATCACTATTGGTAATTTTAACATGTCTATCATTGTCTCTAGGTAAGTATAAATAATATATTAATAATGTATTATTTATTACTTATGTAATACTCTTTCTTGTACGCTTTGTACTTATCACCTTTCTGATATTCTTTGTTGGCTTTGGCGTATTTCTCCTTGCCTTTCTCGCTTTGTCTGTACTTCTGACGAGCTAGTCTCTTATTCTCAATTCGTTCTTCATCTGATAATCTTTTTCTTCCCATTGGATTAATACTATATATACTATATCAATACTATATATATTATTTTCAAATTCCTTCGATACAATTGAAGATGTCTTCTAATGTCTCCTCGATACAATCCTCATTATATTCTTCTTCTTCGATTATTTCTACCACCTTTGGTTCTTTGTCATCTGTTTTCGTTATTACTACCAAATTGATATTATCGTTATCAAAACTCACAATTCGTTTAAATAACATCGTGTTTGAAACACACGCTTTACCGAATTTGAATATTGGTTTTCCATTTGACAACATATCGAACTCCACTGCTTCTTTGTATGCCATTCTCTTATACATTGTGTACAACGGCATGTATTTCTCACCGGTCTTACCTTTGAATGCTGTTGCGAATAATTCATCAGCTTTTATTGTCACTACTTCAGATCGTATACCTTTCATTCTGTAATGTGCTTTGACATCCCCGTTTTTATATGTTACTAAATCCATATATGCTTTTTTACCGAGTATTATTGTTTTCTCTGCATATAATGGTGCTACTGCTATTAATGCGTCTTTATTACCATATTTGTCGTCTTTTAATTTATCAAATGGTTTCTTCACATAACCTGTTGGTACTTTCGCCCAGTGTATTGCGAAATCACAGTGGAACTGACCTAACTTCTTTCCAATCAGCTCTCTGTCGTATTTGTCAAAATATTTGTTTGATAATAATTCTATCTTCCCATCATCGATATGCATTGAATCTGTGTCTTGATAATATATATCAATGTTTAGATCTTCTGCTAAGCACATTACTTCGTTCATTATACGTTTTGACATTGCCAATATCTCAGATCCTATGTGACAAGCGTTTCTGTGATCATCAACTGCTTTCTTCACTTTTATTAGATATTTGTCACAGTCATACAATTGATTTATCTCAACTATTTGATTGTAGTCCAAACCTACTCTTTTATGCATTTCTTCTGTTGAATCTGCGTATTTCAATCTGTTCTCACTTTCTTTCAAACAAGTTGAACCATACGCTGTGTTCATTACTAGTTTGTACACTTGTTCTATTGGGTTCTCGTCTTTCTTGAAATTACACCTCATATCGAATATATTCTGTATCGGTCCGATTATTGTTGCATTTCTACCTTCGTCGAAGTAATAACCATCAATTATTTCAAAATCCTCTTCTTGTACTCCTTGAAATGTCATTAGATCTTCTATTGATATCTTGTTCATGAATATTATGTTGTTTGTTTCATCAAAGTCGTTCGTGAATTCTCTCACACCTTTACTGTTCACGAATGATAATAGTGGAAATTTTCTTCGTATTCTCACTTGTTTTAGTTTTATTCTTATGAAAAAGCCGTCGGTTGTTTGTAAAAACTTTAGGTTCAACTTATTCTTTGGTATTACCTTCGGGGTCCCCTTCAAATAACCTCCATATTCTCCTAGACGTTTCATTGCACTTGGATATAGGCTTACACCGTCCAGATCATTAAGTTTCACACCTTCTATTACAAACTTTTTGTTCTCACTAGACATACACCTCCCACCTACTACTGTCTTTTGTATGTAATGTCTTGCGATCCCGTCGAGATAGTAACAATCTTTGAAACAACCTGTTTTCTTGAAATATTCGTTTGATATCGACGAAATCGTTAGAAAGTCATCTATATCAATGTTTAATTGCTGTAATACCCACTCTCTGAACGTCTCATATCCGTGTCTCATTACGTTCACATCTCTCTCACAATAAAATTGTGCGTATTTCATATGGCTGAAATGATCTTCTCCAACTTTCAATCCCAATTCTTCGATGTTCTTTAGGAACTTTTTCTGCTGATATTCTACTTCTTTTTCGTCTTTGTTTGTTCCTTTTATTAGATCTAATGCGTCTTGTATTAGACATACATTCTTTCCTATTGTGTCTTTGTTGTATAATGCATATGGCATTATTTCCTTCTCGAAATCCATTTTGAAGAATTCTTTGAATCCTGCCAATCCTGAATCAATTATCGCCCATGTATCTTTCAATCCTAATCTTAGACCTTTGTAGAAAAATACTCCGCCACATACTTTGTTCCCTCCTCTTATAACAGGTGTGTATTTTCTAACGTGTTTCATCAAAAATTGGATATCATATGTTATGTTGTGTGCTAATATTACGAAATCAAATACTTCAAACATTAGTTTGTAGAAAGCTTTACTATTGTCTGATCTGTCTGCAAAATCAATCTTGTATTTTCTCAACAATATTCTTCTGATTGCATCATGAGTGTAATCTAGGAATTTTAATGCACTATCTTCTCCTATGAATGTTATCATTTTAGTCAGTTCTGTCTTACCTTCTGTTATATTTGATGCTACCATGTAAGCTTTGTGATATTTTGAGTCTGTCGTTGATTCGAAATCGAACCATACTTTATACAGTATTTTCTTGTTGTTCTTTTTGTAGTCTTCAGCTAGTTTTGGTGATATTAACATTGCTTTTTTATATACTTTCTCATTGTATCCATTTTGACCTCTAGGAACTATCGCCTCATATGGATTTTTTTCTCTATTTGCGTCTTCTAGATTCATGTTGTCAACATCTAATTGTTTGTAATTATTCATTGCTAGAGTGTGATCTGATAGTGGTATTAAATCAAACCAGTCTAGTTCGAACATTAGTTTTACCATTGCTAGTGCGTTCTGACCTGATTTTTCTCCTATTGGCTTCTTCACGAATGATTTTACTCCTTTTTTCATCTGGTGTTTGTATATTCTCCACCACTCTGGAATCTCTTTTACTTCGTCGAAATTTTTCAAAGCGTATGATGTTATCCCGCAATCGTCGTTTATGAAGAAATGATCACGTATTAAACATAGTTGTATTTTTGGAAAGTTTTTCTTATCGTTATATGTGTACTTTTTTGCTGTTTCTGTACTTATTATTATCTCCAAATCTTGTGCTATTGCAAAATCCTTTAACCTTATCATCGCTATTGTTGAACTTTTTGTATAATCTTTCAACGTTCCTGTTTTTTTCTCGTCAATCCCTGCTAGGTTTAATGCGTGTATTAGACAGTTTTCCAATTTGTCAATATTTTGACATGATTTCTTATTCTCAAACGAGTCCTTATTGAATATCTGATATTTTTCTAAAAATTGACTAAGTTTCTCCACGGATTTGTCGTATTCTAAATCATCGTCAACTCCTTCATAAACTCTTTCTTGATTTAATACTAATTGCTTATTCAAATGATATTTGAAGAAACCACCAGCCAATTTGTCTCTGAAATTTGTTTTGTTTATGTAATACACTGTTACTGATAATATTTGCTTCATATTTTCTACGTACATGGAGTATTTCATCTCCTTCTCTTTTGGTGGATCTTCTAGACTTTGTAGTGTTAGCCCATTTACTACTAAATATTGATTCGTTATTACTCCGTTGTTTTCATAGTGTTTACGTATGTTTTGTGACTCTTCATAATTACTTGGTGAAATAGTCTCTTGTGCTGTACCTATCTCTAGTTTTATCATTAGGAACTTCCCTGGTTTTGAGTTCATCTTTTTCAACATCTTCACCAAAAATACGTTGTTTATCGCTTCTCTCGCTAAAGTCTTTCTGACATGTGTTACACCGTTCATTGAATATCGTTGTTTCCATAGGAAATCTTCGTATTTTATTTTCAGTGTTTTCGTCGGATCTTGATCTACTTCTATTATGAATGGATCTACCATGTCTCTTATTATTCTGTCTCGTGTTTCCTTCTCATCCTCGTCTCCTATTCTTTGTTTCAACCTCAGCAGGAAGTCTTTGTATCTTGCTGTTTTGTTTTTTATCCTCAGATTCGTAGTTATATTGTACTTCCTCGCAAAGTAAATACCTTGTGTTTTTGTTGAAAGTCCTGACCTCTTCTTGTAAACGTTCGCGGAAATCACAGTGCTCATTTTTACAATTTCTATAGATATAATTATACGAAACATTTTATTTGAATTCTGTTCGACACCCAGTTCTATACTTGTTTGAATTGAGTGTCGAAGTTTATACATGCAAAACGTTTACGCTTACGCGTAAACTCCTATGATATGTTCGAATATCGTCAAAGAAGTTCCGAAGGGTCGTGCCACTGCGACGCCTCGCTTGGACCCTCCCTTTGGTCGGCACGCTCGACCGTCGCATCCCTTTTTGTCCCGCAACCATCTTTCAGACTTTTTAAATACTTTTTTGTCAATTATTTACAAAGTTTTGCGAGTTGTGCCACCGCGACGCCTCGCTTGGACCCTCCCGTTGGTCGGCACGCTCGACCGTCGCAACCCTGTTTGTCCTGCAACCATCTTGCCGAATGATTGGAGACC
>Ga0315289_10015539_pt1 | contig 10561 bp, 5 predicted proteins | sample YL17G11_40_MG_FD_203452 | JGI IMG/M metagenome (GOLD analysis project Ga0315289, IMG submission 203452) | Sediment microbial communities from Yellowstone Lake, YNP, Wyoming, USA - YL17G11_40 | ecosystem: Environmental > Aquatic > Freshwater > Lake > Sediment | place: USA: Wyoming | collected...
TCGATACGAGCGCGCTTTTATCGATTTTATCAACGTTTGACCAGGCAAGCGGCTGGCCGTCGATCGTGGACGGGATCTGGCTGTAAAACCGGAATATCGCCGGCAGGTTATTATAATCGTAGGTGACGGTCATCAGCTTGCTTTTGTCAACCACCATGTTCCCGTTCGGATCGTACAGATAGTTGGAGGCAAGATTCTTGATCGGTTGGTTGACAAGGCGGCTTTTGCCGCTTTCATACTGGTAGTCCGTTGCGCCGGCGGTGGAGGTAGTCCCGGAGGCCTTGCGCCGGAACCTTCCGTCTTTATAATAGGAAAACGCTTCGTCCTGCAACGGTACTTCCACGTTATCGACAATGGTCAGCCGGTTGGCCCGGTCATAGGAATAATTATAGGTATAATATGGGTTTGCGGGCAGCCCCGGCACGGATGCGTATGTCATGGTGGCTTTCGCGATATTTCCATTGTATTGGGGCGATGCGGTATTCGTGAAGTAATCAATGGATTCGGCGTATGATGGGCCGCCGGGGGATGTTGAATTGGAAATCAACGTTGTCCAGTCCCGCAGATTATACTCGTTCTGCGTCTGCGCGACCTGCGTTACGCCGTCGTTTGCATACTGCGTCTTGCGTATCAAGCGCCCTGATTTGTCATATTCGAACGCAGCGATCATTGCGCTTCCAGGCGAAGCGCCATTGCGGATTGCAACAAGCTGGCCTAAAGCATTGTACTGAAAATAATGCGATGAAGTCCGCGTGTTGCTCTTCTTCACATAATCGTCGCAATAATTCGCTACGACAAGGCTTCCTTGCAGATTATAAGCATAGGTGAATTTCTGGATCCCCAGCGAAGGTATGAGCTTGTATTTTACCGCGATCCTTCCCTCATCATCGTATGAATACACTTCGGCGACGCGGTGCTTTTTCGAGACATTTCCCGTATAATCGTACGCCACGGACGCTACAAGCCTGCCGCGCAAATTGTAAAGCGTTGAGAGAATGTCCGGCGGAACGTCCAATTCCGCGATGCTCTCTGTTCCGTCATAAAAGCTCTTCAGCTTTATCATGGTGATATCGGCAATGGTCGGAGGCCGGTCGGGCGATAGCGCCGAAAACCTTGACGCAAGCCCGGCCGCTATCGGGCGTCCGAAAACATCATACACCGTCGCGGTATAGGTCTCGCCCGAACCCGTTTCCCGCTGTTTCTGGTCCTGCGTGCCGATGCACCGGTTCGCCCGGTCATACCGGTACTTGACGATACCGGCATCCGGCGTCTGCTTCTGTATGAGCAATCCAAGGGAATCATACCGGTATAGCGTCGGCTGGATTGCGTTCCCATCCTGCGGCGGCGTTTCTCTGGTCACATTTCCCAATGCATCAAATTTTGTTGACGACTCTATAGCGTCCGTGAAATTAGAATCGGAATAGGTGCGGGATTTGATGATATGCCCGAAAATATCCGAAATGCTCTGGATCATCCCGCCATTCGGGTCGCGGGTAACGGTAAGATAATAGGCGGCGTCGGGTTGGTTCGCGGCGTTCCCAGGATTAGAAAGTTGCTGCGCCGAAAGGAATGTCGTGTCCGCGCGGCCCAGGTACCAGCTATGGGTCGCATGGCTGTTTGCGCCTGCATTGGGAGCATCGGACGGCAAGAACATCGCGCCTGGGCCGCCTATGCCGAATATCCGGCCTAAAGGATCATCCCACCAATTTTTCTGTGAATATGGCTGCTGATCGGAGTGGTATGCGCGGGCCTTCGTTTTAAAAGAATCGGGAGAAATGTAGGCCGGACTTGACGCGAAATGGATTGCCGCGGCCTTCCAGGTGAATTTTTCCCTGCCGGCCGCGTCGAATTCGGTAATATTTATAAGCCCTTCGCTCTCGTTCAGATACAGACGGGTCTGGATTTCACGCGCAATCCCATCCGTATAAATGGTGGCCATTGACGCGGAAATTGAATCCCGATATACGGTTGTGCGCTCCCAGTTCTGCTCCTGGGCGCGAGCACTAATTGCAGCACACCAAACGAAGACGGTTATTGCCGTAATGAAGCGGTTCAAGGTCATACGATATTCCCGGGTTTATTATCAGGTAAATGGAGGTTGCTTTTAAAGGACACGGAAATATAATTGCAGCATGAAAAGAGGCCGATTAGTGGAACAAACAGGAAAGGCGCGGAAGAAACCGGCACACTTTTTGCGGGGGGGGGCAGGCGGGCTTTCATGGTTTTTCCCCTTGTCGGCGCATCTTGCTGTTTGCCTGATGTCTATATGACGGAATGAAACATACTTTGGATCAACCGGCGATGTCAATAACTTTTTTGTCAATTTTGCTTCGGCGCGGACCTGGAGCTATCCGGCGCTGGAATAGGTTCTCCTGCGCTGGGGCCATGCCGGGCCGGCGGAAAATCCGCCGCATGCTCCAACAAAGCCCAAGCTTCTCCGCACATAGTATATTAATGCGCCGCATAGGAAATTCTGATATCGCTTTGCAGGGGTTTGCGAGTGTAGCCGTCTTCATCCAATCCTTCGTGCCTTGCGCCGGCCATAGCCCGGATCATTAAACTCATTTCCTTTATAATCAACAGGTTACATGAGCGCAACCCAGGAACTAGTTCGAAAATATTTCAAGCGAAACTTCACCTGCCATCTGCTTGATGGTGCATTCTGGGGTGCTGGATTCGCATCTTTGGGTCTGTTCACCATTCTGCCTGGCTTGATCCATGAGATCGCCGTTCGACACCCGGCGATCGCGCCCTATCAGAACCGGCTGGCAACGCTCTCCGGCATCTGCTTCTTTGGATTATCGCAATGGATCGGTTTTTTCGTGGCCGGCATTTACGAATCGAAATCGCGCCGGCTTCCGGCCTTCGTCTTTGGCGCGGCCATGCAGCGCGTGGCCTTTTTCATTATCGCGCCGGCGACGTTCTTCATGGACCATATCGGCTACGGGCCTTATCTGATTTTGCTCTTTTTCGCGCTTGCCTGGTATGGCGTGGCAAGCGGCTTTGTGAGCCCGTTGTGGATCGATTTCGTCGGACGATTGGTGCCGGTCAACCGCCGAGGGATTCTTTTAGGAAGCCGCGATGCGCTCGCGACAATCATGAGCGTGAGCGTGCTGGCCCTTTTCCCGGTACTGGGCCGTCATTTCTCATTTCCGCACAATTACGGCATCATGTATACGATCTCCTGGGCGCTCTTCGGCTGCTCGTGGGTTGCGCTGTTGTTCTTTAAGGAAATCCCCTATGCCCGCGAAGACCTCAAGCCGCGCACACCCATGCTGCGGCAGGCGCGCGAAAACCTGTCCATTCTGCGCGATGATGTCGCCTTCCGCAAACTGATCATCGTGTTTTCGGTGCTGGCCTTTGCCGGCCTGGGCAATCTGTCGCTCATCACCATGCGCGCCATGGAGCGGATGTCGTTGTCCGGGATTGCCGCCGCCAAATTCACCGGCCTTGTGGCTATGACCGTAACCATCACCCATGCCGTATCGATCCTCACGTTCGGATTTCTGGGCGACCGGTGGGGATACAAACGCATTGCCTTCGTGGCCTATGGAGCGCTCTTTGCAGGCTTTTGCACGGCGATTTTCGCATCGTCAACCATCGCTTTCGAGGCCGCCGTGGTCCTCTCCGGCGTCGCGGGCGCGGGCATGACGGTCTTCGGCATCAATTTTCCTTTGGAGTTCGCGCCGGAAAACCGCCGGCCGACCTATATGGCCTTGCGCTCCCTGTGCGGCGCGCCGTTTATCGTGCTGCCGTTCATCGGCGGATGGATCGCCGATACGCTAGGCAGCGCCGCGGTCTTCGGCATCGCATGCTTCTGTATCGTGGCCGGGCTTATCGTGCTCGCGTTGTGCGTTGCCGACCCGCGCCGGCGCATGCCGCCGGCCATCATTTCCCCGGACCGGGAGCTGGCGGCTGATTGACTTTCGGGTGTATGGCGGTCCGCATCAGGACGGAGATATTTCATGAACAAATCTTCCGATATGAAAAAAGAAGAACCGCGGATTTCGCTCTGGAGCATGCTGTGGCCCAGGATCCGGCCGTATCGCTGGCTGGTGCTGCTGGCGATGGTCTTCAATGCGGCCCACGGCATCGCCATCTCCTACCAGACGCTCATGACCAAATATCTCATCGACGACGTGGTGCTCAAGGCCGGCATCACCATGGACGCGCGCATGCAGAAACTTTTCTGGCTCATGGGCGCGTACCTGGCCATTTCACTGATCGGCCGCATGGCCGTATGGCATATCGGTTTCCGCATCTTTACGTATGTGCGCGAACGCGTGCTCATGGCCCTGCGCCTCAACTTTTTTTCTCATGTCAACCATCTCTGCCTGCGGTTCCACCGGTCGCACAAAAGCGGGGAGTTGTTCAACTATCTCTTCGGCTCCACGCTGGGGCAGATCCAGAGCTATTTCCAGCAGTTTACCCTGCAGGTGCCCGGGGCCGTCTTCACGCTTATCTGGACGCTGGTATGGGTGGCGCGCTGGGACCGGGTCATGACGGCCGTGCTTTCCGTTTCGGTGATCACCACCGTGCTGGTGCTCAATTCGAGCCGCCGCATCATGCGCACCATCACCAGGGAATTCCAGCAGACCGAGACCGCGGTGAGCGGCTATGTGGCCGATCTTTTGCGCGGATCGCGTGACGTCAAGCTCTTCGCCATCGAGGAGCAGATCCAGGAGGATTTTTCCGAGCAGGTGGACATGATCCGCAAAAAAAGCTATGAGCGCGAAGTCAAGACCCACCTGCAGTGGATGAAGCAGGAGGGTGTGGGCTATTTCTGTTTCGTGCTGCTGTGCATCATGGGCGCCATCCGGTTTCTGCACGGCCAGATCACCATCGGGGAATTCCAGGCCTATCTTGCCAGTTTCGGCGCGCTGCAAGGGCCGCTCCAGACGATCTTCAACGTGGGTACGCAGAAGGGCGGGGCCCAGGCCAGCCTCGAGCGTCTGGAAAAGGTGATGACCACCGTAAGCTCCACGCCCGATCCGGCAAAGCCCGTGCAACCGGTGCCCGGCGCCGGCGACATTGTCTTTACCGGCGCGTCGTTCCGCTACGACGACGCCTGGGTGCTGCGCAACATGGCGCTTACCATTCCCTATGGTCAACACGTAGCGCTTGTAGGACCGTCGGGCGCGGGCAAGACCACGCTCATCCAACTCGTGCTGCGGTTGTACGATGTGAGTGAAGGCGTTCTGGCCCTCGGCGGCACGGACATCCGGAAATACAAGGGGGCGGACCTGCGCCGGCGGTTCGGCGTGGTGCCGCAGGACCCGTTTATATTTTCCACAACCATCCGCGAGAACCTGCAGATCGTGGCGCCCGAGGCTCCGGAGCAGCGGATCATTGACGCATGCAAACTCGCCAACGCCTGGGAGTTCATCGAAAAGATGCCCGAAAAACTTGACACTAAAATGGCCGAAGCCGGGGCCACGCTGTCGGGCGGGCAGCGCCAGCGCGTGGCCATCGCCCGCGCGCTTTTAGCGGAGCCCGCTTATTTCGTGCTTGACGAAGCGACCAGCGCGCTGGACACGCTCTCCGAGCGGCTCATCCAGAATTCCGTGGAAACGGCAATGAAAGGACGCACCGCGCTCATCATCGCGCACCGGCTTGCAACGGTCAAGAATTGCGACCGGGTGCTGGTGCTCGAAAACGGGTATGTCGTGCAGGACGGGACGTATGCGGACCTGACGCAGCGGCCGGGGCTCTTTGCGGACCTGGTGGCGGGGCAGCAGTTGCGGGCGTAAATGCGGGGGCGTTGCGGCGGTTTTACGGTATTGCCGTTGCCGGCGTAGAGACGTTGCGCGCAACGTCTCTACGGCCGCAACGGCCCGGACCGCGGGTAGGCGTTCAGGACAACACCCGCGTTTTTCTCCATGAAATAATCGATGTGCCATTCCGCGGGAAACAGCAGCACCGGCGCTCCGCAAAGGTCCACGGCGCGTTCGGCGCCGCTGGGCATTTGAAATCCATTGTCCGCGCCGGCGGGGTTTTCAATCCAGCGAACAAACTTCCACGGTGCGGCTTCCAGCCGCGCCAGGGCCCCGTATTCCGATTCCAGACGATAATGGACCAGATCGAACTGCAGGGGACCCACCGCGGCCAAAAGCGGCGTATTCTGCGCGGCGCCCACGATCGAAAACCGGTGGACCAGCCCCTCCTGGATAAGCTGGTCCAGGCCGTTCTGAAAGCGCTTGTAATTTGACGGCGTGGGATTATGAAGGTATGCGAAACATTCCGGCGGAAAACGCGGGATTTCATTGTACACTATGTCCGGATCCTCGCTGAGCGTGTCTCCGATCTTCAAATAGACGCCGCCCACAATGCCGATAATGTCGCCTGGATAGGCTTCATCAATGGATTCCCGGTCCCTGCCGAAAACCGAATTTGAATTGGAAAGCCGCACTTTCTTTCCCGATTGAACATGGGTCACCCACATGTCACGGGTAAATTTGCCGGAAACGATCCTGATAAACGCCATGCGGTCCCGATGGCGCGGGTCGAGATTGGCCTGGATCTTGAAAATGAAGCCGGAGAAGCCGGGATGGTCCGGCCCGATCTCGGTGGCGCCGCTGGTACGGGAAACAGGCGGCGGCGAAAACTCCAGAAAGCCGTCCAGCAGAAGTTCCACGCCAAAATTATTCGCCGCGCTGCCGAAGAACACCGGCGTGGTGTCGCCGCGCATGACGCTTTGCAAATCGAACTCCGGCAGCGCGTGCCCGACCAGTTCGATCTCCTCGCACAGGGCCTGGTGCGCCTGTTCGCCGAGAAGTTCTTTCATGGCGGGACCATGAAACCCATGGGTGACCACGGGCGCGCGATACGCCCCGTTAATGGTCCGTTCAAACAGGTGCGCCAGGCCCGTCCTGCGGTCCCATACCCCTTTAAAATCCGTGCCGCTTCCCAGCGGCCAGTTGAGCGGATACGCCTTGATGTGCAAGGCGCTTTCGATCTCATCGAAGATCGAAAGCGTAGCCAGGGCCGGGCGGTCCATTTTATTGACGAAGGTGAATACCGGGATTTTCCGGCGGCGGCAGACGTCGAATAATTTCTTCGTCTGCTTTTCAATCCCTTTTCCTCCGTCAATCACCATGACCACCGAATCCACGGCGCTCAGCACGCGATAGGTGTCTTCGGAAAAATCCTTATGCCCGGGCGTATCAAGCAGATTGATGCGATAGCCATGGTAATCGAAATTCAACACGGTCGTGCTGACGGAAATGCCCCTTTTCCGCTCGATCTCCAGCCAGTCCGAAACGGTCGCCCGCTCTTTTTTGCGCGCGGTCACGGACCCGGCCAGCTGCACGGCGCCGCCGTACAGAAGCAGTTTTTCGGTGAGCGTGGTTTTTCCGGCGTCCGGGTGCGAAACAATGGCAAAGGTCCTGCGCCGCGCTGTCTCCTGCTCAAAGGTCATTCCTGCAACTCCTTCTGTATCGGTCCTGAAATTTTCCGGGTCCGGGATGGAAAAAACGGGATGGCTTTCGTCACGGCGGAGTAAGCGGAGAGACCGGCCGGTCTTTTGCGATCACCGGCAGCGGAAGCATGGTAGGCGATTGCGCATTCATTGCGGCTTAAATATACCTTTTTGTATTCCGGCTTAGAAAGGCCGCCCAAAACGACTCCGGCTATGGATCAACCGCAATCCGCATTCCCGCGGCATGGCCTGCGCCGGAGATGTCTCCCGAAACCGCATATCCGCGATGGCTTGCTGTGCGCGATGCGCGGGCGGGCAGCGCCACGATGCGGGCCCTCGATCCGGCAACCCCGCTGATTTTCCGGACCGGCAGCGCAACCGGGCCGGTTGACGGCGCGGGCATCGATGGTTCGGGCAGCAGGGAGCGAGGCTTGACTTTGGCGCGCGGCAGCGTGGCTTTCCCGGAAGCGCGCCAACCGTTGAATCCTCCGGTGATATCAAAGACATGCGCAAATCCGTTGGAATCGAGCATGTTCGCAGCGGCATTGGACCGGACGCCGGTACGACAATACAGCACGTAGTACGCGTCGTGCGGCAGGCCGGCCATGCGGTTCCGCAGCGAGTCCTGCCGCGATGACAGGTTATATGGCCGGCAGGTGTCGGTGCCGATGACCGCCGTGGTATCGAGCTCCACGGAATCACGGACGTCAATCAGCAGAAAGGCGAAACCCGTACCGCCGTGGATCCATTGGTACAGCGTATCGGTGGGCCGGTCCTGGTGCGTTGCCGCGAAAGACGTTGCGGCCGCCATGCAGAGAAGAATCGCGGGAGTCATGGGGAATTTCATGGTATTTCTCTTTTCTTAATTTCGATCGATCATGCCAATTACAGATATCAGCAATCCGATTACGGCCACGGGTGGCGCGGATATTTTCGCTGCAATCCGTTTTTCAGGCCCGGATAGGTGTTCCGCCAGAAACCGGCCAGGTCCGCGGTCTTCTGGACGGTGCGGTAATTGGGCGCCAGAATATTGAAATTCCCCGCCACCCGCCCATCGCACACGGTAAACCTTCCGGAAAAGCCGATAAAATCGGTGATGCGCGCCGACACCTCCGGCGGGCCGCTTTCTGAATATAGAACTTTCGCCGCCTTTCCGGACGGCAGTTTGAATTTTACCGGCGCCAGACGGTCCAGCGCCGGCAGGCGGTGCGGTCCCGCGTATTCCTTGACGGCCGCAAGCAGCGATGCGCCTTCCAGTTCTTTGCGCGACGATTTGCCGTGCGCAAAGTCATGGAACAAAAGCCGCCAGTCTTCCTCCGAAAAACCGGGAAAACCGTGCGCGGGCGCGGCCGCGGCCACGCAGCGGCAGCGATAGACGAATTGCCGCACCTCGTCGTCCCGAAGCTCGATCTGCCCCTCAAGCAGTTTATTGGCAAGAATTCCAGCGGCCGCATCGGCGTCCGCCTGCGCGCCGGGCATGACGGTCCGCGACAGTACCAGTCCTCCGAGCATGCGGCGCTGTTCGCCGATCACCGCCTGCTTCTTTTCATCCCACCGGCATTCGCTTTCGCGCCGGACCTCGTCTGCAAACGCAGCATCGATCCATTCGATGCGCAGGGGGAAATACTGCGTGATCCGGTTGACGCGGCTTTTGCCGGCACCGGCGGAATGCAGCACATTCAAGGCGATCAGCGCCTCCGGCCTTTGCCGCACATCGGAGGGCATAACGGCGATTGTTCCGTCGCCGAAGGTATAGGCGGCGCCCTCTTCGCCGCGAACGCCGATACGCCGCCGCATGGTCGGAAGCCAGCAGCGCGCCGCGGCGGCATGCAGCCGCCCGATCGCCGCATCGTCCCTGGCATCAAGCGCCGTGCGGACCGCCGATCGCTCTTTGTCAATCTTCGCGCGCGCCGGACCCTCACACAACGCGTCCGCGGCCCGCACGATCGCGGGATCAATGCGCCGTTTGTTGCCGGCGACCAGATCGAATGCCGCGTCAAAAACGTCCTCCGCCCCGGTCAGCCGCCGGTCATCGGCCTCCCACAGGGCGATCATGGCGGCCGAAAGCAGCGTCATGCCGCATTCCTGTGAGTCAATCATGATGCGCGCCGGCAGGGGCGCGGCCGGAATTTCAAGCAGCCGGTCGCCCGCGGAGGTCAACGCGCCGGCGCCGGAGCGCGCGACCGCCCCGATGTCGGCAAGCAGCGCCATGGCCTGCCGCCAGCGCTGCGGGTCGGGCGCTGTGGGCCATGCAAGCGCGTGCGAACCGCGCGGCGCAATACCGGCGCGCGCGCACAATCCGATCGCGGAAAGCGCCACGGCCGACAGCTCAAGTCGCGTGATTTCGGGCGGAACGCTTTCGGCCATGCTGCGCCCCGCCTCCGAATTCCAGAGCCGGATGCAGCGGCCTGGCGCGATGCGGCCCGCGCGGCCCGCGCGCTGCGTTGCGCTTCCCGCGCTGATGAACGCGCGGAACAGCGTGTTGCGGTCCCGGTCCGGATCATAGGCGGCGCGGCGCTCGTAGCCCGAATCAATCACCGCGGTAACGCCCGGGATCGTGAGTGAGGTTTCCGCGACATTGGTGGCCACGATCACGCATCGCCCGCTGCGCGCAGCGTCAAGCGCCGCGGTCTGCTCGTCAAGCGAAAGCCGGCCGTGGAGTTCAAAGACGCGGAACCCGCGCGCACGGCAGGGACCGGCGGCCAGATCGGCCGTGCGCCGTATTTCGGCCGCGCCGGGCATGAAAATGAGCGCCGAATCCTCGAACCCGCCCGTCAACAATCCGCCAAACGCACGCACGGCCTGATCTTCGATGCTTTCGCGCGGCCGGGGCGCCTGATATTCGACGGCCACGGGATGCACGCGGCCCGGCGCATGGACCAGCGGCGCGGAAGGCAGAAAAGCGCTCAACTCTTTTTCGTCAAGTGTCGCGGACATGACGATCACCGGCGGCGCTGCCGGGGACTCTTCCTGCAGGCGCCGCAACCACGCAAGCGACAGGTCCGCGTCGAGCGTGCGCTCGTGGAATTCGTCAAGCACCACCAGGCCGATTCCGCGGGCGCGCGGGTTTGCAAGCATTTGCCGCACGAACACGCCATAGGTTTCAAATATCAGCCGGGTGCGCGGCCCGGCGCGGGAATCGAA